>Ga0209992_10000822_pt1 | contig 38102 bp, 38 predicted proteins | sample 2SBtaG_2_FD_182564 | JGI IMG/M metagenome (GOLD analysis project Ga0209992, IMG submission 182564) | Deep subsurface microbial communities from Kolumbo volcano to uncover new lineages of life (NeLLi) - 2SBTROV12_ACTIVE470 metaG (SPAdes)... | ecosystem: Environmental > Aquatic > Marine >...
CAGATATTTACACCCGTTAAAATCTTACTTGTTTGGACTCGTTGCACAGTCTGGATAGTGCGAGCGGCTTCGAACCGCTAGGTCGAGGGATCGAAGCCCTCCGAGCCCTTTAGATTATCTTATTAAGCAAATAATTTCTCAGCATGGTGAAATGAAGATATCACCTCTCAAAATAGGAGTAACATTGGTGATTGTTGGAATAATTTGGACGGCATTCATTTTTGATGAAACTGAAATAAAATATGATTCTGTTATTCTAAAACAATCAAGCTCTTTTGAAACAAAATTAGAATTTTCTGGTATAGATATCGGATTTTACAAATTGTACATGCCTAAATTTGCAGGAGAAGAAGTTTTTGTTCAGATTTTAGATACAAAAGAGAATGTAATACAAGAGGAAATGGTTCAAACAAAAATGTCAGTAGGGTATTTTGATTTTGATGAAAATGGAGAATACACAATAAAGATTACAAACATTGCAAAAAATCCAGTTGATATAGAAATAGAATTTGGAAATACAAATTCTCAGAAAATGTATCCATCAGGAATAATATTACTTGTTGGAGCCCTTATAGTAATAACTATGATATACTTTAAAATTAAAAATTATAAAATTGAACAGCCTGAAGAGAATATCTCATAAATTTGAATACATTGTATAGTATGTCCAAAAAATAATACAAGATTGAAAATCAACCAAGTTGTAAAAAACAAAAATGCTATAATTGAGAATGGAAGAAATATTTTGAGTTTAGTATGTTCTCTATTTTTTAGGATTAAAACTGCTCCCAATGATGCAAGTACAAGTCCTAATTCCAATGGTTGATGTGACCATGAAATTAATCCATCAATACCAAATAGATCATGGGATAGAGAATCACCAAAACCTGAAACTATTTGAAGAACAGATCCTAAAATTACTAGTTTAATTCCAGTTTTTAGAGAACCATGAACAGATTTTCTAATGATTAGCATACTACCCATTATTGCAGCACATGTAGTCAAAGAAACTCCAAAGTACACTACAATGTGAGAAGGACTCCAAAAAAAATCTGGCTCTTTTTGAAGATGTGATATTGCATCCCAAAAACCTGCTGAAACAATAATGATTGGGCCAATTACTGCCAGAATTGAGACTAGAGAAACTAGTGTGCTTGATTTTGCAATAGTAGAATTTGATAGTCTTTGAATTAGTTTCATTTTGTTTCTTTGATATCATAGGAGTATTTGAAATATTGTAAAGATGTCAATTGGGAAAATTCGACTTGTGGGTAATTTTATGAATTAACTATATTAGATGAAACAAAGTAGAGAAAATATGAGCCCAGGTATAGGATTAATGAAAAGACGTCTAGAGAAAGAGAAAGATGCTATTGCACTTGGCATTTCAGGAATCGCAAAAAAATATGATGTAAAGCCTGAGGACATCAAGACCTTGGAAACAAAATACCATGATGATGCAGGTGATTGGTATGTGGCATTAGGATGGGATGAAAAAAAAGCCATAGTCCAAATGGATTCTGTATTAGGCACCATCACAGAAATTAAAGAAATTTAGATGAATTAATTCCAATTTTGGGAATTTTTGAAAATGTATGTTTGTTATTTAACTAACATTTAGATAAATTCTATATCATTATAGAATAATTATTGATACATTCATCTGATGAAAATTCATCTGAACAATCAGAGTTAGTCATTTCATTAAATGATATTTCTAAATGTTATAATTGCTTGTCAAATGAGAATCTTTGTTGGTTTCATTCAGAATCAGTAAAAACAACTCTAATCAATGATATTCAAAATCAAATCATTGAATTAAGTCTAATTAACTAGTGATAAAGAAATTTAATTATCAAGAGTTTTTTAAAATATTATGACTAGTGCGATTATTCTTGGAGGTTCACGAGGAATTGGAAAATCTGTTAGTGAATCACTCAAATCTTTAGAAATTGATGTTTTTGCAGCATCAAAGAAAGATATTGACACATCAGATTTAGATAGTGTAAGAAAATTTTTACAAAGTCATAATCAAACAGATATTCTAGTTTTGAACACAGGAGGTCCTGCTCCAAAACCATTCTCTGCAATTACTGAAGAAGACTGGAAATTATATCATAATCAATTATTTTTAGGATTTTGCATTATATTACAGAATATCAAAATTAACGATGGAGGGTATATCTTTTTGATCAGTTCTAGTGTAATTAAGGAGCCAAATTCAAAATTGATTATATCATCAGCTTATCGTGCAGCATTTACTGAAGTTTTCAAAGTATTGAGTAAAGATTATGCTAAGAAAAACATTAGTTGTGTTAACATTGCACCAGGTCCTATTAATACAGATAGAACTCAAGAATTAATTGAAAATGTGAAAGAATTTGAAAAAACATTACCCATGAAAAGACTTGGAGAGCCTAAAGAGATAGGGAATTTTGTAAAATCAATTATTGAAAATGACATTAAATATCTTTCAGGTGTTGTGATAAATTTTGATGGTGCTAATTCAAACTATGTGTTTTAGAATAATAATACATAAATTGATTTTATAGTCTACGCCTTGATTATCCCCAGCCACGAATAATTAATTTTTCAGCAGTTTTTTCAGTAACACATACAGGGATTCCAGAACTTGGTTTTAATAATAATTGAAGATTACTTTTGCATGAAATATTTTCATATAAAATTCCTTGTTTAATTTGTTTAAGTGGAGGTAATAATGCATCACCTTTAATTTTAAGAGTTGTAGAAACAGAAGTAATTTTTAATATTCTATCATCATTAGATGTTGGAATTCCTCTTCCATCTGTATTGCTTGTTAAAATGTACAAATTACCATCTGGTCCTTCAACTACATCACGTAATCGACCAAATTCTTTGTCTAGTAAAGTTGTAACAGAAAGTATTTTATTTTCATCTGTATCTAATTCTAACATTTTAAGACTTTTTTTGGCTAATGTAGCAACAAAAAATTTTCCTGTAAAATTAGAAAGTTTATCAGAGTTGTAAAAAGTTGTGCCTGATGGGGCCCAAGTATTTTCTCCAGTATGATATATAGGACTAACAAATTTTGGATCTTGTTCTTTACCCTGAATTTCTGGCCAACCATAATTATTTCCTGATTCTATTAGATTAATTTCATCTTGGCCATCTCCTCCATGTTCAGAAGAAAATAATTTTCCAGTAGTTTTATCCCAAGCAATCCCTTGAGGATTTCTATGCCCATAAGAAAAAACTGGAGAATTTTCAAATGGATTATCTTCAGGAATACTTCCATCTGAGTTAATTCGTAAAACTTTTCCTCCCAGGGAGTTTAGGTCTTGAGATAATTCAGGTATTTTTATTTCTCCAGTTGTAGCATATAATTTTCCATCAGGACCAAATTTGATTCTTCCTCCGTCATGAGTACTGGAACCTGGAATTCTATCAATCAATATTAATTCATTTTCGAGTTTATTGTTGGATTCAGTATATCGTGAAAGTCTGTTAAAGGTATCCGAAAGAATATCCTTAGGCAATGGAGCAAATTTCTTTGTATAATATACATAGACATAATGATTTTCTTCAAAATTAGGATCTAAAACTAATCCTAAAACTCCACCTTCTCTCCTTTCAACATTAAGAAGTAATGCAGGATCTTCTAGAAGATTTCCATCTTCAATGATTCGTACTGTCCCAAGTCTTGTAGTACCAGTAGTTTCACCACCTGATCTTTCAGTAAAGAATATTCTTCCATCAGGTGCAAAATCAATAGACCAAGGAATATTCAGATTTTCAGCTATAGTTTCAACATCTATTTCATATTCGTATTCTTCAGCAAAAGAAATTCCTAAAGTCATTCCAGAAAAAAGTATTGCAGATGATACAATTAATGAAAATTTCATTATCAAACATTAAAAAGGTAAGTTCTTAAACTAATCGATTAGAAAAATTTATTTTTTAAATTCAACATTAGGGGCATCTGGTTGACCGGCTATTGCGATTAAACCACCATCACGTAATTGTTGTAATAATTGCATAACTTCTTTTTCAACTTGTTTTCGTTGTAATCCTGTCTGCTGTGCAAATACTTCAACTAGATCTGTTACTTTACGTTTTCCATTACAAGACTTCCAAAAGTCAACAATTGCTTGATTAACCATAAACCCTTGTTCATGTTCATTTGCTAATATCATAGAACCATCTTCTTGTTGTACTAATTTTCCAACTCCTTGAGGTAATGCAGTTTCATAGTTTATTGGTGCAGGTGTATTCATAGCAGCACCCATGTTTTTAATTTTCAATTTTCCTTCTTCAGTCATTTTATCCATTGTCCAGGCAGGTTCCCATACAATATCTATTTTGACATTATTTACTCCAGGAACTTTTTTTGCAAATCTAGTAGCATCTTCAACTAAGGTCTCATGAAGTGGACAACCCTGAGTAGTCATTGTCATTTTAATATTAACATCATTATTTTCAGTAACATCAATCCCATAAATTAATCCCATTTCTACAATGTTTAGTGGAACTTCAGGATCCATACATTGTTTAAGTGAATCCTCAATTGCTTGTGTAGAAACAGTACTCATATTGTAAATGGCAGTTTGAAAAACAATAAAAACTTTCTAATTATTAGCTTCAAATAATTTTGGGATAGATTCCTCATATGGAGCTGTAGCCACACCTTTTTCGGTAATAATTCCTGAAATTAGTTCTGGAGGAGTCATATCAAATGCAGGATTGATTACTCCAATATCATCAGGTGCCGTCTTTTTTTCACCAATTCCCGTAACCTCGGATCCTTTACGCATCTCAATGATGACATCTTCAGCTTTGGTTTCTAAATCAATTGTAGATAATGGAGCTGCAACATAAAATGGAATTCCATGTTGTTTTGCCATTGTAGCAACTTGATATGTTCCAATTTTATTAAAAACATGACCAGTCTTTACAATTCGATCTGCACCAACTACAACTTTATTCACCAAACCATTTGCCATTGAATATCCTACTGCAGTGTCTGGAACTAAACTAACATCAAATCCATCATGTTTCAGTTCAAATGCTGTTAAACGTGAACCTTGTTGAATGGGTCTTGTTTCAGTAGCTATTACTTTGACATTTTTTCCGCTCTCTCTAGTTGCTCTGATGACACCCAATGCAGTCCCATATGCTACAGTAGCTAATGCACCTGCATTACAATGAGTCATTATTGTATCATCGTTATCAAAGAGAACTGAACCATTCTTACCCATAGCTTTGTTAATATCAATATCTTCATCAGCCATTTTTTTGGCAGTAGAAATTACTAGTTCTCTAATTTGTTTAACTGAATCTCCAGTTTTTGCTACATTCATTATTTTTTCTAATCCCCAACCCAAATTTACTGCAGTAGGTCTAGTAGCAAAAAGTATTTTTTTTGCATTTTCCAAATATGATAATAATTCTTCTTTGGTAGTAGCATTACTTTGCAATACTGCTAAAGCCAGTCCAAATGCACCAGAGACACCAATTGCAGGTGCCCCCCTAACAACTAGTGTAGAGATAGCATCAGCTACTTGATGAAAATCATTAAATTCTACAATAACCAATTCATTTGGTAATTTAGTTTGATCAATCATTCTAACTTTGTTATCTTTCCATTCTACTGTTCGTAATGACGAATCTATGCCTATATTCTGATTACTCAATAAACACATTTTACTGATGTTCATTTTAAATCAATCTTCAGGATTTAATTCATCAGACATATATTTTAAAAATTATTCCTGTAAATGGATGATTTCTAAAGAAAACTTAGATAAAGTAGATTCAAAAGGAATGTATAAAATTTATGACAAGTGGCCAGAAATTGCTAAAGAATCATTTGAATTAGATGAAAGCAGTATAGAATTTGAAAATATTGATAATATTATTTTTGCAGGGATGGGAGGTTCTGGTGCAATAGGAGATATTTTTTATTCAATATTATCAAAAACAGATAAACATGTTTCAGTTGTTAAAGGATATCATCTACCTAAAACAGTTGATGCCAACACTTTAGTAGTTACAACAAGTGTTTCAGGAAATACATCTGAAACTCTAACAGTTTTAGAAGCAGCAAAAAAAATTGATACTAACGTTGTTGCTTTTTCTTCTGATGGAATAATGGAAAAATTTTGTAAATCAAATAATATTTCACATAAAATTATTCCTCAGTTTCATTCTCCAAGAGCTTCTTTTACAGCCTATCTTTATGGAATGTTAAAAATTCTAAAACCTATTTTGCCAATTTATGAGACTGATGTTCAAGAATCAATAAAAAAATTATTTGAATTAAGAGAAAAAATCTCTTCTTCTAATCTTTCTAAAGAGAATCCTTCATTAGATTTAGCAGAATGGATTAACGGAATTCCTTTGATCTACTATCCATGGGGATTACAAGCATCTGCAATTCGCTTTAAAAATTCATTGCAAGAAAACGGTAAAACTCATGTTATTGCTGAAGATGTAGTAGAGGCATGTCATAATGGAATAGTATCTTGGGAAAAAACATCTAATGTTAATCCAATTTTGTTACAAGGAAAAGATGATTATGATAAAACAAAAGAAAGATGGAGGATTTTGAAAGAATATTTTAATTCAAATGGAATAAAATATAAAGAAATTTTTTCAGAAGAGGGTAGTATAGTTACAAAAGTAATTAATTTGATTTATCTTTTAGATTATACCTCAATTTATTATGCGGTAATTCAAAAAATTGATCCATCACCTATTCCATCAATAGATTTTGTGAAGAAAAGATCTACATTAGGTTAATTGTCAAGGTTTTTCTGCTAAAATATAATCTGATTTTAATTCCTGATTTTGAGAAGTATTTTGATCCCAATACTCATGAAAAGTTGTAATCTTGAAATTGTTTTTTGTTAATATATCAATAATTTGTTTAGAACTTTGATTGTTTTGATTTAGGATCTTTTCATGTAATTCAATAATAATTTTATTTGTAATTTTTAAAGTGTTAGTAGCACCTTTAAGTACAAATAATTCTGAACCTTCAACGTCAATCTTTAACCAATCAATTTTTTTATATGAATTTCCCAATAGATCGTCCAGAGTCAACGATTTAATTAATACCGATTCATTTTTTGAATTTGATTTGGATAGAATTGATGAAGTGCCAGAATGTGTTTCAGATTGAAACAATTCCACTGTTCCATTTTTTTCTGAAATAGCTACATTGTACAAATCAATATTTTGTAAATTATTTAATTCGCAGTTTTTTGATAAAATTTTGAAAGTGTTTGGATCTGGTTCAATAGCAATAATCTTACAATTTTCATTTTTTTGAGATAGTTTAAGAGTATAATATCCAACATTAGCTCCCAAATCAATTATTACATTATTACTGTTAGACATTAATGAAAATGGTTCCCATTTTGCAATAACTTCTGAAAACAAAAATCGTGCTAGATCTTCAAATTTTGGTCTTGCTACAAAAATTATCCCTTCTGGGGATTTAACAATAATTGGTTTAGAAAGATAATCAGTAAGAAAATGCTTTTTAGATTCTTCAGTTTGTCTCTTAAAAACTGAATTTGGATGTTTTAAAATAGTAAGTAAAATGGTATTGAAAAGAGAAAACCAATCTTTTTTTGGAATTGTAGATGTTTTTAATAATAAATAAAAACATTGAAATAATTTTTTTAAAGTGATCTTCATTTTCAAACAGTTAATATTTTAAAATCAAAGTAACTAATCTATTTTGATGTGAGGTTCAGGAAACAAATCAATCTGAAGATTTTTTTCTTTACAAAATTCATCTGCTGCAGTAGTTTCACCACATGTTGCTTCATCACGATTTACTCTATCATAATCATCAAACATAATTATTCCACCTTTTACCATTCTAGGATATACAAATTCCATACTTAGTTTGGTTGCATCATAAAGATCACAATCTACTAAAACTAAAGAAAATTTCTTATCAGATAATTGTTGGTATAACGTGTCTTCAAAAAGACCCTTAACTAAATTGACTTTATCTGCAACGTCAAATTTTTCTAATTTTTTTTGTACAATACTTTCACTTGTTTCTGAATACATTCCTTTTGCATTTTCCCAAATGGAATGTTTGTCTTCATAAGGAAGCCCCATAAAAGCATCACATGCAAAAATTTTTCTTTTAGAGTTTAATGTTTTCAAATAATGAGCAGTCATGGTGGTAGTACCACCACGATAAATCCCCAATTCTAAAATATCACCTTCAAGACCTTCAGTTTTTTTCACAAATTCTAACCAAGTTCCCATTCCTAATCCTTCTTGAAGATCTTCTAATTCATAGTGATTTTTCATATAAAACGAGAGTTCTTTACGTATTTCAGGCTCAAATTGAGTCGCAATATATTTAGTCATTAATGTGAACAAAGGTTTAGATTTTTTTTTAGCTAATGGTGTGTTTGGTAGAAATTTCATGTATTTTTTTCTCATCAAAGAATATCGTTCAATTGCTTTAACATACAATCCAATTGCAATCTTTCTTCTAATTCCCATTTACTTCAGAAATCTTTATCTTGTTTATAAATAAGTGTCCATGAAAATATTTTACAAATTCTAGTAAAGAGATGAAATGTAGAAATTATTTTTGACTAAATCCAAATTTGAATGTAATAGTTCCTACAATAGCAGGTATCCAAGTTCCTATAAATCTCATAAAAATTACAGCTAATGATGCTAATGAGAAATCAATTCCATTATTAACCAACATTGCAATCATTCCAGATTCAGTAACTATCACACCAGCAGGTAAAAAGGATAGATTTCCAATAAGTAAAGATGTGTAATAGATTTGACCTGAATCAAAAAATTCAATTTCAATTCCTACGGATTGAAAAATCAAATAAACTGTAATTAAATGAATAAATTTTGTAGAAAGGCTTATTGAAATTATTTCAAATAAATTCTTTTTTTTCATTAATATTTTAAATGATGTTTCAGATTCATCAATGGATGAATATAATTTTTTTAAAAAATTTATTTTTAATATAATTTTTTTAATTGAAGTAAAAGTTTTTGATTTTGAAATTAAAATTCCAAATACTGCTACAAATAATATTCCAAAAATTAAAATAATTTGACTTGCTAGAAAATTTGACCATAACATTAAAACACTAATGATTGCAGTAATAGCAATTAATTCAGTCCATCGTTCAATTAAAATTATTGGAAATGTTGAAGAAATTGAATAATTAAATTGTTTTTTTAATAAAACAGATTTTACTGCCGTTCCTAACCCACCAGGAGTTAATGCTAAAGATAATCCTCCCAAAAAAATCTTTACACTTTTTCTAAAAGAAATTGGTTTATCTAATTGTTGTAATAATCTATAAAATTTAAAACTCGAAATCAGTGTATGGATTATCATCAAAAAAATAATAATTGGAATATATTGAAAATTAAAAGTGATATTTTTTTCATCAATGGATGAATAATCGGAGTAAAGTATTATTGCAAAATAGAAGATTATTGTTGCTGCTAATGCTAATACGACTTTGTCAAAAAAATTTTTAGTTTTCATTTTAATTCATTAAATTACAAATTATAGATACTTTCTTGAAGATTACAACATGAATTGATTAACAAATGTTATTTTTAAGGTAATAAAACTCAAAGGATATTCCTAATGATTAAATCTCATTCCTTTTAAATGTCGAACAAAACCCAGTTTTTCATAAAATGGTGCAACATCATTTAAACAGTCTAAAACGGACTTATAACATCCTTCACTTTCTGCCCGTTTTAGAATTGTATTAATTAAATTTGAGCCGATTTTAGATTTTTGGAAATTTTTATTGATTACAACATCTTCAATATGACCCACATACTTTCCATCATGAATAAATTTTTGTTCTAAAATTAATGTGGCAGATCCTACAACTCGTGAATTTTTTATGACAACAAAAACTAGTTGATAAGGATTTTTTTTAATTTTTTGGAAAATATCTAAAGCTTTTTCTTCTGATAGAGTACTTGCAGGTTTTAATGAGTCTAAAGATTCCAAAAATCCATTTTTTAGATCATCTAATTCTAATTCTCTAATAATAACGTCATCCATGGTCTATTCTTTAGATTTTTCTAATCGTCTTATTCGTTCTAATAGATCTTTTTCTGAAAATGCTTGTCGTTTAAAAACAACATGAGCAAATAGACCAATTATAAAACTAACTGCTCCCAATAAAATCAAACCAGAGGATAATGTTGAATTTATTTCAATGAAATTTGGTATGGATGATATTAATTTACTGACAATGCCAATTCCACTCAAAAGTGCACCAAATAAACCAAATGCCATTATAGGTCTATGATATACAAGAGTACTAGAAATTATAGACAGTGATCTAATTGTATAACGTGTTACACTATGTACTAGTCTAGAATCTTCTCTGTGTTTAAAAGAAATTGGAGTCTCACCAATTCTAAATTTTTTAAAATGTAAATCTAAGAGTACCTCTTGAGTATATGTAAAATCATTTATTACTGAAATATTTTCAATTGCATCCTTAGAATATGCTCTAAATCCAGTTTGTGTATCAGTGAATTTATGTCCAGCTACAAATGAAACAAGTTTTGTAAAAATCTGGTTTCCAAAATAATTTAATTTTTTATAAGTAGATGGATTGCCTTTCCAAAATCTAGTTCCAACAACTACATCAAATTGATTGTTTAGTATAGGGTTAATTAAATCAGGAATCTGATCAATATTTGCTTCTCCATCTGCATCTACAGTTACAACAATATCTGCTCCCATAGAAATAGAGTTTCGTATACCAGTCATAAAACCTGCACCAACACCCAAATTAGTTTTGTGTGAGATGATTTTATCTGCACCAGCATTCATTGCCATATCTACAGTATTATCTGTAGAACCATCATTTACTACTAAAATTTCAACTTGATCAATATTTGGAATTTTTCTAGGAATTCTTAGAATAGTTTTTTCTATTCTATCTTCTTCATTATATGCTAACATCAAAATGACTAATTTCAATTGCCTAATTATTAAAAAATGGCTATATAAGCAGTATTCTAAACAAATAATCTCAATTAGTACTGGGAAATAGACAACAAAAACATAATAATTAATTTAATCAGTCAAGATTGAATTGGTTTTAAATATTCTAGGCAAAGGTCCTGTACTTTTTGTTGGTTGTCATCCAGATGATGTAGAATATGGTTGCGGAGGAGTAATCAGTAAACTTGGAAAATCTGCTCCTATTCACGTTATTACTCTTTCAAAAAATCAGAAAAATCCAGATAACAAAAATGTGTTAAAAGAGAGCAAAGCTAGTTTGAATTCATTAGGCATAAAAAAAGAAAATATTATTTTTGGTGATTTTATTACAAGGGAATTTTCTTATTCAAGACAAGAAATATGTGATTTTTTGTGGAAAATTGGAAAAAAGATTAAACCATCATGTATCTTTATTCCACCTTTTGATCTTCATCAGGATCATCAAGTTGGACATGATGAATGTTTAAGAGTTTTTCGAACAAAAACAATTTTAGAATATGATATACCAAGAAGTGAAAAATTTCCAAAACCAGTAATTTTTGTTGAATTAAGTAAAAAGAATCTAAATGATAAGCTAAATGCTTTATCAAAATATAAGACATATCAAAAAAAGAATTATTTTCAAAAAGATGTTATTATTTCTGCATGTAAATCAAACGGAGTTAAGGTAGAAATTCCAATGTGTGAAGTGTTTAGTCCAATATCAATAATTTGGAAATAAAGAGATTTGAAATTATTTGATTGTTTCAATTCATCAACCTAATTACCTTCCTTGGATGGGATTAATTCATAAAATAATGTTGTCAGATATTTTTATTGTTTTAGATGATGTACAATTTGTTAGGGGGAAAAATTTTGTTTCAAGAACACAAATTAAAACATCTGGAGGTCCCAAATGGTTAACAGTTCCAGTACATAACAAAAATGATTTTCTTTCAATAAATCAAATTAAAATAAACAATGAAATAACATGGCAAAAAGAACATTGGAATAAAATATTTGAAAATTATCATAAATCTAATTATTTTACAGATTTTGGAGGATCAATAAAAAATACAATATTTAAGAAATGGGAAAATATTTCAGAGATGAATACAGAATTAATTATCCAAATCTTAAAAATTCTAAATATTAAGAAAAATATCAAATTTTCATCAGAATTAGGTGTGAAGGGAAAAGGAATTGAAAAAATTATTAATCTAATTAATTCAGTAGGAAGTGATGAATATCTTTCAGGTCAGGGGAAAGGTTCTTCCAGATATATTGTTCAAAACGAAGAAGTTTTTGAGAAAAATGAAATAAAATTGAGATATCAAAGATTTGATCATCCCATATATGCCCAACTACATGGTGATTTTGTACATAACCTCTCTATTTGCGATGCAATTTTCAATATTGGACCAGAAGATACATTAAAAAAATTAAAACAAAATTGAAATGTAGGTAAAGAAATTATGAAAATATTAGTAACAGGTGCACTAGGACAAGTAGGAAAAATATTAGTTAAAAAGCTAATTGAAGAAAAAATTAATTTTGTTGGTTTAGATAAACGAGAGGGAGACATAACTGGTGTAAAAATCATTCATACAGAAATTACAACAAAAGAAGATATCAAAAAATATTCATCAGAATTAAACGATGTGGATATTTTAGTTCATTTGGCAAGTCTGATTACGAATGATAAAGATGTGATTAAAAGTGGTTCAGATAGTATTGATTTGAACATTAAAGGTACACTTAATCTATTAGAATTTTTACCTAATCTAAAATCAATTATTTTTTCTAGTACATACATGGTATATGGAACCCCAACTTCTAATCCAATAAATGAAGATCATCCCACAGATCCAAACGTAGTGTATGGAGCAAGTAAGCTAGCTACTGAAAAATTTTTACAGATTTTTGCAAGAGAATCTAAAATTTCTTTATCGATTTTAAGAATTATGGGAATCTATAACGTAGAGAAGCCACATGGTCAAGCAATTCCATCTTTTGTTAAAATGATTGCAAATGATGAAAGTCCAGTGATATTTGGAACAGGGAGCATCAGACGAAATCATTTGTATATTGATGATGCAATTGATGCAATAATTACAACAATAAAAAATCCTAAAAATGGTGTTTTCAATATCGGAGGTCTTGATTCCCCATCCAATTTAGAATTAATAGAAATTATCAATAATACAATGGGGAAAAATATTGAGCCTATTTTCAAAGAATCAGCCTCAAAACCCTATGATTTTATCACTGATATTTCTAAAGCAAAAAAACAGTTAGGATTTAATCCAAAAATTTCCATAAAAGAAGGAATTGAAAAAACAACTAAGAATTATATTAAAAATAAATGGTAAAAAACAGTACCCTCATGTCAATTTAGTAAACAAACAGGATCATTTTCTATTGATGTGCTTTCATTTGTTTTAATTTTAATAGTACAGAAAGATTCTGAATAATCTTGTAAGATAAAGTTGTGGTTATCAACTAAATCTTGAAGAATAATTTTTTCATGTATTGTGGTAGGAGTCTTAAAGACGTAAACAGAATAATCGTCATTAATTATCTCAGTTAGTAACGAAATAGAATCTTCAGGTGCTTTTTTATCATCTATAGGAACAATTTGGAATGGAATTACATCATATTCAAGAATTCTATCAGTTTTAAGAGCAACAATTACACTGTTTTTAGATAGTCCTTCTAACAAAGGCGGATGGTTAACAGATAATTCAGAAGGGTTATTGATTTGATAATCATTTTCAATTATTGCATTACCATAAGGTGCAAAATACATTGAAGTTGCAAAAAATAGTCCCAATGATAATATTATTCCAATTTTAAATGGTTTAGCAAGAAATTTTCTAAATCTAATAGAAATAATATCAATAGAATAAAATTTTACAATTAGAAAACTCAAAATCATATAAAATAAAGTGAATGCAGGGAACATGTATCTACCTGGAACACCAAATGATGCGCGATCTTCAGAAGTAAGAGCGGCATAAAACCAAACTGTGGAAATTATAAAAAAAGCAATTGCAACTATTTCTTTTCTATGATCTTTTGTTTTTATTGAAATAATAATACTTGAAAATAGAATTAATAATGAAACTATTCCAAGCCAAAATTTACCTACCAAATAATCTAAATTAGAAAATATTGAAGATTCCATTGCAGGAAATTGATATGGAAGTAAATATTTAGAATATTGCTTTACATTTTCATAATGTCTATTTTCTATTTCTAAAAAGGATGATAGTTCTTTCTCAGTTGTACCTTCACCACGTTGAATAATAATTTGAGTTGTAAAAGGATCTCCAAAAAATGTATCATGGTATCCAAACCAGAAAATAATGAAAATTATCCAAGGTAGTAAAATTAATCCTGATTTGCTAAAAAAAGACTTTGAGAGAATTTTTTTGTTAAATTTGATATGTTTATTTTTGGTATTTTTTTCTATATCTTTTCTTTTATATTTAATAAAAATGAAATATGAAATTAGGAAAATTAATTCAGCTGGGAAATAAATTGCGCTGCTAATTCTAATTAAAGTTGCTATCACAAAAAAGAAAGATGTTAAAAATATTGTATAGTTAGATTTTGTTTCAAGAAATTTTATCATTAAAAAAAATCCTAAAAGAAAGAATATTGTAGATATACTCTCCGTTTGAAATGATAGTGCAGAACGTAAAAAAATATGATTTGTTGCTAAGAATAATATTGATAAAAGACCAATATTTTTTCCAAAGAGTTTTGTAGATACCCTATCTGTTACTATCAATAAAATAATTCCCGAAATTGGACCAAAATAAAAAAGACCAAAGTTTCCAGTTGTGAGATAAACAAATGCGGCCCAAAAATGAAATCCTATAGGCCCCAATGGAACGGCAACGGTAGGATCAACGGTATTTGCCCAGTCCCCAGGTTTAAATTCAAATCTTCCAGTTTTTTCTAATAATTCATTTGTAATTGCATACTCTCCTTGAGATAGCTTTATTCCAATACTGGCTAAAGTGTAACCATCAGATGTTTCATAATATGGAATAAAATTTGCAATCAGATAAAATCCAACAAATCCAATAAGAATAATCTTTAGAATATTGATTTTATCAGGCATGGATAATCTAAAAGAATTCACTTTTTTTAAATCCATTTTGATTTACTTGCTTTTACTAGTTTTAAATCAATTTGCAAAAAAGTTTTTGATGAATAAGATCTTTTAATCATTTCAATGATAAGAAAATAGAATTTATCAAAAATCTACTTAATAATTTAATATTTCAAAAATTATCATAAAATGGTTTGGAATTTAGACGTTCTAATAATTCAATAATTTGGTTTTTAAGAATGAGCACAGGATTATTATCTAAATGTTTCTTATCTTTTAAAATTAATTCAGCAGCATCATTATAATTTTCTTGTAATTGTATAGGTTCAAAATCTAATTTTTTTACAATTTTCTTAAACCTGTTATAAAATTTGGATTTATTAAATTCATGCGCAATAGTAGTCGTAAATGCAAGTGCATGACCATGTGAATACCCTTCATTTGAAAAGACATATGATAATGCATGTCCTAATGTAGTTGAACTATTTCCAAATCCTAAACCAGTAATTAATGAACCATATGGAAGTTCTTCAAATTTATCATTAAGTAATGCATCTTCTAAATGATTGAAAGCTGTTTCACATAAGAATTTGGAATAATAATTACTAATTTTACTATCATATGCTTCAGAGCATTGAGCACATGCATCAATAGCTGCATTTTTAATAACATCAGATGGAGTATTTTTAATAAAATTACTATCTACAATAGCTATGTTTCCAATTAAAGCATCATCATGAAAACTCTGTTTTTTTCCATTTACATTTAAAACAGAAATTTTTGTTACTTCACTTCCACTACCAAATGTTGTGGGAATTAATATTTTTGATTTTTTTAATTTTTTTCCAACATATTTTGCAACATCTAGTGAACTTCCACCTCCCAGTCCAATTATAGATGAAAAATTTTTAGATTTAAATTCTGAAATAATTTTTTCTGCAGTATCTATTGAGGGATTTGGTTCAACATTATCAAATAAAACATAATTTTTAAGATCTAGATAATCAATCCAACCTCTAGATTTTGCTCCTTTACTAGTAATTATAAGGCAATTTTGGGGAAAAGTAAATTCTTTGACAGAATTTTTACCAAAAATAATTTTTGAAGGTTGTTTAATAGTAAACATGTCTCATCATTTTTTTAACAATCTATTATTATAAGCTAAAAAACAAGTTTGAGTATTGACAGATAATAAAACTAGTTCAAAGATTCTTCGTGAAAAACTATCAACTAAATCTATTGTAAAAGTAGGGGGGGCATTTGATGCAATGTCAGCAAAATTAGTTGAAATTAATGGATTTGATGCAGTTTGGGCAGGAAGCTTTGCTATTTCTGCTACTCATGCCTTACCTGATGCAAGTATTTTAACCATGACTGAATTTTTACATGCTGCTGCTAATATGGCAGAATCATGTGAAATTCCAATTATTGCAGATTGTGATACAGGATTTGGAGGTCCAAGTAATGTGGGACATATGGTAAAAAAATATGAGAAGGCAGGGATTGCAGCAGTAAGTATTGAAGACAAAGTATTTCCAAAACAGAATAGCCTATTAGAAGACGGTACACAAGAATTACTTTCTGAAAAAGATTTTGTTGCCAAATTAATTGCAGCAAAAGACGCTAAAGTTTCAGATGATTTTATGATAATTGCTAGAGTTGAGGCATTAATTGCAGGCTTAGGAGTAGAAGAGGCAATTAAAAGAGCACAAGCCTATGAAAAAGCTGGGGCAGATGCAATATTAATTCATTCAAAGAAAAATACGCCAGAAGAAATTTTTGAGTTTAGTGAAAAATGGAAAGGAAAGATCCCATTGATTTCAATTCCCACATCTTACCCTACTGTAACATTAAATGAATTAATTTCAAAAAAATTTAAAATGGTGATATATGCAAATCATACTCTTCGTTCATCATATACAGCAATGTCAAAATTATTAGAGAATTTATCAAAAGCAGATAGTTTGTCTCAAGTTGATCAAGAAATGTCAACAATGGAAGATATTTTTCATTTACAAGAAATGTATAATATTAAAAAACAAGAAAAAGAGATTGAAGACAATTTAAAAAAACTTGGCTATGTAAAATGAATGAGGATTCACAGAGAGCAGTATTTGAATTTTTAAATAAAAATGGAATAAAAAATTTTGTGGGAGTACCTGATTCTACTATGAAACATTTCATTAATCAAGGACTAAAAAAAAATAAAATAATTATTGCCACTAGAGAAGAAGAAGCAATAGGAATAGCTACAGGAATGACATTATCTAAAAGTCCATCATTGGTTTTTATGCAAAACGCGGGTTTTGGAAATTCTCTAAGTACAATAACATCTCTAGTTCAATTGTACAAAATACCTCTAATTCTTATAATTGGATGGAGAGGTTACTTGCCAAATGATGCACCAGAGCATACTAAATTAGGAAAAATCCAGCCTGAATTGATAAAGAGTTTAGGTTTAAAATCAAAAATATTAACAGAAGATAATTGGGAGAAAACATGTAGATGGGCATTAAATCAGTTAAAAATTGGCAACTTATGTGCTCTTATCATAAAAAGGGAATTTCATGATTAGAAGAGAAGCAGTTGAAATTATTGGAAAAACATGTAAAAATTCTCCTATTGTGTCAGCTAATGGATTTATCAGTAGGGATCTCTTTGAAACTTGTGAAAAACCATCAAATTTTTACATGATAGGTTCTATGGGCCTAGCTTCATCAATAGCACTGGGCGTTGCTCTAAAGAAACCAAAAAAGAAGGTCTATGTTTTTGATGGAGATGGAAATATTCTAATGAATTTAGGGTCTCTTGCAACCATTGGTAGAATTGCACCAAAAAATTTAGTACATATTATTTTTGATAATTCTATTCATGAATCAACAGGTGGACAACCAACCCATTCATCAATAATCAATATTGAAAAAATTGCACAATCATGTGGTTATATTGTTTATAAAACTAATTCAAGAAATAAATTAAAAAATATTTTAGAAAAGATTACAAAAAAAGAATCTCCAATTATGATTCTCATTAAAATTGATCCTAGTAAAATAATTAGTTCTAGAGTAACACATTCTCCAATTAAAATTAAAAATAGATTTATGGAATCTATTTAGATAAAAATGAAGGTAATAATTATTTCAGCAGGGTATGGTAGTAGATTAGGTAAACATACAGAAACAATACCCAAGGGACTTTTAGAGATTAATGGAAAAACAATTTTAGATAGACAAATTTCTTTATTTAAGAAAAATGGAATTAATAAAATTGTCATAATTACAGGGCCTTACAAAAATTTCAATATTGAAAATGTTTCGTATATTAAGGATAATAATTATGAACAACACGATGTTTTAGGAAGCCTAATGGCAGCCAAAGATGAAATTAGAGGGAATGTGTTAACATCATACTCAGATATTTTATTTGAAGAATCAATTTTACAACAATTATTAGAATTTTCAGGAGATATAGGAATTCCAGTTGATTTAGATTGGGAAAAATCTTATGATGGAAGAACAGAACATCCAAAATCGGAAGCAGATAATGTATTAATTCAAAATGAAAAAATTGTGAAAATACAAAAAAATATTGTTAAAATAGAGTCAAATGACATTATTGGAGAATTTTTAGGGCCAGTAATTTTTTCAGAAAAAGGTTCAAAAATATTTGTTGAAAATTTTCTTAAAATACAACTAAAACATAAAGGACCATTTCATTGTGCACCATCATTAAAAAAAGCATATCTAACAGATATGTTACAAGAATTGATTGATTTAGGATTCAATGTAACTCCAATAATTATAAAAGGAAAATGGTGTGAAATTGATACTCCCCAAGATTTAGAAAGAGCTAAAAACCTATTCCTTTAAAATTCCACCATCACTTAAAATTTTAAGTTTTTTGAAGAGTATTTCTTCAACATTTAATCCAGTACCAGAAAGATTTTTTTCTTCGCAAGGATCTTGAATTAGATCATAAAGCTCTCTTGAGTTATCATATTCATTAAAAATGAGTTTCCATTGAGATGTTCTAACAGATTTTGTATTAGGTGCCTTAGGGGGTTTTGTATCTTGAAGAGGATTTCCAGTTTCAGAATATGCAATTTTTTCATGTAAATTCTCACCTTTAATCAAGGGTAGAAGAGATTCACCATCAATAAGATCATACTTAGAATCTTGAGTGATGTTAAGATAATCCAAAATTGTAGGCATAAAATCAATTGTTCTTACTTGTTGGGGTATTTCAATAGCAGGTAAATCAGGAGTTAAGAAATGTGCAAATGTTCGAATTGTATAATCATAGCAAAATGCACCATAAGCTCTTTCACCAATTTTTTCACCAATACTAATGCCATGATCCGACATTATCAAAATCAAAGAGTTTTCTAAAAATCCCAAATTTGTAATTTTTTCTAGTATTTCAGACAGATATTTTTCTGCATTTTGAAAAAGTAACTTATAACGATGTTCATTTTTTTCTTTATTATCAAAAAACTCTTTACTGAAATTATTATAAACTTTCAAAACATCATTCATAATTCCAGTGTGAATATTGCTATACTGTAAATAAAGAAAGAAATTTTGACCTTGATCATATTTTGATTTCATTTCTTCTAAAAATATTTTATGTCTATGAGTAAGATTATCATTTATCTCATCATGTATTAAAAATTCATCTAAACCTTGTTTTGGAATTACTAATTCATTTACAACATCAGCTTTAGTATAGTAATTATCATCATGTAAATACTCAGAAATTGTTTTGAATTTTTCTTTTTTAAATTGATATGTTGACCAATAACTATTTGTTCCAGTTTTTGTACCATATGTTCCACTAAAAACTGCATGCATTGCAGCAATTGTATGTGGTCCATAAGTAATCGGTTGAGATAAACAAATAGATTTTTCTTTTATTGATTTAAAAATTAATGATTGTAAAGAATAATCTAAACGACCTCCATCAATCATTAAAATTATTACATTCTTTTTCATATTAGGGAGCAAATCTACAAGCTAATAAAATTATTTTAGTCAATTTTAACAAAAATTACCTAGTTTACACATAACCTAATTTTTTAAGCTCTTCTTCCACTTTTTTAGTTTCTTCATCATTCATAGTAGGTTTATCAAATCGTTGTTTTAAAGTATCACGTAATTCACAAAGTTCATGTTCCAGTTTTTCTACTATTTTCAAATTTGCTGCAGCAATGTTTGTTTTTTCTAATGGATCTTGTTCTAAATCAAACAAATGGACCTTTTCTTTAGGATTAGTTAAACTTCGAAAATACTTGTATCTAGATGTTCTAAGACCTGTGCAGGGCTCAGGATTTTTAGTATCTGTCTCAAAAATGGTATTCTCTAGATAAACAGATGGAATTTCTACGGAGTTTTCCTTAAAAATTGGCTGAAGATTTTTACCATCTAAATTATTAAAATCAAATGGAATCTCAAGAATATTCAATATAGTTGGAAAAATATCAACACTTCTAACTAAATCAGTGACTGGTCCAATGGAATCTACTCCAAATCCTGAAAATAAAAGTGGAACATGGACTAAATCATCAAATAAGAATCGCTGTTTTGCAGTTCTTGTTTGTAAAGTTCTTTTTTCTAATGAATTATGAGTTTTCATTTCCTTTATTTTATGTTCTGCTCCACGTTTAATTGAAGAAATGTAATTATAAGTAGAATTAGGAATTTTTGATCGAATTTTTGATTTAAAACTAAGAGAAGAATTTTTCTTTGATACGTCATCAGACAATAAATAATCACCATGATCAGAAGTCAAAATTAAAATTGTATTTTTCAAATCTAATAGTTCTAAAAGTTTTCCTAAAAAGTTATCAATTTTTTCTACAATGAGATCATATCGTTGTGAATAATTTCTATCATTGAATTTGTTAGGAACTCTAATAGGAATATGAAGATCATCAAGATGAATTAAGTAAAACCAAGGTTGAGTCAGCGATTCGATTTTTATTTTTTTCAAAATCGTTTCTGCTAATCCTTCATGTAGATTTGTAGATGTTCTGTCATAACCTTGATCATCATTTTCAAAATGAACATCAAAACCAAGTTCAACTAAACCAGAATCCATTGTTGCATAAGTATGATAACCATTTTTTTGTAAATGTGTAATAAAATTTGTATTATCAGAGAAAATCTTATGATATGTCATTCCATTAATTCCAGCATTAATAGGATACATACCAGTGAAAATACTTCCATAACCTGTAATTGTATAATCAGAAGAACTAAATGCATTTTCAAAATAAATTCCTTTTTTGATTAATGAATCAATTAATGGAGTTTGAATATTTTTATTGTTAAAACATTTGTCTGCACGCATTGAATCTACTAAAATAAAAATAATATTTGGTTTCATCATATTAAATATTAAAAAAGTACAAGAGATAATCTTTTCTTTTTATTAAAATAGGTCAATGTTATTTTTTTAGTTGAAAATATAGATATGGTGCTTTTTCAAGAGAATAATTTTCTTTAATATATAAAAGAGGTTTGAATAATTCATAGAAAATATCTACCCATTCATGTTTTATTTTGATTCTTTCTTCTGGTGAAAGGTTTTCTGCCATTTGAATAAGAAGGTGAGAAATTGGACGTAATCCAACATTCCAAATGTCAACAATTATTTTATTTGGATAAGTGGAAGATGCTTCTTCAATTGTAAATCCAGTACTTTCTATAATTTTTTTCCATTCATTATAGTCTTTTAATCCAGGCATGGTTTCTCGTCGTTGTCTATTAAGAATTGAAATTGCTTCTGGTGAAAGAAATTCTTCATACTCATCAAGAGTTTCTAAAAGATAAGGTGTCAAGAGTTCTAATCCTACAGTTCCTCCTGGTTTTGTGATACGGTATAAATCCTTGATCAATCCTTCTACGTTTTCAATCCAATAGACAGAGTTGCTATAGATAGTTTTGAAATGATTATCATCAAATGGTAAAGGTAAATTATTGTTATCGTGTAAGAGAAGATTTTTGAAAAGTCCTGTTTTTTTTGCTTTATCTAATAAAGCCTGTTTCCAATCTGCTCCATAGTCAATTTGGATATCAGGTTTTTTAACAAATTTTACTTCATAATTAGGATCAAAATGATCGTAGATATCTACAAATTTTTTGTGACTAAACTCACGAGCTTTTGTAGATTTGAAATAATCAAAATCTTCATCAAACTCAGCACCAAGATGAATTGCTTGAAATAGACCATCACCACAACTGAGATCAAGTGAAGGGGATTCAAATTTTAAATTATCATAAGCCTTACTTTTGAAAGCCATTAGAAGTCCATTTTCAGGTCTCAGCCAATATAGGTTAAGATAATGTCGTAATTGTGAAGTTAAAGGAGATTCCACACCCACCATCAAATTCACTTTCATATGAATTGTAGATATTACTTTTTAATTCAAAAATGTAAAAAAGAATTTAGTTATTTTAAAAAAATGGTATAAAAGGTAAAAGTATAATTTTACTGATTTTCATAAAAAAGCGTGAATTATGATATTTACATTCCAGTTAGATTAGACAGTAAAAGACTTCCAAAAAAAGCATTATTAAAAATAAATGATAAAACAATAATAGAATATCTTTATGAAAGAATGAAAAAAGTGAAAAAAATTCGTAAAGTAATAATTTGTACAACTAATGAAGAATCAGATAAACCATTAGTGGAATTTTTAAAAAAACAAAAAATAGAATATTTTTGTGGAAGTAAAAAAGATATTTTAATTAGATATTTAGATGCAGCAAACAAATTTTCAACAGATTTTATAATAAATGTAGATGGAGATGATATCTATACTGATCCAAAACATATTGAATCAATAATTTATGAATTTGAAAAATCAAAATCAAATTTTATTCAAATTGGGAATGTTCCATTAGGATTTACAAGTATGGGATTTTCAAAAAAATTGTTAGAAAAAATTTGTTATCTTAAAAAAAGTGATGATACTGAAACAGGATGGGTTAGATTCTTCACAGAAACAAATGTTACAGATATAAAAAAAATAACCCCAATCAATGAAATTGATTATCCAAAAACATTACGACTTTCATTAGATTATAAAGAAGATTATGAATTAGCAAAAGAATTTTTTGAAAAATTTGGAAATGAATTTGATTATTATGATATAATTAATTATGTTATTTCAAATAAGAAGATATTAGAAAATATGAAGAAAACAGAAGAAAACTGGACAAATCATTGGGATGAAAATTTGTCAGATATTTCTTTAAAAGATATTTAGGATGAGTTATGGACATTATTAATTGAAGTTTTTAATTATTGGATTAGGTTCAATGGGGAAAAGGAGAATACGGAATCTACAGAATCTGGGACAAAACACAATTTTTGGGTTCGATGTTAGAAAAGATAGACGTGAAGAAACAAAAAGAAAATACCATATTGATACATATTCAAATATCAACGAAGCCATTAATCAAAAACCAAATTTAGTGATTATATCAACACCGCCAGATTTACACTTAAAATATGTAAAAATTGCAACAAAAAATAGAATTCCATTTTTTACTGAATTGAATTTGATAAGTAAAGATGTTAAAAAAATAATTTCATGTTTAGAAAAGTCTAAAACAAAAGGATTTCCTTCCTGTACATTTTATTTTCATCCAATAGTGATAAAATTAAAACAATTACTCAACAAAAATTCTATTGGAAAAGTAATTCTTGTATCACATCATACTGGGCAATACTTACCAAATTGGCACCCTTGGGAAGATTATCGTAAATTTTTTGTTTCAAAAAAAGAAACAGGAGGTGCAAAGGAATTGTTAGTTATTGATTCAATTTGGCTATCACACATTTTTGGAAAAATTAAAAAAATAGATGGTTCAACAGGTAAAATATCAAAATTAAAGACAAACATAAATGATTTTTATAGTACACAAATACTTTTCAATAAAAAAATATTTTGTAATTTGCTAATTGATGTAATGGCCATTCCTTCTTTAAAAGAAATAAAAATAATTGGCGAAAAAGGTACCATAAATGGTAATTTTAAAGATGGAAAAATAGTTATTTCAAATAACTCAAGAAATGAAATTATAAAAAATAAAATTGGAAAAACTGCAAAAGGATACAAAGGAATTACAAGTTCAGAAAAAGTATATGAAAATGAAATTAAACAAGTAATTAAATCCATTCAAAGAAAAGAAAAATTCCCATTTTCGTTTAAAGAAGAATTTGAAATTATAAAAAATGTTGAATCAATAAATGATAGATTTTAACAATATGTTAAATAGTCAATTTGATAAATTGAGATAAAATGATTCGGGTATATACAAAATCTCGCCATAATATGAAAATAGCAAATTTTCTTAATGATAAAGGGATAGAATATAAGATATTTACAATAGAGAATGATCCTACAAAAGATTTTGAAACGTCAGATTACGATAATAATCAATTTCAGCTTGGAGTCTCATATTGCTATCCTAGAAAAATCACAGATCCCTTGTTATCAGCACCCAAATTAGGATTTGTTAATTATCATCCAGCACCTCTTCCAAAATACAAAGGGCCTACAGAATTAGAAGATGCAATTAAAAATAAAGAAACAAAATGGGGAGTAACTGTTCATTATATGGATAAAAATTACGATACAGGTAAAATTATCAAAGTAAAAAAAATTGATTTACATGAACCTCCAACATCTTCTTCCGAATTAGGTGCAGTATCACATTATTTTCTTTTTAATTTATTTAAAGAAACAATTGAAGATATTTTAAAAAATAAATTAATATTCTAATTCTTTTTTGATAGAATTATTATCTAATTTTATTGAAGAAATAATTTTTGTGATTTTTTCAGCCGCATGTCCATTACCATACACACCTGTTTGTTTTAAAATTCTTTTATTTTTTGTTTTTAATGCAGCTATCATTTTATTATAGATCAAGTTTGTATCAAATTTTTTAATTTCTATAATATTATTTCCTCCTTCTCTATTATTTTGTCTTGTTCCAATGTTTAAAACAGGTATACTAAAATAAGATCCTTCAATAAAACCACTACTGGAATTTCCTAATAAAAGACCAGAATATTTTAACAAACCAAGAAAATCGTTTCTTTCAAGTGATGGAAATAATTTAATGAAATTATATTTTTTGGAATATTCTGTTAATTTTTGACGAATTTCATAATTGCCTGCATCATTGTTTGGCATAATTGCAATAGTTTGATTTTTTAATTTTATTATAGCATTTAAAATATTTGTAATTTGTTTTTCACTTTCTTTAGATTCAGTTGTCATAGGGTGAAAAAGTAACAAAATTTCGTTTCCAATAATTTTCAATTTTAATTTGGATTCTAAAGATTTCTTAGAAGGAATTTGTTTCATAGAATCAATTGCAGTTGAACCTGTAAAGAATACTTTTGATGGATTTTCTCCCATTTTGATAATTTTTTTATAACTTCCTTTTGATGCAGCAAAATGTACATTTGAAATTTTTGTCATGGCATGTCTATTATATTCATCAATTCCTCCCGAAACATCTCCTCCATGAATATGAATATTTAGAATATTCATATGATATGCAGCTAAACCAGATGCAAGTTGTTCATCACGATCTCCAAAAATAATGTTCATGTCAGGTTTAAGTTTGTGAAAAATTTTAGAAAAACTTACCACACTATTCCCTAAAGCTTTCGACATATGGTAAGTTGTATTACCTGATGGAGATGAATTAACTTTTGCATAAATTTTAAAATTATCTTTTAAAATTTGGTTAATTGTGTATCCATATTTTCTGTATAAATGCATTCCTGTAACTATTAGATAATACTCTAGATCAGAAGTTTTTGAAATCTGTTTTAAGATTGGAATTAGAAATCCATAGTCAGCTCTTGTTCCAGTGGTAATAACAATTTTTTTTTTCATATTAGTTTTCAAAGATCAATCTGTTTCCATAAATTCCTCAATTGAGTTTACAATGTAATTCATTTCTTCTTTAGTAAGATCAGGATACATTGGAAGTGACAAAATTAGATCTGAAATTTTTTCAGTAATTTTAAGATTTTTTGTTTTAATATTGGAATAAAATTTAGTTTGGTGAACAGGATAAAAGAAAACTTTGGACATTATACCTTTTTTTGCTAAAAATTTCATTAATGAATTTCGTTTTGTTACGGATTCAAGCAGGATAAAGTAAAATTGATAGTTAAAAAATTGTTCTTTTGATTCAATAGGAATAGAAATACCCTTGATTTTGGAAAGTTTTGAAGACAAATATTGAGAATTTTTTCTTCTCATTGAAATTAATTTATCTAATTTAGATAATTGAGATATTGCTAATGCTGCAGTGATACTTGACATACGCCAATTATATCCTAGATCAACATAATTTGGCTTATCATTAGTAGAAAAATAATTTTTTACTTCAACCCTACCATGAGAACGGATTAATTGTAATCTATCAAAGATTTTTTTGGAACTAGTTACAATTGCACCTCCTTCACCAGTAGTTAAGATTTTATTTCCTGCAAAACTAAAAATTGAAACATCTCCAAAAGTTCCTAAGTTTTTATTTTTGATTTTTGCACCCAAACCTTCTGCAGCATCTTCAATAATTGGAATTTTTTTCTTTTTTGCAATTGACTTAATTTCATTAATTTTACATGGGATTCCAGCAAAATGAATAGGAATGATAGCCTTTGTTTTTTTAGAAATATTTTTTTCGATGATATTAGGATCGATACCAAAAGTTTCTTTTTCAATATCAACAAATTTTGGAATAGCGTTAACCATTCGAACAGAATTTGCTGTAGCAATAAAAGTAAAAGATGGTACTATAACTTCTTGTTTTTCTTTAATTTTTAAAGCTAATAATGATGCATGTAATGCAGAAGTACCAGAGTTAAAAGTAACACAATATTTTGTACCTACATATGATGCTAACATCGTTTCAAATTCTTTAATTTCAGGTCCTATGGCCCAAAGCATTTTTCTCTTGATTACATCAGAAACTGACTTGACATCATCTTTATCAACTAAAATTTTATAATGTGGAATTTTCCAATTTGTCAATATTTCTCGAATAATTCATGGGTATTTATGCGTAAAAAAATAAAACTTATTGTGGAAAGTCATTTGTGTCTAGTCTTCGGAGTGTAAAACATTCAGATTTGGATAGTAATGAATCACCTACATCAGTAGTGAAACCTAATTTAAAATCCATTTTTTTGGCTTGATTTTTAACAATTTCATTATAATTTCCATATGGATAAGAGAGTGTTAGATTATCTTTCAATCCTATTTTTTGAAGAAATGTTTTACTTTTCAATAATTCATCATTTAATTCAGTTTTAGACAAAAATCCTAACCATTCGTGAGAATGACTATGTGAACCAAACTCCATATGATTTTCATTCATTTCTTTAATTTCATCAAATGACAAATACAAATCCTTTGAAAAAAGTTCTTCATCAGTAGATACAATTTCATCAAATAATTGAGATGTTAGTTCATGTCTAAATTTTCTAGGTAATTCTCTTTGAAGAATTTTTTTAATAAATACAATATCAGGAGAATCAAATCTATCTTTGGTGGATAATCTAGATAGATAATTTTTGGATGAATCAATAGTAGGTTCATCTAATTGATCAACATATGATAAAATTTCACGAATAATTTCAGATGGGTTTTTACAAACTTCTAAAATAAAATGAATTTTATGAACATCTAATACAATTTTATCCTCAATAGGTTTTGAAGGTGGAAAAAATACTCCTGAGAGATTATTTTTTTTTAGTATTGGAAAAACAAACTGGAAATGATCTTTTAATCCATCATCAAATGTTAATAATAATGAATTAGAAGGAAGATTTTTATTTTTATAAATATGATCAATGATGTCATTTTGAGTGACAATTTTAAAAAAAATTTTGAAATAATCTAATTGTCGTGAAAATCCATCAGCTTCTAATCCTTTAAGTTTAGGAAATTTACTATTTTTTATTGGTCGAACATAATGATAAGTGACAATTTTACAAGTTTGGCTCAAGATTTTCTTGCTTCTATCATAAATGATGACGACTGTGGAAGTAACTGAAACTTAAGATGTTGTTGATTTTGAAGTAAGTTTGAAAATAATGCATGCAGTTGAGGATCCAGTTTTTTTCCAGAAGGAGGAATTCCATGTATATGAATTGGAGAAATATTCAAAATTTTAAATCCATATTTGTGTAAAAGTGTAAAAAGTTGGAATGGTGTATATTGATAACGTATATTGACATCTATATCAGTCATGGATTGCTTATCTGGCAATTCCAGAAAAGTTGGTTTAAATTTTTCCAACAATTCTTGAATAGTATTACAAGAATTAAAAATAGCAGATTCGGTAATCAGTGAATTGATATTTTTTGATTCAATTTCCTCAAGTGTGAAAGAATTCATTGAGTATGAATTGAATAATCGATTTCTTGAACCAAAAACTAGCAATCCTTCTTTTGAAAGTAATTCATTAGATTGTTTTAAGAAATCTTCTAATTGAGAAAATGAAATATATTCTATAAATCCATTAGCTGAAATTAAATCAAAACTATCATCAGAATCAAAATCAAAAAAAGAAATTTCATGAAAATGTTCAGAAGGAAGAGAAAGGTTTTGAGCAGAATTTTTTGCAGTTTTAATCATTTCAGATGAAAAATCTATTCCATATGCATCAAATCCATTTTGTAATAAACTAAGTACCAAATCGCCTGTACCACATCCTATGTCAAGAGTTTTGGAATTTGAAGGAAGATTTTTTGAGCAGAATTCGACAAAATCATTTCTTTGTTTGATCATATTTACAGAATCATCGGCAGTAGACATTGCAGATTTTTTCCATTCTTGGGAAAACTTGTCAAAAAAATCTTTAGTTTGTTTTTGTTGATCTGAATTCATTGATATATGATAGAAATTGGAGTTTTATTTAATTTCTTTTGGTTACTGGATTCATTGCCATTGTCCATATTGTCTTTGGGACATTTCCTTCTAAGAAATATGCATAATCATTATTTGTGACTGTTGATGTAATTTTCTCAAAAACCTCATCTAGAGAATTAAGTGTGAATGATATATCATTTTCAGTATGAGAATAAGAAATAAACGAAGGACCTGGAGACATAAAAATTCCTTTTTTTATTAATTCTTGTAAGATCAAAGATTTTAATAAAATAGATTCATTGTTTTTTGAATCATAGCATTTCATAGTCATTCTAACAGGGTAGCCAATCATTTTTGTGTTTAATCCATATTTTTCAGCAGATTTATTCCATCCATCAAATAATTTTGTACCTAAATTCCAACAATATGGAATTGTTTTTTTTTCATCAATTTCTTTAATTGTTGTAATTCCAGCTGCAAGTGATAATGTTTCACTGTTATTAGTTGAAGAAACCCATAACTCATCAAATATTTTCATGAATTCTTTTTTTCCTGTGATTACAGATAATGGAAATCCATTTGCTATGCCCTTACCAAAACAGATCAAATCACCATCAATGTCAAAATATTTTTGGCCACCTCCTAGATCAAATCTAAATCCAGTGACAACTTCATCTAGAATGAGTAACGAATTATTTTTATCTGCTAATTCTCGAATTCTTTTTAAAAAATCTTCTTTAGGTTTATCAAGATATGTAGGTTCAATTACTATTGCAGCTATTTCGTTAGGATTGTCTTCAAATATTTGTTCTAAACCATCTGCATCATTATAATTGAATACATGAATTAAATCTCTATTAAATTCTGGAACTCCTTTATTTCGACTAACCATAATTGCTTGCCAGTCATGCCAAACACCTGCACTTCCACAATAAGCAATTTTATCTCTTCCAGTGAAGGCTCTAGCAGCTCTTACAGCACCAGTTAAAGCGTTTGAACCAGATTTTTCAAATTTAGTCATATCAGCATTTTTTACATGTTTTGAAATTAATTCTGAAAGTTCAAGTTCTAAAGGATGTGGAAGTGAAAATAAAATACCATCATTTAGTTGATTAATCACTGCACGATTAACAGGTTCATAATTATAGCCTAAAGTGATAGGTCCAAGTCCAAGATAATAATCAAGGAATTCATTACCGTCAACATCTTTCATTCTTGCTCCTCTAGCAGATTTTGCATAAACAGGATATGCACCCTCAACAAAACTTGTAGATGCTCTACTAAAAGTTTGAGTAAGTCCAGGAATAAGATGTTTAGATTTTTCTAACAATTCAAAGGATTTTTTAAAATTCATCAGATATCTTTAATTCTCATCTTTATTAGGATTTTTCATTTTTTTGAGATGTTCATTCGCCAAATTTTCAAAATCTTTAGAATATTGATCTATGAATTTTTTCATGGCATCTAAAGATAATTCTTGTTCCTCTAAAAATCCAGCATAATAAAATGTATTATTAAAATCAAGAAGGTATTTTTTTTCATCAAAATTAAATGAATTTGCTTCAGTAAATGCAATATAATCACCTACATCTTTTTTTGAAACAGGGTTTGATAATGCAGTTTTTATTAATGATGGAAGAAGATCTGGTTTTTCAACATAATATACAAAAGGTAAAACTGAATAATCAGTTTTTGAAAAGACTATGGTTGGTTTTCCATAAAATGCAGACTCAATCCCAACATCACCAGAGATGGTAACAGATAGAGCACATTTTTGAATTAATTCAAGGGAAGATACAGATGGATGAATCAGTTTTACATTTGGAAGATTTTGGATTTGTTTATAATATTCAACAGGCCTCCAATTGACATCAATCATTACTGGATGCTCTTTTACATAAAGAAGATATCCCACAGGTAGAGATTTTGCTACATTTGTAATCACAGTGATTTGGTTTGAATAATACGGAGCTTGAAGTAATAATTCTCTTTCAGGTTCTGCATGTAATGGAAAATAGATGAATGGTGTTTTTTTGTCATATGATTTTATAGCATTTTGATCTAAAAATGATTGTCGTGAACGTCTACGAAAAGATCCTATAAATCGGGAGCCATGTAAAAGAAGATTTGTTCTTGATTTTCCATAATTCAGATAATTAGTATTTCGTGGTTTTTTAAAAAAGAATTTACTTAATGCGCTTATCTTTTTAGATATAGGAACTTTATAGCTAATCCCGAAAACAGAACCAGTTCCACGTTCATATTTTTTCAAATAATCAAGAAGGTTTGGGAATTTCTCACTAAGATCATTAACGGTGTGTGTATAATTTTCAGAATTTTCAATTTTACCAATTTCTTTGGAAACAGTAAATTTTTTTCCAAATCGTGCTGTTTCAAGAGTTAATGGATGAATTCCTTTTGCAATACACATCTTATAAAGAAGAAGTTTTGGGTGTCTAGTAATCATATTTGTTAAAAAGAAAGAAAAATCAGTTTTATCCAGAATTTCTTCAAACAATTTACACTCCTGTTCTATAATGTAAAGAATTTCATCATGTGAAAATTTATGATAGGGGTAAAAATCTTCATAGAAAAATCTCTCAGAATATGCAATTTCCCAAATTCTAAGATTATATGTTTGTTCAATTTTTTTAAGATATTCTAAATTTGGTTTTTTAAAATTTGTTGTAACATATTCATAATAATACCACTTGTCTGAAAAATTAACAAATTTTTGTTCATTATAAAATTTTTTGATTCCTAAATCAACATCATCTACAAGAGCATACAAATTGAAATCATGTTTTTGTTGTAAAGAATGAGCAAGACAAAAATGGATAAAATCTTGACCAGACCAAATTAGTAAATTTTCACTCAAAATTAATCACAAATTGAATTTTATTCATAGAATATTAGTTTAGCTTGGTTTTAAAATAATTTTTCATAATATACAAGCTAAAATCCTTTTAAGACAGAGATCGAAATAAAAAATTGTTTTTGTCGGAAAAAAATATTAAAAAAAATGTGACTGTGATAGCTGAAATTGCTAATTCTCATGAAGGTAATTTAGATATAATAATTCAAACAGTAAAAGAATCTAAAAAAGCTAATGCAGATGCAGTTAAATTCCAAATTTTTTCGGCAGAAGAATTAGCAACTCCAAAACATAAAAATTTCAAATTATATAAAAAACTTCAATTTTCAAGTACGGAATGGCAAAAAATAGCTAATGAAACTAGGAAAAATAAATTAAAAATTTTTGCAGATGTTTTTGGATTAAATAGTGCTAAAATTGCTGCAAAAATAAAAGTGGATGGCTATAAAATACATTCATCAGACATCAGTAATAAAAAATTAATAGAATTTTTATCAAAACAGAAAAAAACAATTTTAATTTCAGCCGCAGGTTCAAAAATTGATGAAATAGAAAAAATTATTTCAATATTAGCATCTCCAAATAGAAAAATTGTTTTACTCCATGGATTTCAGGGATACCCAACCAAACTTGAAGATTTGAACTTGAAACGATTGTCTGTATTGAAAAATAAATTCGGAGTTGAAATAGGGATAATGGATCATGTATCTGGAGATTTAGAATTTGCATTGATTGCTCCATTATTAGCAATAAGTCTGGGGGCAACAATTGTTGAAAAACACATTACTTTGAACAGAGATGAAAAAAGAATTGATTATTTTTCATCATTAAATCCCATAGAATTTAAAAAAATGGTAAAATTGATCAACGATTCACGTAAAGCATTAGGTAATGGTAGTGTGGAAATTTTAGGAAATGAGTTACAATATAGATTATTACATAAAAAAACTTTAATTGCAAAAAAAGACATTGCTAAAGCCAAAATTCTTAGTGAACAGTATTTTGATATCCAAAGAGCTCCAAAAGTAAAAGAAATTTTTAGTTTTTATGATTTAAATGGAAAGATTGCTGCAAAGAAAATTCCTAAAGGATCAATAATTACATCCAAGCATTTAGAAATTAAAACTCCAAAAGTTGTAGCTGTAATTGCATGTAGGATTAATTCAGATAGATTATTTGCAAAGCCATTACAAAAAATGGGTAATGAGCCTATTTTAAAACATATTATTAAACAAATCAAAAAATCATCTCTAATTAATGAAATTGTACTCGCTATAAGTGAAAAAAATGGAAATCAAGTGTTTGAAGAGTTTGCAAGAGAAAATAATTTAAAATTTGTAATAGGGGATGAAATTGATGTTTTAAGTAGATTAATCAAAGCAGCAAATTATACAAATGCAAATATTGTTTTTAGATGTACATCAGAAAATCCATTTCTATATTGGGAAAAAATTGACAATATAATTAAGGAACACACTAGAGGCAATTTTGATTATACCTATATTCCAAAAATTCCTTTAGGTAGTGGATTTGAATTAATTAATAAAAAAGCATTAGAAATATCACACAAAAACGGTTCTAGAAAACATAGAAGTGAATTATGTACTTTATACATAAATGAAAATCAAAAAAAGTTTAAGATTTTACCATATACACCACCAAAAGAATTGCAAAAACCAGAAATAAGATTAACTGTTGATACTCCTGAAGACTTGCAATTAGCTAGAATAATATTCAATTCAATAGGAGGAAAACACCTAATTCGTATTAAAGATATTATTTCATTCTTAGAAAAGAATCAAGAATTGACAAATCTAAATAGTGATGTTAAAGTGGAATATCATAGATATGATAACGTATGAATTTAAAATCAAGATATTAAAAAATAAGAGTGAATGATATGAGAATATGTAAACGATGTATACAACCTGACACAAGACCAAATATCTATTTTAACGAAGACGGGGTTTGTGGTGCTTGTATTTGGGAATTAGATGAAAAGCCCAAAATTGACTGGCAAAATAGAGAAAAAGAATTACATGATATTGCAAAATGGGCAAAAAAATCATCTAAATCCAACTATGATTGTATTATTGGAGTAAGTGGAGGAAAAGATAGTACCTTTCAAGCATTAACAGCTCGTGACAGGTTAGGCCTACGTTGTTTACTAGTCAATGGAGAACCAGAAGGGATTACTGAAATTGGAAAAGAGAATATCGAAAATATCAAAAATTTGGGCTTTGATGTAATTTCTCTAAGACCAAATCCTCAAGTAATGAAAAAATTGGTTAAATATGATTTTTATAAATATTTGAACCCTCAAAAAGTAACAGAATATTCTTTATGGGCATCATCATATATTATTGCAAATCAATTTGAAATTCCTCTATTAATTCAAGGAGAAAATCCTGCATTAACATTAGGAGTTAGTCAAGGTGGATTAACTAAAGGTTACAATGCACTTGAAGCAAATAAGCAAAATACATTATCACATGGATGGAAAGAATATTTGAATGTGGAAGGAGTTGAAGAAAAAGATCTTTTCTTTTTCCATTATGAACAAAAAGAATTGGAAAATAAAAATATCAAAGGTATTTGGTTACAATATTTTTTAAAAGAATGGTCTCCAAAATATAATGCAGAATTTTCAAAAAAATATGGTTTTAAACAAAGAGATGAAGGATTTGATCCAAACTCTATTGGCACGTATCTTCCATATTTTCAATTAGATTCGGATTTGATTCAAGTAAATCAATTACTAAAATCAATTAAACTTGGATTCGGTCAATGCCTTGATCATACATGTTATGATCTTAGAGAAAATAATATTTCTAGAAATGAAGCAATAGATTTAGTATTAAAATACGATGGAAAATGTAGTGAAAAATATATCGAAAAATTTTGTAATTGGATAAATATTTCTATTAATGAATTTTGGAATGTTGTAAATGGATTCAGAGGCAGTATGTGGAATAAAGAAGGAAATAATTGGGTAAATTCTTTTCAAAAAGAAATTAAAAATCAGATTAACTGATGAATTTTTAAATTTTGCTTAAAATTTAAGATCATGTGTTAGTATAGAATAACTGATATAATCATTAATCAGTGAATAAAATGGTCAAAAATAATGGAAACAGGGATTAAAACTCAACTCAAAAAAGAGTTAAAAAATAAAGTTGTTTTAATTACTGGTGGTGCTGGTAGTATTGGTTCAGAATTAGCAGAAAGAATTTTAGAGTATCCTATAAAGTCATTAAGAATTTTAGATATTGACGAGCATGCCTTGTTTAAATTTTCAAGAAAAATCAAAGATAAGCGAATTAGAGCATTGTTAGGAAGCGTGTTAAATCGTGAGAGAATAGACATGGCATGTAGTAATGTAGACATAGTAATTCATACAGCTGCAATAAAAAATATAGAAATATCAGAATTTAATGCGATTGAAACAATTGATATCAATATCAATGGAACTGTGAATATGATTAAATCAGCTGAGAGGAATAAACCAGAAAAATTTTTGAATATTAGTACTGATAAAGCTGCAGAATCATCTACACTATACGGAACAACAAAGCAGGTTGGAGAAAGATTAACAAGTTGGGCATCCTCCCATATAGACTCAACAAAATTTGCTTCAGTTAGATTTGGAAATGTGATTGAAACGAGGGGTAATGTTTTTGAAGTATGGGATGAAGAACATCAAAAAAACAAACCTCTTTCAATAACAGATCCAGAAATGAAAAGATATTTTTTCCATAAATCTGAAGCTGTAGATTTTATCCTTGAAACCTTAACATTAATGAAAGGAGGCGAAGTCTTTGTGCCAAAAATGAAATCATTTAGAATTGATGATTTGGCTAAAAAGATTTCAAAAAAACACAATATTATTGGAAAGAGAAGAGGTGAAAAATTGAATGAGGTTCTTTTAACGGATAATGAATTAAAGAATTCTAAAGAACTGAAAAATATGTGGATCTTAAAACCCTATATGTACATGAATGAGTAGATAAAATTCTAAAAAGTTTAAAATTATACATATTAGAATTAAAAGAATGAAAGTTCCATATTTTTTGCCATGGATTACTGATGAAGATAAAAAAACAGTTGTACGGGCATTAGATCAAAGATGGCTGACAAATGGTCCTTTTTTGAAAAAGTTTGAAAAAGGAATATGTAATTATATAGATACTAAATATTCTTTAGGCGTAGGAAGTGCAACCCAAGCTTTGCATTTGTCTATGCGTGCAACAGACATTAAACCAGGAGATGAAGTAATAGTTCCTACATTTACATTTGTAGCTACTGCAAATGCAGTAAAATACTGTAATGCAAAACCTGTTTTAGTAGATGTAGATCCATTAACCTATAATATTTTACCTTCAGAAATTGAAAAAAAAATTAATAAAAAAACACGTGCAATAATTGTAGTTCATTATGGAGGTCAATCATGTGACATGGATGAAATTCTGAAAATTGCGAAAAAAAATAATCTAATTGTAATTGAAGATTGTGCACATGCATTTGGTTCTACTTATAAAAAATCAGCCTGTGGAAGTATTGGAAAAACTGGATGCTTCAGTTTCTATCCAACAAAAATTATTACAACAGGTGAAGGTGGAGCTATTTCAACAAATGATCATAAAATTTTCAAGAAAATTCAAATTCTTAGATCACAAGGAATGAATGTATCTGCAGATGAAAGAGAAGAAACTTTAGAATGGAAATATGATATTATCGATCTAGGTTACAACTATAGAATGGATGAGATCAGAGCATCACTAGGATTTTCTCAATTAAAGAGAGTTAAAAAAATTAATAAAATGAGGGAGGGAATTGCGGAATTATATAATCAAAAATTAAAAAATACAGATGGAATAATAATACCTCATAAAAAATCAGATAGAAATCACATTTATCACCTATACACAATTAGAATTACAGATGATTTTCACATTAGTAGAAATGAATTATTTAAAAAATTAAGTAAAAATGGGATTGGTTCTAGTGTACAGTATGTTCCAATTCATTTAATGTCACTTTACAAAAAAGAATATCAGGAAAAAATGAATAGTTTTCCTAATGCAAATAAAATTAAAGATCAAGTTTTATCATTACCAATTTTTCCAACTATGAATACAAAACAAGTAGAAAAAGTAGTCTCAATTTTAACAAAAAATTAGCTATCAATAAGCGAGTTAATTTTTTTGGCAACTCTAAGAGCTCCTTTTCCATCAAGATATTGAGGAAATTTAGTTTTTTGTTTTATTGTATTTGAAAGAAGTTTTTGTATCATAGAATCAATTTTTTGTGAAATTTTTGTATTAGGCATACCTAGATTTATGCCTAATCCAAGTTCTTCCCATTTTTTTGCAGTTAAGAGTTGATGTTTACTTTGACAAATAATGGCAAAGGGTTTTTTCATAGTTGCAAATTCATAGCTAGTCAGCCCACCACCACAAATTCCAAAATCACAATTGGATATTTCTTTTTTCATATTATCAGTTGAAGAAATTACTTTAAGGTTATTTGGAAAATTTCTCTCAAATTTTTGTATTATTTTATTATTAGAGGTTGAAGGGCCAAGAATAATAGTAATATTGAAATTTTCAATATAATTTAAAATAGATTTTAGTATTAATGGAATTATTTTATTTTCATCAAACCCACCTACAGTAATTAATAATTTATTAAATTTTTTGTTTCTATTTATTTTATTTTTTTTGAAAAATTGAAATCTTTTATCAAGAATTTGATACGAAGGACCCATAAGATATGTAGTATTATTTTTTGTTATTGATTGATTTTCATATCCAATAAAACCATTTACCAATAAATCAGTTCTAAATATATTATTTTCAAGATCGGAAATGACTGTTGTTTTTACAATATTTTTTATTTTTTTAACATATGTTTTATTGATTTTATATTTATCAAAAACTACCAAATCAATTTCATTTTTTAAAATAAAATCAGAAGTTTTTTTGAAATCAGAATTTGGATCAATGTTGAGATTAAGAAAAAATATATTTTTAAAACCATTTTTATAAAAAATTTCTTTAACTCCCCCATAATCTTCCACAAGAAAAAAAATTTTGTGTGAGGTTAATTCCTTAGCAAGATTAATGGTTCTAAAAATATGTCCTAACCCTAATTCTTTCCCTTTTGATTTTCCCCCCGCAGTTCT
>Ga0209992_10000823_pt1 | contig 38073 bp, 31 predicted proteins | sample 2SBtaG_2_FD_182564 | JGI IMG/M metagenome (GOLD analysis project Ga0209992, IMG submission 182564) | Deep subsurface microbial communities from Kolumbo volcano to uncover new lineages of life (NeLLi) - 2SBTROV12_ACTIVE470 metaG (SPAdes)... | ecosystem: Environmental > Aquatic > Marine >...
TCTGAACCGAGTTCGATAGCCATGATTTTGGCCGCACTGATCAAGGCCGATTTGGTCGTGTTGTAAATTGAAAGGCCCGGTCCTCCAGCTTCACGTCCGAAAATTGATGATATGAAGATGATGGATCCGGAACCCGATTCTCGCATTTGCGGAATCACGGCACGTGCCGTTCGCAAGTGGGCGTTCAGATTCAATTCCATGATGTCATTCCAGTCCTCGTCAGTCGTGTCGGCGAACAATCCACGTCTGTTTCCGCCGGCGCTGGCAACGAGAATGTCGATTCCACCGAATGACGATGTGGCTGCCGACGCCAGTGTGGCTCCGGCATCAGCATCCGTAACGTCCAGCACAATGGTTTCGACTCGAGTTCCGGACTCGCGAATCTCCGAGGCCGTCGATTCTAGCGTGTCCTGGCCACGGGCACACAGAACCAGATTGCATCCCTCTGCAGCGAGAGAAACAGCGATAGCTTTACCTATTCCTCTGCTTGCTCCTGTAACGATCGCGGTTTTTCCGGTGAGGCCCAGATCCATGTAATTATCTTTGTTGTTTCATGACTTGATACGGCTGAAAATAGCGATCTTTCACCGTATGATTGCGTTCCAATCTTCCCTATTCGAAAGAAAACTCCCCAAAGAACCCGCAAGGGCGAATCCAATAGAATTCTGTCATGATCGATTACTCAGACCTGTTTCCATCCCTTCCCTCTGATACCGACGCCTGGCTGTACGTAGCCGATCGTCGTCTCGCAGAGTCCGAGGTCCAGACGTTGCAGCAGTTGATGTCTGACTTCAGGCGAGGCTGGTCCTCGCACGGACGCGAGGTCCTTTCGGACGCAACTGTTATCGACAATCAGATTGTCATTATCGCCGCGACGGTGCGGCAGGGTGAAATATCCGGTTGCGGAATAGATAAATCACTTGACGTAATTGATGAGTTCTCGCGGTCGAATGGATTCTCCTGGGTCAACTCACTCATGATTCCTTTCAGGAAGGATGACGGAGCTCTCGCCACGGCAACGAGATCGTCATTCCGGGAGATGGCCGACAGCGGCACAGTCCACAACGGAACACGTGTGATCGATATTTCCCTCAGGAAACTGGACAATATTCGGCAAGGAAAATTTGAACTGCCAGCAGGTGAAAGCTGGCATGCGCGTGTATTTCAGTTGAATCAGCTTCAATCATCGTAAGACGAATGGGATCATTCGATTCTTTGCCGAGAGATCGATCCACGACGGGTATTTTCGCCAGTCGGGAGCTTCTTGTCGCCAATGTGTTTTTGGCCGCCGTTCTACTGGTTGGTACCCTCGGCTATTCCCTGATTGAGGGATGGCCGTGGCAGGACAGCCTCTACATGACTTTCATTACCCTGACGACTATCGGGTTTCAGGAAGTTCATGAACTGTCCATGTCCGGTCGCCTGTTCACTATTTTTGTTGGGTTGACTGGAATCGGAAGTGTGGCATTCATTGCTACCCGAACTGCCCAGGTCCTGCTCAATACCAGTTCTTTTCGACATCGAGCCATGATGAAATCTATAAACGCAACGAGCGACCATTACATCCTGGCAGGATTTGGTCGCATCGGACACCGTATCGCCTTGGACCTTCAGAGAAATGAGGTCCCGTTTGTTGTCATTGAAATGAATGACGAGAAACAGGAAGCAATCGAGCGAACGGGAATGAAATATTTGATGGGCGATGCGGAAGATGAAGAAGTCCTCAAAGCTGCGGAAATCGAAAAAGCCAAAGGTCTCATCCTGACTCTTCCAGAAGACCGAGCCAATGTCTTCGCAACGCTTGTTGCCCGCGAACTCAATCCTGATCTCTTCATTTTGGTACGAACCGATACCAATGCGAACCGCCGCAAATTGATCAGATCCGGAGCCGACAAAGTCGTCGCCCCGTATGAGATCGGCGCCGACCGGATGGCACAGGTGCTCCTGCGCCCATCGGTTGACCGGTTCATGGAGAGAGTCTTGCAGGCTGGCGCGCTGAACTACACCATGGATGAGGTCGTGGTCATGCCCGGCTCTCCACTGGCAGGCAAGACGCTGCAGGAAGCCAACTTCAGACAGCAGTTTGATGCCATCGTGGTAGCTGTCATGGACGCGACCACCCTCAACATGTCCTTTAATCCGAGTCCGGCAGAAACGATCAAGGCCGATGACACTCTCATTGTCATGGGCAGCTCCGAGATGATTTCGAGACTCAAAAAAGACGGTTGTACGTCACGATAAGCCAATTTGGGAAGCTTCCAGTGTTTCTGCGATAATGGAACGATTGTTGGGTCAACGACATTCACGGTTTGAGCAGCAAATTTGCATCCATCTGATCCTCAACAGAGCGTCATAATGAACAGACTCGTTCTTCTGGTACTGGCAGGGCTGATATTTGTCAGCACCCGCCAAAGTTCAGCTCAGTTTTACCTGAATCAGGGTGAACTTGCTGAGCTGATGAAGGAGTGCACTCCAGAACTGGAGCGACTCCCGGCCGTGAATTACAGCTACAAGGTCCTCTACAACTCCAGGGGCAACAATGTCCTCGCGCGCAACACGTTCTACAAAATTATCGGAGAAGGCGACGTCAACAAAGGTAACCGTCGCTCCCTTCTCGTCGGACTGTTGAATCGGAAATTGATGCATCAGGTGAGCATCGGCGACACTCTTGTCGTTCCAGACAAATGGGAGCTGGATTTCTGCGCCTACTCACCTTTCCCCCGATTTTATGCCGGGGGTCTCTCCTTCGAAAAGCTGTTTGTCATCGACAAGTCGATACAGGCCTGGGCAGCGTACGAAAGTGGGCGCTTGGCTCGCTGGGGCATCGTGAACACGGGTGATGCGGCACACCGCACGCCCAACGGCCGTTTCAATTTCAACTGGAAGACCGAGTATCGCGTCTCCTCGCACAGCCCTCCGGGCGAACCATGGGAGATGTACTGGGTTTTCAATTTTGTTGAGAACAGAGGAATCCATGTCCATCAATATCCGATGCCTTCCGGTGGCCCGATGTCACACGGCTGCGTCCGATTGGTTGATGAGGATGCCAAGTGGATCTACGACTGGGCCGATACATGGAAAAAAGGCTCACGCGGATTCAAATCGGGACACGGTACGATTGCAAGCCCCGGTACTACGCTCATTGTTGTCGGAGATGATCCTCCGGGCAATCCTGAAACATTTACCTCGGAAGATCGCCGCCCGGTCTTGAGACCGGTGAATCTGCCAGCGCATCCCTATGACGTTTCACCCGGAACTACGCAGCAGAAGTACTTTGATCGTATCAGGGGTACAAACCCCTGAGCCCTCTTCCCTTATGGGAGTGGTCAGTGGATCAGCGAGAACAGTCTGCTGAATCTTGGTAGCATGGCGTCCTTGTCCCACGAGAAGTAGACGAGGAGTGCCTTCCCGACAACGTGATCCATCGGAACGAACCCCCAGAAACGACTGTCCTCCGAGTTGTCACGGTTATCGCCCATTGCGAAGTAGTAGTCCTGTTCAAACGTGTATTGTGTGGCTACCTGCCCATCAATGATGTACTGGCCGGTGGCAGCTTGAGACGTTGTATGACCTTCATAACGGGAAATAACCGTTTCGTAGGCTGTCCACGTTTCGTCATTCAAGGGAATAGTCTCCCCTTCCTGCGGAATTTTGATCGGACCGAAGTTATCCGGTGTCCACCCCTGTCCCGGAGGGTACATAGCCGCATCGTAGACGGCGTTGTACGGGAGAATCGATGGCTCAACGCGTTCCACCCATGGCCATGCGGCAATGGTCTGGACAGCCTGTTCTGTTGCCATCAATTGCACAACGGGCTGATCCGCGCCCTGGACGTTGGTGATTCCCATCTCTTCCAACGCCAGCCGTGGAAGCTGAACACGCGGGTCGGACTTGTGGATTTTCCAAAGCTGCTGCATTCCGGGCATCAGGTCCTGGCCCATTCCGTCAACGACTACTCGTTTGTTTACGATCTGGATGGTCTCTCCGGGTAGACCTACAATTCTCTTGATGTAGTGCATGCGGCGTTCGATGACGTCGACATCATCGGCGGGCCAGTTGAACACGACTGCATCTCCTTTCTTGACCGAGGAAAATCCCGGAATGCGGAAATGTGGAAAAGAGAGCCCCTTCAGGTACACCGACGTGAAAGGAATACCGAGAGTCATCGGCGTCCGTGTGCCGTAATGCAGTTTGGAAACGAACAGATAGTCGCCCACCAGGAGGGTCTTTTCCATCGAAGGAGTGGGAATCCTGAAGAGATCGAAAAACAACGTTCTCAGGATCACCATCACGACTACGGCAAAAACCATCGCGTCGATCCATTCCCTCAACTTTCCCTTCTGAGGCCCTGATTCTTTCGTTGAACCCGATCCTTTCCTGGAAGTCTGCCTTCCGGCTTTACGCTTCTTGCGCTCTTCTCTACGTGCGTCTGCGCGGCTTTTTCCCACGGAAATCTTTACTGGTTGTTTTTGAGGGGTTCTGAACTTGGGGAAGACCTTCGTCCTGGAGCAGGCCTGCCCAGTTTCAGGTCTGGTCTCTGGATACGCTCATCAAAAAAAGATGCTCCATCATATCCGGTCAAATACCAGGCCCTTTGATCATAATTGAAATAATAATCCATGAAGGGCTTACGATTCGAGTCCAATACTAGTTGCTCAAGGAATGTCCTCTTAATAACTCTCAATTCCGTCCGGTATTGTTCATCGGCGGCCAGAACTACCCCCCGATCCCATGGTCCATTTACGTCCATTACGATGACGTTGATCGAATCATTGAGTACAAACCAGTATTCGAACTCGATTATCTGCTCTCTCTGCAGCGTGTCCGGATATCCGAGCTCAGCAAGAGTAATCGACGGAGGACCGAAGTGGTGTTCGAATCTCGATCTAAGATCTGCCGTTTTCATCGTATCCAGTGGAGCCCTGGAGTTACTGCCCGTGAATGACCACTTGGTTCTTGAGAAATCGTCCCGGTAAACGATTGTTTTGAGGCGGTTGATGACCTCCCACCTTTCGACGGTAAAAGTCTTCAAAGGCGGCGGCAGACTGGCCGTCAACCTCTCGTGCAGCAGATTTTCGAACCAGGTGCGCAGCGTGTCTCCCTTGGATGCAAGAATCACTGGTCGACGAAAGGTCAACCGCTGATGCCCCGGGTCGGAGTTTCGCTGGGCCAGTCTGGACGTTCTCGATCTCATATAGTGTTCCAGGAGATCAGATGAGCGAATCTCCTGGGCCGAACTCGAGGTGGCAATCGTGCAGAACGCGATCAGACATACGATTGCTCCAAGACCCGCGCGTCTTCCTTTCCGAGATGTGATGCGCGAATCTGTCACAGCTAATCCTCCATCGACAACACGGCGAGGAACGCTTCCTGCGGAACTTCCACGCTTCCGACCTGCTTCATGCGTTTCTTTCCTTTTTTCTGCTTCTCGAGCAGTTTTCGCTTACGGGAAATGTCTCCACCATAACATTTGGCGGTAACATCTTTCCTGAGCGCCTTGACCGTCTCGCGAGAGATGATCCGTGATCCAACGGCAGCCTGAAGCGCAACATCAAACATCTGCCTTGGAATCAGTTCGCGCAGCTTCTTAACCAGTTTTCGGCCCATTTCATACGCTTTGTCCCTGTGGACAATGGTCGAGAGGGCATCTACCGGATCTCCATTGATCATGACATCGAGCTTGACGAGATGGCTGATGCGGTAGTCAATGTATTCGTAGTCGAGCGAAGCATACCCCCGTGAGATGCTCTTGAGCTTGTCGTAGAAATCAAATACAATTTCGGCGAGTGGCATGTGATACTCGAGATTTACGCGCTCCTCGTCCAGATACTGGGTATTCATGTAGACCCCGCGTCGGTCCTGACATAACTGCATCAGTCCGCCTATGTAGTCTGTCGGAGTGATAATCTCCGCTTTGACGTACGGTTCGTGAATATCAGTAATGATGCCGGTCTCCGGCATATGTGAGGGATTCTCGACGCCAATCCAAGAGTCATCCGTCTGGTGCACCTTGTATTGAACGTTTGGAACGGTCGTGATGATATCCAGGCCGAATTCCCTGTCCAGACGTTCCTGCACAATCTCCATGTGCAGCAAACCCAGAAATCCAACCCGAAATCCGAAACCGAGGGCAACCGACGTCTCAGGCTCATAGGTCAGAGCAGCGTCATTCAACTGCAGTTTCTCGAGAGAAGCTCTTAGTTCCTCAAACTCTTCAGGATTTGTTGGATAGACTCCTGAAAAAACCATGGGTTTGGCTTCCCGAAATCCCGAGATCGCTTCTTCTGCTCCATTCTCACGTGTGGTGATGGTATCTCCCACTTGCGTGTCTTTGACATCCTTGATTGAGCCTATGACGTACCCTACTTCACCGGCGGTCAGACGATCAACCGGCTCCATGTTTAGCCGTAGATGGCCTATTTCCTCTGCATCACACTCTTTTCCCGTCGACATGAATCGAATTCCTTCCCTCGCATTGAGCGATCCCTGGAAAACGCGGGCATAAACGATGGATCCACGATACGTGTTGAATACAGAATCAAATATCAACGCTTTGAGCGGAGCATTTACATCGCCCGAAGGCGCCGGAATGCGTTCGATGATCGTCTCAAGCAATTCATGAACGCCTTCGCCGGTCTTGGCGCTGATTCGTCCGATATCCTCGGCAGGCTCACCAATCAGGTTTTCAATCGTCCCGGCTACGGCATCGGCATTGGCTCCAGGGAGGTCAACCTTGTTGAGGACAGGAATAATCTCCAGATCCAATTCCATCGCGAGAAGCAGATTGGAAATCGTCTGCGCCTCGATGCCTTGCGCAGCATCTACGACCAGTATCGCGCCCTCACAGGCTTCCAACGCCCGGGATACCTCATACGTGAAGTCAACATGCCCTGGAGTGTCGATCAGATTCAGGATATACTCGGTGCCATCATCGGCCTTGTAGTTCATCCTGATGGCGTGACTCTTGATGGTAATGCCCCGTTCGCGCTCGAGGTCCATGGAATCGAGAACCTGTTCCTGCAATTCGCGCTGCGAAAGCGTACCGGTCAACTCGAGTAATCTGTCCGCCAGAGTACTCTTGCCATGATCAATATGAGCGATAATGCAGAAATTTCTGATTCTGCTCTGGTCTGTAGCCATTCAGGCGGACTTATTCCTTGGTGGAGGTGTTGAGATCGACGTATAATAGACAGTGTGAGTGTCTGTTCCGTATGGAATAGGCGAAGAGAGTAAATGATGATGATATTTGAAAGAAGGAGAACCGCTTTCCAGCTCAAATGTTGGAGCACTTAAAGTTCTACTTGAAGTTAATCGGACTCAGAAAGAGCATTTATTTTTTAGCCTTTTTAGAGCCGCTGGCCTCATTCTCGTTAAACTACACATACATAACTTGTTGCCCCACTTACAGCTACAGAATTCTGCTCGTGATATTTGTTAACAACAAGCCGAATTTGGGTAATAAGCCCATTTTCTGTGTACTAACGTTCGACTGAGGTTTAGATGCGTTCCTTAACGGAAGAGCAATTTCGTGCCTGGAGTCACGGTCTTTTACAGTCTGATGCAGCATTATATGCTGAACTGTTCGATGCGACGTATGACGCTCTGCATCGATATGCCATGTACATCACACATGACAGCGTTTCAGCATCTGATATCCTGCAAGATGTCTATTTAAAACTGTGGCAAGTGCGCGAAACCATCGATCCTGATCGTTCTCTTAGAGCGTTGATGTACCAGATGGTTCGTAACTACTCCCTCAATCACGAAAGACAGAAGAAGCGGCACGCTGCCGAGGCAATCGAAGCGGATCACCCTTCTGTCGGCTTTGACACATTGAGCGATGAGAAGCTGGACGCGGCCATTCTGAAAGATCGAATGGAAGAATGGATCGACGAGATGCCCCATCGAAGGCGCGAAGCCTTCATGTTGAGTCGATTTGAAGGACTTTCACATGAGGAGATAGCCTCTTTGATGGATCTCGCCCCGAAAACCGTTAACAATCACATCGTATTAGCTCTCCAATACATTCGTAAGAATCTGGAGAACTACAGAAACCGAGAATCAGAATAGACTCATTGATACGTTGAGCGATTCAAGATTCACATATGAATTGCCTGAAGAGGTGCTCGAAGGTCTTTCGATCGACGAGCAAAACGAAATGCGTGATGCCTGGAATACGGCTGTCTCGCCTTTCAACGCCCTTCAGGATAACCGGAAGGACATCGTGAGAACGAATGTCATGTCCGGCATCTTGTCTGATAAAGACAAGCAATCCATTAACACGGACAGGGCGCCCATCCAGACGTCAAGGCCTGTTGCCAGGATTTACCAAATGCGCATGCAGATGGTATCCGTTGCTGCGGCAATTGTAATAGCAGTTGGTTTTATTTTCTCCTCTCCTCCTGTTCAATACCGCGCTGACACCGGCACGTCCGAAGTCACGAACGTCTCACTTGCGGACGGATCTACTGTGACTCTCGCTCCCGGGTCCAGAATCTCAGTTATCGACGGTTTTTCCGAAGACCACCGACGAGTTAAGCTGCACGGAGAAGCGTTTTTCGACGTTTCAGAAGGTTCTACAGAGTTTGTGGTTGAAACGTTCGACTCTCAGACTACGGTTCTTGGTACACGCTTCGCTGTTAAAGCATGGCCCGGCAGTATGGAAGCCGCTACTCAGGTCCTCGTTAAGGACGGAAGAGTATCGGTGGCTCATAACGAAGAATCTGAGTTGCTTACAGCAGGTGAGATGGTTCGTGTAGAGTCAAACTCGGTTTCCTCCCCTATAGCAGTCAATGCAGATCAGTCTCTGAGCTGGGTAGATGGTGGTTTCTTCTATGATGGTGAGCTTATCGGGAATGTAATCGAGGATGTAGAACGTCGTTTCGATTTGAAAATCAAAGCTCCTTCATCAATCAGATTACGCCGTATCTCGATTCAGAAAAAGGAAGCAACGGATGCTGGCGAATTTCTCGGTGATGTTTCGGCAACCATTGGCGTCCGCTACCGCGCGAATGCAAACGGGTTTGAGATGTACCTCAATTGACGGGTTCCTGTCTTGTTGACTGACCGGCTGCCTGTCTCAGGTTGCCGGTTTTTTTATGGACTCCGCTCAGAGGCGAACAGGCAATTCCGTCTCCACCGGCGCCATTCGCGGTCATTGATCCCCAAGATGTCGTATATTGCGTGGATTGGATCGATTGCGTCACATCGTTTTAACATCTTTTGCGAGCACTCCTTTCGTACATCTGAGGAATCGCATTTATTCAATGTCCGGAGCCGGATCAATATCCGCTGCCTCTGTCTTGAAGACCACCATTGCGGTGGTCCTTGTCTCCCTGTCCTCATTCGCTACTCCTGCAAATGCGCAGGATCGGTCCGCCGATGAGCTCTTTACAATGGCCTGGCGCGGTGTACCTCTTCTGGATGCCCTCCAACAATTTCGGGAAGCGACAAGACTCGATATCGCCTGGGATCCGCTTCTGGTGGCTGGTAAGCGAGTATTTTGCATTGCGGAAGACGAACCGGCAGAAGAAATACTGAAGTGTCTGCTGGTAGGCAGCGGGTTGGATTTCATCAGGCGCTCGAGCGGTTTGTACGTCCTTGAAATTGCATCTGAAGGTGAAGGTCAGCGGGGAAATCTCCGAGGCATTGTTTTGGACGGCACTTCGGAGCAACCCCTTTCCAGGGCGCACGTGATTATTGCGGGCGCTAATCGAAATGGTGTGGCGAATAATGATGGCCTGTTTGTTTTTCCCCAGCTCCTCGCCGGCGAATATGTTATAAGAACCAGCCATCTCGGCTATCGAGAGCGGTTTACGACGATTACGATTGCTGCTGGATCGGATGAAAGCATCGAGATTATTCTCGAATCAGACGATCCCTACCCGATCACGCCGATTGTAGTCGACGGAATCGGCATGATTCGCTCATCCAGATCGTTAGGAGCGCCTACAGCCTCCCAGGACGAGGTGACAAACAATCTCTCAGCCGGAACGTCTGGTCTGCTGCAGAGCCTTGATGCGATGCCAGGCGTGAGGGTGAACGATGCAACTGCGGATATTCACATTCAGGGCGGTGAAGCGGGTGAACACCAGTTCAGACTGGACGGGGCTCCTGTCTTCCTTCCATTGAATGTCGCTTCCTTCATTGGTCCCTTCAGTCCTTTCGCCCTCGGGAAAATCACCGTTAACAAAGCCGGCTTCGGTGCCGACCTGGGTTCACAAATTTCAGGTATTGTCGCCGCCGAGCATGATCTGAGGGCACCATCTGTTATTCGCACGGGCAGGGCAAACAGCCAATTCACCTTTCAGGTTGATCCGCTGTCGACCAATGCGCGGCATTCCGGATTCTGGCTTCAGCCGTCCGGAAAGCGAATTACCACGCTCGGTGCGATCAGAGTAGGCACCTGGAGTCTTCTGGCGCCTCCTTCGCTGGCAAACTTGATGGACGACTGGAACGCCATTGATACGTTTCTACTGTCAGCATTTGCAGAAAACAATACGCCGTTTGCCAATCTCCCTCCCACGGGAGACCCAGCAATTCAATTCCTGGACGCACATGGGGCGGCGAAAATACAGTCAGGTTTGAGGACGATTACCGCGTCATCTTACTGGGGTCGTTCAAGTCTTGGCAACAATCTGGCTGATGTTGATCTTCTCGGTGATATTGACGACTCAGCCGTTAGGAGTCAGTTCAAGGATCTGTATTCCTGGCAGAATGGAATGTCACAGGTCCGCATGACCAATGTCCGCTCAGCCAGAACCATCGCATCATATGGGGCTCGCGGAAGCTTTTATCGGTTGAGCCATGACTTCGATTCGCCGGGAGAATCGTCTGTGTCTACTACAGAGGATGACGGCAATCGTGTGTACGAATTCGGTCTTGACGCTGGGCTGAGTTATTTCCCTGCGAATGATCATGAGATCGAAACAGGCGCAGAATTGGAGTTAACGAAGAGCAGGTTTACGGTTGCGGGCACGCAACAGCTTCCTCTCTTGCACGATTCAAAGAGCTGGAGGCTCGCTTCATTCATTCAGGATCGCCTCACGCTCGGTGAGCACACGGCAGTTGAAGCAGGTGCTCGCTTTACGTGGCTGGCCTCCAAAAACACGCTGTATGCTGAACCGAGATTCTCCGCAAGATTTGACTGGACAGAAACGCCAGTCGGTGAGTTTTCACTCTATTTGGGAACGGGGCTCTACCGCCAATTTGTCTCCCAGTTTGACGTGAGCAGCAGAAGTCCAAGGACGTTCGTTTCATCGACTCGATTCTGGATGGGCAATGATCACAGCGTCACGCCTCCAAAAGCCGCACATTTTGCGGCCGAGATGTTGATTGTGCCCTCCCCTGACTGGGCATTCAGCCTTGAGAGCTTTTACAAGCATCAGTACCACATTCTATCCATCGACTATTCGGCGTCCCGAGAGAGTCTGAGCCAGATGGATCAGAATGAGTTTCTACAGTCCACACGCGGGTATTCCTACGGATTCTCTGCTGGTGTGAAACGGTCTTTCGGACTGAGTAATCTTGATGTTCGTTTCGATCACACCATTTCTCGCAGGCGTATCCAGGATCTCTTCAAGAGCGATTTGTTGAATGTACCATGGAGCGAACCGTACAGGTTGGAAGTATCGGCCGACGTCGTGCCATTCGAACGAACGGTACTTCTTGCGAGATGGCGCAGTTCGTGGAATCGAAGCTGGGGATATCGCAAAGCGTATTACGATTTCCTCAGCGCGAACCTGAATGATGTTGAAGCGCTTCTCCAAGAAATGCGCGCGAACGGCGTTTCAAGTGATGCAATCCGTCGCGTGGAGAGGCAGATATCCAATTATGATCTCACAGATCCTGAATCACACATTCTCGATCCGATTCATCAGCTTGATCTGAGTGGCGCGTATTCAATGAGGATGGGCAAGTATTCTGTTCAGCTTCGTCTCGACGTAATCAACGTCCTCAATAGATCCAATACGGCTGAGTGGAGATTTGAATTGGACGAGGACTCTTTCTTCGGCAGCGACTCACAGCCATCGACCGGTCTTCTCGAGCGCTCCAACCGCCAGCTACTTCCCAGAGTCGTCTCCTTCGCCGCTCGCCTGACCTGGTAGAGGTGCCTCTGGCGTTACTGCGGGCTCTAAGGCTACTTCAGCGTTTGTATCGCCGTTTTCACCGTCACCTGCCGAATTCATCTCTGGTACAACCTGCTTGTGGAAGTGTCTCTGGAAAAATATGATTCCCGCGACTCCCACGACGATCGCCATGTCTGCAACATTCCAGATTGGAAACAGAGCGAGGTATTTGCCACCGATTATCGGAACAACATCAGACACATAACCGCGCCAGATATTGATATGGATGAAATCCACGACTTTGCCCAGAAAAAGAGGTTCATCGTACAGGATCATTCCGTAGAAAACGCGATCGATGATATTGCCCAGCGCGCCTCCGAGTACCAGGCTGAGGCTCACGCGGTACGGCTTGTAGACTCCGCCAACTTTAAACAGGTACAGAATGATGAGCACCGTTGCCATCAGGGAGAAAATGGTGATCAGAGCAGGTGGACCAAACGTTATACCGAAGGCCATTCCGGGATTCTCAGTGAACGTCAGCTTCAACCATCTACCAAGGATGTCAATAGACTGTCCCTTCGTCATCGTGTTGAGCACGATGATCTTTGTTATCTGATCCAGAATGATAACGGACACTACCGTTGTCATTGCGCGGGTTATCCAGGGCCGAATTGATTCCATAGGTGAGAAAACCGGTCCCGTCCGAGGTTCAGGATTCTGAGCGGGTGCCTTGAGGGTTGAAATATCTATTTCCCTTTTTGCGCTAACTTGGCTTCGATCGAGATTTCCGTGTGCGGAACCGCCTCGAGTCTTTCCATTGAGATGGGTTTGCCGCTCACCTTGCAGATTCCGTATGTGCCATTTTCGATCCGGTCGAGTGCACGATCGAGGTAGCCCATGTATTTCTGTTCGCGGGCAATCATGAGATACAACTTCTCGCGTTCCATGGCATCAGTTCCGGCATCCGCCATGTGGAAACTGTACGCGGTATCGTTTTCGGCCTGCTCACGAGCATCCTCCAACTGGGCTCTCATTCTGCTCACATCTTTCACGGCAGACTTGTGTTTCTCCTCGATTAGGCCGCGAAAATGCGATAATTGCTTCGCATTGAACGGAGTCACCTTCGTGACTTGTGCAGCTTCTTCTTTGTTTGTGTCTTCCGTTGCCATGTTTATCACTTAATATTACTTCACTAAAAGAGTCTGCATCACGATCTGTCCAGACTGACACCGATTGTCAATTGTTCAGAGTTGATATCGAATTCAGAGACCAAATCTCCTGTCGGTTTTTCGGCCTTTTCCAACTCCAGACTGAGGGTCTCGTTCCGAATCCAGCCGCCATGTAAATTTATGGCATCCAGTACTGGTATGGAGCCCGCAATACGTACTCGGATGCGATCAGTTACCTCAAATCCAGCTTCCTTTCTCATATTCTGGATACGATTCACGATTTCACGTGCAAATCCTTCTGCCCGAAGCTCGTCTGAGATTTCGGTATCGAGCGCGACTGTCGTTGCTCCCTCCTGCCCAACGAGCCACCCGTGAATTCCTTCACTTACGATTTCGAGATCGTCTCCCGTCAGTTCCACTGTTGAATCTCCGAGGTTCAATGTCAGTGTTCCCTCTGATAGGAAGATGTCGATATCATCTGGAGTCAACTCTTTAATCGCCGTACTCGCAGCTTTCATTTGCTTTCCGAGGCGTCTTCCGAGAGCCTTGAAGTTTGGCCGGGCCTGTCTGCTCACCACGTCGGACGAGCCATGGACATATTCGATGGCCTTGATGTTGGTCTCTTCCTTGATGATGGAGGAAACTGACTCAACAACATTTTCTTCTACCCCCGGACCGGTTACAACCATTATTTTGGGCAGCGGCTGGCGGACATTGATCGACGAGGTGTTTCGCAGTCCCAGTACGATGGAAGAAATTGTTCGCGCCAGATACATCTTGTGCTCAAGGGCCTCATCGAAACTCGCTCGAAGTTCTTCTTCCGTCGGGAAGGTCGTCAGATGAACTGATTCCGAATCGTAAAGGCCTACAGGCTCGTTAATGCTCCTGAACAACCAATCAGCGTAGAAAGGAGCGATAGGTGCCATCAGGCGTGCTACGGTAAGAAGACACTCTGTTACGGTTTGATAGGCTGATTTTTTGCTGGATTCGCCCTGTCCGGAGTCCTTCGCGCTCCAGAACCGACGACGATTCCGGCGGATGTACCAGTTGGATAGTTCATCTACGAACTGTTCCACAGCTCTGGCGGCTTTTGTCGGATTGTATTCGTCGAGCGAAGCATGCACGGATTCACTTGTGGAATAGAGCCTGGACAGGATCCAGCGATCCATTTCCGTTCGATCTGCGAGTGGCATGGTCTCGCCATACTCGAATCCATCGACGTTGGCATACGTGGCAAAAAAGGAGTAGACGTTGTTCAACGTGTTGAAAAACTTGCGCTGGGTTTCAACAATTCCGCGCTCGGAGAACTTCAGGTTTTCCCAGGGCGGCGTATTACTCATCATATACCAGCGGATGACATCAACACCGAACTTGTCGATGAGCGCAAACGGATCAACCGCATTGCCTTTACTCTTCGACATCTTTTCTCCCTTCTCGTCAAGGACGAGACCATTTACCACAACATTGCGATATGCCACATCATCCATCACGAGAGCCGCGATGGCATGAAGTGTGTAAAACCAGCCCCGAGTCTGATCCACACCCTCTGCTATGAAGTCGCCCGGGAAATTGCGCTCGAAAATATCTTTGTTCTCGAACGGATAATGCCATTGCGCGAAGGGCATCGCACCCGAATCAAACCAGACATCAATCAGGTCTTCCACGCGTCGCATGGTTCCGCCATCAGGTGACGGCCATGTGAGGGAATCGACGAACGGTCTATGTAGATCGATGTCTTCATCGTTTTCCGGCAATTGATCTCCGCACTTGGCACGAAGCTCGGCGATAGAGCCGATGATCTCGAGATATTCTGAATCTTCGACATCCGATTTCCAGATCGGGAGTGGCGTGCCCCAGTACCTGCGGCGACTCAGGGCCCAGTCTACATTGTTCTTCAACCAGTCTCCAAACCGGCCAGTACCTATTCCTTTTGGCTGCCAGTTGATCTGGTCATTCAGTTCCATGAGACGATCCTTGATCTTCGTCGTCTGAATGAACCAACTCTCGACCGGGTAACTCATGAGTGGCGTGCCTTTGCGCCAGTCGTGCGGGTAATTATGTAGATACGTCTCGTGGCGATACATCAGGCCGCGTTCCCTCAGGTCACGGGAGACGACTTTGTCGGCGTCTTTGAACCACATTCCGGCGACAATGCCAAATTCTGGTTTGAAATGACCGTCTGGCAGAACGGCGTTTAGCATCGGGAGACCAACCTTTTTGGCCGTCTCATGATCCTCTGCTCCAAATGCCGGCGCAGTATGAACAAGTCCTGTTCCGTCCTCTGTCGACACGTAGTCCGCGGACACAATTACCCAGGCATTCTCGGTGCCTTCTTCACCTTCGAAATACGGAAAGAGCGGCTCGTAGCGTTTCCCGAGCAAATCCGATCCTTTGAACGCGTCTACGATTTCATAGTCTTCCTTGATGACACTCAGGCGAGCTTTCGCCAGAATCATCTGGTGCTCTCCAATGTCCTCCGTAGTCAGCTTTATTTTGACATAGTCGATTTTTTCGCCAACGGCCACAGCGACATTTGAGATTGTTGTCCAGGGGGTTGTCGTCCACGCCAGGTAATAGACATTTGGATCGTCGGTGGACCGAAAGCGAGTGTAAATGCTCGGATCCTGGACTTCTTTATAGCCGAGACTCACTTCGTGTGACGAAAGCACCGTACCCGAACCGGGACTATACCACTGGATCTTGAATCCTTCGTAGAGAAAGCCTTTTCGATACATCTCGCTGAGAAGCCACCAGACGCTTTCAATGTAGCTCGATTGGAACGTGATGTACGGATCGCTCAGATCCACCCAGTAGCCCATGCGGGTCGTCAGGTCGTCCCACAGGCCTTTGTAGCGAAGGACGCTTTCACGGCATTCAGCATTGTACTTGTCGATCCCAAATTCTTCTACCTGATGCCGTCCTTCCAGTCCGAGTGCCTTCTCTACCTCGATTTCGACGGGGAGACCATGCGTATCCCACCCCGCCTTGCGTTCAACCTGAAATCCCTGCATGGTTTTAAACCGGCAGAAAATATCCTTGATTGTACGAGCCATCACATGGTGAATTCCCGGTTTCCCGTTGGCGGTCGGCGGGCCCTCAAAAAACGTAAACGACTCCCCTTCAGCATGCTGTTCGATACTCTTCTGGAAAATGTCGTTGTCCTTCCAGAATGAAAGAACTTCCGTCTCCAGCTGATCTGCTGATTGTGATTTGAATTCCGTAAACGCCATGTGCGAAAAAGGTCTTGGGCTTCTGAAATCGAAGGTTCAAAGATAGAGAATATCCCGCTACGACCAGACCCGAACCGAGCCAATGGTCACGAAATCAACGGAATTACATGTTTCCTCAAATATGAGGGATTATTGAGCTGAGAAGCGATGTCAAAGCTGGACTTGCCTTCGCCGCCGCGGCAATAACTTCTTGGAGTGAAATGGGCTGAAGCGTGTCCGGGAAGCATTCGTCCGTCACAATTGAAAACGCCAGAACACGCATCCCCATGTGATTGGCCACAAGAACCTCTGGAACAGTGCTCATTCCCACAACGTCAGCACCCATGCGTCCCAGCATCTGGTATTCTGCCCGGGTCTCGAGATTTGGTCCGACAACCGCCAGGTAGACGCCCTCATGCAGAGTAATACCAAGCTCAGCGGCTTTTTCCCGTGCCAGGACCCTGAGTTCTGTGATATATGGGTCGCTCATGTCCGGGAATCGGGGGCCCCAATCTGCATGATTTTCACCTTCCAGCGGATTGTGCCCCATCAGATTGATATGATCCTCAATCAGCATGATATCACCCGACCGATAGGCGGTATTTATTCCACCGCTCGCATTTGAAACAACCAGGTTCTTAATGTCCAGAGCGCCGAAGACACGTATCGGAAATGTGACCTCACGAGCGGAATATCCTTCATAGATGTGCATCCGTCCCCGAAGAACAAGCACATGGCGCGAACCCACCTTTCCATAAACAAGAGAGCCCGAATGGGACTCGACGGTGGAGTGAGGAAAATGAGGAATGTCCTCATAATCGATTGATTGCACGACCTCGATGGAATCCATCAGTGGATCCAATCCGGTACCCAGGATTATGCCAAGATCTACGTTTTCCGCAAATCGATCTCTGATGAAGGAGGAGGCTTCATCTACTTGTGATACGTATTGGGACAGTTCCATGTGTCAGCCGCTCTCCCCATCCTGTTCCTCATCGAGTCCTTTCAGAATCTCGTGGATTTTCTTGATTTCCTCGTCAGCGAAATCGTCTTCGCCCTTTTCTGCGGTGCCACCGTCGGAAGTGTTATCCACGCCTTCGCTTTCGGGTTCTTCCACCGATTCGAATACAGGTGTTACTTTCCACGCGGTGGACTCTGTTTCCTCTTCCTCATCCTCATCCGAATCGTTCCAGGACTCGTTATCGTCTTCATCGGACTCACTTACGGCGCCATCATCCTCAATGTCTTCGTCAGTCTCCCACTCCTCGTCATCGTCATCATCATCATCATCTTCGTACTCGTCCACGTCATCAGCTTCAATGGCGTCGTCGTCGTACGAATCTTCCGATACATCCCGGTCTTCTTCCTCGGCTTCAATCGGAGGCTCTGCCACCGGGTCTGAAGCGGCCGCCGCAACTGGCTCTTCCTCTTCACGGACCAGTTCAATTTCTTTTCTGGAGTCCGTCGTGCCAAGCGTGTGTTCGCCGGTTTCTGCTTCGAAATGATGGAGCATTTCTATTTCGGACATCAGAAACGCACGAAGCTTTGCGACAATCTCCTGTTGCCGAACCGCGTACCTGGCCGTATCGCGCTTGACCTCCAGTCTGTTCGAGTCTGCCTCTTTCTGCAGGTCAACAATCCTATTTTCAGCCTCTTCCAACATGGTGGTAGCTTTTTTCTCAGCACTTTCCACCGTCTGCCGAGCGCTGCTGCGTGCCGTCTGAAGCGCCTCTTCCAGCGCCTCTTCGACCTTCATGTAGTGATCCAATTTCAGTTGCTGTTCCTGGATCTTGTCGTCACTTCGACGCAAATCGTCGACCATTTCCTGCCAGCCGGTTGCAACTACCTGCAGAAAGGACTCCACTTCGTCTACGTCGTATCCCCGAAATGTGCGGGCAAACTCCTGCTTCCTGATATCCAGTGAGGTGATCTTCATGCTTTTTGCTGCTTTTCCGTGTCGCCTTGAAAGAAAAGGTCCGTCGACTCCTGTTGCTTCAGAAGATAATGAAACCCATCAGAAATCACGTATTCGTAACCGTCCTCGCGCCAAAAAGAGCGCTACCAATTCGGACGTGAGTTGCGCCTTCTTCTATGGCGACTTCAAAATCCGAACTCATCCCCATTGAAAGCACCGGAGCTCCCGCTGAAAGACGATCGGAGATAACTGCGCACGACTCGCGAAGAAGAGCGAACTCGCCCCGGATAGACTCAGGATCAGGCGTGGGGCTGGCCAGTGTCATCAGCCCCCTGATATTTATTCTGTCGAATGCCTGAAGAGAATCCACCAGTGAATCGAGATCCAGAGGTGATACTCCAAACTTGGAGTCTTCCCCAGAAACGTTGACTTGAATCAGGCAGTCCATTGAGGACGACGACATCTCCAGCCGGTTCTGCAGAGCGGATCCCAGTCTCAAGCTGTCCAGGGCATGAAACATACGTGCGCGACCTACCACATCCCGTGCCTTGTTGCGTTGGAGATGACCGATCATGTGCCAGATAATCGGATGCTCCTCAGTTCCAAATCCGAGAGAGTCACACTTCTGAACGAGCTCCTGGACCTTGTTTTCTCCGAAGTGAACCTGACCCAGGGCGGAAACCTCCACCACGGCATCTGCGGGAAAGGTTTTAGAGACGGCAATCAGGGTAACATCGTCGCGTGTGCGTCCGGAGCGGAGTGCGGCCGATGAGATTCGATCGCTTATCTCTGCCAGTCTTTCCTTTCTATCCATTCAAGTCACAGGCTGAATATCAACAGCGTCGTTTGGGGTAAGGCAACCGTGATGCACGTCGCCTACAATTCGCTTCTCAACACTTCGAGAGCTGATTTGTCATAGACTCCTCGTGAATTGAACTGACCGATCACAAGAGTCAGCCCGATCACACTCAGGATCACAGCCAATATCGGAAGGATTTCAAAAGCCAGTGCAGCATCAAATATGAATTCAGCAACGGCCCATCCGGCTCCCATCGCGAGCAATGTCCCCGTCAGCGATGCAACTATTCCGAGGACCAGGTACTCAACCGACATAATTCTCAGTACCGTTTTCCTCGAGGCGCCCAGCGTTTTGAGAAGAACACTTTCCTCAATTCTCTGAAACCGGCTGATCAGCACTGCACCGGAAAGAACAATCATTCCGGTCAGGATCGAAAACATGGCCATAAAACGGGCGATGAAAGCGATTCTGGAGAAGATGGCTTCAAACACACTGAGTACCACCGACATGTCGAGGGAAGACACGTTTGGATGCTGCTTCACGACGGTCGACTGGATTCCTGCGGACTCAACATCTGTGTCGGTCCGCGTCATCAGGACGTGCATGGCCGGCGCGCGGTCCAGCGACCCGTCAGCAAAAACCAGGAAGAAGTTGGTCTGCATACGCCCCCAATCGACTTCGCGGATGCTGGTCACCTTCGATTCAACCATGATTCCTTGAATATCAAATACAATTTCGTCTCCAAGGTTGACTTCAAGTTCGTTTGCTACATCTGCTTCCACAGAGACAGGAATGGGACCCTCGCCTGAATACGCGCCATCGAACTGCCCGTCGATCAGTATTTCAGAATCAATCAGTCTGTCGCGGTACGTGGAACGATACTCCCTTCGGTGCGCCCAGGACGTTGAAATGGTTGAGTCCTTGCGCATTTCCTCAACATTCTGTCCTTTCACAGAATTGATTCGCATGGAGATCATCGGGACGCTGTCGAGGACAGGTAGATTGGCCGCTTCGACAGAAGCGGCCACATCGTCAATCTGGTTCGGCTGAATGTCATAAAAGACGAGATTGGGCCGATTCTCACCTCCTGCCAGGTTGATCTGAGCCAAAAGGGTTTGCTCACTGATGAGCATTGTGGTCACCAGAAACGTGCCTAATCCCAATGCCAGAACCATCATCAGCGTCTGGTTGTGCGGTCGGTGCAGATTCGCGACTCCCTGCTTGATCGTATACGATACGCCAGACGGCGGCCGACGCACCAGAACCCACATGATGAGCCTCGCTGTGAGAGTCAGGGCGATAAACACCACGATGATAGCACCGGTGTAGCCCAATCCCATTCCGACGTTTGGTGCTTGAAGCACGGCGAACACCGTTGTTCCGGCTACGACCGCAGCCACTGTCAGCCACCACAGGAGTCCCCTCTGAGCCGAAGATGACGTGTCATACTGAGACCGAAGGGCTACGAGTGGTGAAACTTTTCGGATCGAAAGAAGGGGCAACAAGGCAAATAGAAGCGTTACGCCCAGTCCGATGCCTGAGCCGAGAAACACCGAAGTCCAGGATATACTGAAATCGACTTCCACCGGAAGGAAATCACCAAGTACGATTGGAAGAATCGATTGAATGGAGACCCCGACAAGGCTTCCTATCCCCGCTCCGAAAAGCCCCATTCCGAACGCCTGCAGCAAATAGATGCCAACGGTCGACCAGGACGATGCTCCATAACATCGCAGCACGGCCACGGTCTGGATCCGTTGGCGCACGTAAACGCTCACACTCGATGCCACGCCGAGGCTTCCCAGCAGCAGCGCGGTAAAGCCGACAAGTCCCAAAAAACGATAGAGATTGGTTAGCGCCTCATTCCAGTTATCCTTTTCCTCCTGCACGGTATCCGTGCCTACTCTCGACTCTCTGAAGGTGGGGCGCAGATCATCGACGATGGCATCAGCATCGCGTCCATCCGTAAATCGGAAATAGACTTCATAGTCTGCGCGACTACCGACTGCGAGTAAAGTTGTGTCGATTTTTGCCCGAGGGATATACACACGCGGGCTGAATAACATAATTGCAGCGGACTCGCGTGGAGTTTGAATGAGTTTGCCATCCACCCGATAGGACTCAACTCCAATTCTGAGCGAATCACCCACTACCACATCAAACTGTTGCATCAATGTCGCGTCGACCAACGCACCACTTCCATTGAGATAGGATTCGGCCGCCTCGGGCGGATCGGTTTCGATCGACCCGTAAAATGGAAATCCTTCTTCGTGTCCACGGACGGTAACCAGACGGGCAGAATTCGTCTTGGGGAAATAGGCCATGGATGAAAACGACGTCCGACGGCTCTGAATGCCGCCGAGAGAATCGATGATAGCTTCGATTTCATCATTGAACGGCTTTCCACTCTCAATACTGAGGTCGGCGCCCAGAAGCGTTCGTGCCTCAGCATCTATAGCTGCCTTGAGGTTGTCCCCAAACGAATTGATGGACACCAGAGCGGCGACACCAAGTACCATCGAGGCAACGAACATGGCCATCCTACCACGACTTCCGCGTGAATCGCGTCGCGCAAATTTCAGGATCCAGTTACTCACTATGGCTCTCAGTTATCGCGTGATTCTCGTTCGTGGCGTGATTCCCTTGAACGGCCTCTGCGGGCGCTGCCGAAGAGTTTCCACTGTCTTCCAGTATCTGGCCACTGCGCAGCTTGATCACACGATCAGTTCGTGAGGCCAGATCCAGATCATGTGTCACGAGAACCAGCGTAGTCTCGGCCGTCCTGTTCAACTTGAACAGGATGTCGACAACATGATTACCGGTGTCGGTATCGAGATTGCCGGTGGGTTCGTCAGCGAACAGAACATCAGGCTTGTTGATGAATGCTCTCGCCAGTGCCACGCGCTGCTGCTCTCCACCCGAAAGCTGGGCCGGGAAATGATCAAAGCGCTCGGTCAGACCGACATCACGCAATAATTCTTCAGCCTCGGATCGCACGTTGGTTTTTCCTCGTAATTCCGCCGGGACCATGACGTTTTCCATGGCAGTCAGAGTTGGAATCAGTCGGAATGACTGAAAAACAAATCCAACATGAGCATTACGAACCTTTGCGCGGTCATCTTCAGACAACCCTCCAAGATCGTTTCCACACAGATTGACCGTGCCGGTGGAAGGAATATCCAACCCCGCGCACAGGCCCAAAAGCGTGGTTTTTCCGCTTCCGGATGGGCCGACAATGGCACACGTATCACCTTGCTCCAAGGTAAAGACTACGTCCTTGAGGACGGTCAAAGACCTCGAGCCACTCTGATAGGTTTTAGATAAGTTCTCAACTGAAAGAACTTTTTTCATGTTCTGGGTTTTCTGTTCTCCTGAATTCGAATTCAAGAGTCTGATGAAATTGAGACCGGCACTACTGTTGATTACCTGCTTGATCCTCGTTTCGGCCTGCGCCGATTCAGGTTCTTCTGATTCAGAACAGTCTGCGGCTGTTACGGACCAGAAGGAAGACCTTTCCAGGAATCAGGGACAAACAATGCCTGCAGAGAGGGAAAGTTCAGATCAATCTGCCGAAGCAAGTGCGGTGTCAGGATCTGATTCAATGGACCCCGATACGGAAGGCGTGCACATTCTGTTTCTCGGCGACAGCATTACGGCTGGTTTTGGGCTAAACAAGGAAGAGGCCTTCCCATCCCTGGTAAATCAACAATTGCTGGATGCAGGATATTCTGTGCACGTGACTGATGGAGGTGTTTCGGGTGGCACGAGCACGGGTGGACTGAATCAAATGGAGTGGCAACTTCAGAATCGGGTAGACATCCTGTTCCTTGAATTGGGTGGAAATGATGGCCTCCGGGGAATAGATCTTGCACTCACGCGATCTAATCTTGGCGAAATCATAGAGGTAACCCGGGAGCGATACCCGAATGTCGTTGTGATCGTGGCGGGTATGATTGTGCCACCCAATCTCGGTCACGAATACACTACCGAATTCAGGGAAATCTTCCCGTCGGTGTCAGAGGAGTACGACACCCGCCTGATCCCCTTCATTGGTGAAGGGCTACTTGGAGTCGAGGGCATGGTCCAGAACGATGGCATTCACCCGACTGCGCCTGGACACCTGGTGATCGCAGAAACGGTGTTCGCAGAGCTGGAGCCCATCGTACGGTCGTTATCGACAAACTGAATCGAGCGACGCCGGCGATAAAATACAGGCCACCCCGTCCTTAGAGTTGCTTGACCTCGTTCGTTACCGCCGTAATCGAATCTTTTGCGTCTCCGAACAGCATCTGGTTGTTCGAATTGAAGAACAACTCATTGCTGATGCCGGCATAACCGGGATTCATGCTTCGTTTGAGCACAATGGAAGTAGCCGCGTGATCGACGTTCAGGATCGGCATTCCGTAAATCGGGCTGGCTTTGTCGTGACGGGCAGCAGGATTGACGACGTCATTGGCTCCGATGACGACAGCTACGTCTGTCGTCTCGAACTCACCGTTGATGTCATCCATTTCCCAGAGCTGATCGTAGGGCACGTTGGCCTCTGCCAGAAGCACGTTCATGTGACCGGGCATTCGACCGGCAACAGGGTGAACAGCAAACTTGACTTCGACATCTTTTTTGGCCAGCTCATCTGAGAGTTCACGAACCGCATGCTGTGCCTGAGCAACAGCCATCCCGTAGCCTGGCACGAAAATTACTTTGCTGGCATAGCTCAGCAAAATGGCCACATCATCGGCCGTTGTTGAGTTCACGGTTTGGCCTTCCTGCGAGGTAGCGCCGGCCGGACCAGCCGAATCCGAATCACCGCCGAAGCCGCCAATCAGTACGTTGAACAGCGAGCGATTCATCGCTTCACACATGATGTTCGTCAGAATCAATCCCGACGCACCGACAAGGGCACCCGAAACAATCAGTGCCGTGTTATTGAGTACAAAACCGGTAGCCGCAGCTGCCAGACCTGAATACGAGTTCAGAAGCGCAACGACGACGGGCATATCAGCCCCTCCAATGGGGATGACGAGGAGAATCCCGAGAACACTTCCCGTGATGGCAAGGGCGATTGCTGCCTGCACAACCGGATCCCCGAATACCGCGTCACCCGGCGAATTCATCACCATCCAGACGATTCCCGCAACGGTCGTGAGAAGCAGCAAAACTGTTAGTGGTCTCATGCCCAAGAAAGAGACCGGATTACCGGATATTTTGCCCGACAGCTTTCCGAAAGCCACGAAGCTCCCCGTGAATGTGATCATCCCGATTACAATGGAAAGCGATATCGTCACGGCTCCAGCACCGTCAAGAAACGCCGTGCCGGTTGTTGCTGCATTCGGAGCCATGAATCGAGCGATCTCCGCTCCGGCTACGAGCGCCGAGGCGATACCCCCGAATCCGTTGAAAGCGGCGACCAGTTCTGGCATGCCTGTCATTTCAACGCGCTTGGCGAGTATGGCACCGATCCCGCCGCCCACCACGACCCCGAGGATCATCTGGGCAGGTGTCAGGATGCTTTGAAGGAAAAGTGTAGCTACAACGGCTACGAACATCCCCATGGCAGCCATCTGGTTACCCTTTCTGGCCGTTGCTGGAGATTGAAGTTTCTTAAGACCGTAAATAAAGAGTACTGCCGAAACCAGATAGGCAATGTCAATAATGTTCTGCTTCATCGAAATCAGTCGGTATAAATATTGATGTTCAAGTGAGATGAACTCAGACTATTCTTTCTTCTTGAACATCTGCAGCATCCTGTCAGTGACCATGAACCCGCCGACGACGTTGATTGTCGCCACGACTACGGCCCCAACTCCTATCCACATGGCCCAGGCGTCTCCGACCATTCCTGAGACGACGAGCGCTCCAACAATGGTGATTCCTGAGATTGCGTTGGAACCAGACATCAGGGGCGTGTGCAACGTTGCCGGCACCTTGCTGATTACTTCGCTACCTATAATCGATGCGAGAATGAATACAATTAGGTTTTCAAGCATTGGATTGATCGGTTGAAGGTTGTCTTATTAGGATGGATTGAGGAGAGACTTGACGCGTTCATTCACGATCTGGCCACCACGGGTGACACAGGATCCGGTGAACACTTCGTCTTCTTCATTCGGCGCGAATCCGTTTTCGTCTGTAAAATCCTGCAGCATGGCCAGCAGCGTACGTGAGTACAGCTGACTTGCGTGTGTCGCCATGTCTGTCGTCAGATTTGTCGGCCCCATGATGGTCACGCCGTGTCTAACGACAGTTTCACCGGGAACGGTCAATTCACAGTTGCCACCGTTGGAAGCAGCCATGTCAACGATGATCGAACCCTCACCCATCGCCTTGACGGCGGCTTCGGATATCAGAAGCGGAGCTTTTCTTCCCGGAATCAGAGCTGTCGAGACGACAACGTCCGATTTGCCGATGAACGGAATGAGCAGTTCGACCTGCTGTTTGGCTTTCTCCGCCATCAGTTCCTTGGCATATCCACCGGAATCGGAAGAATCCTGTCCTTCTATCTCGAGCTCAACAAAGGAAGCGCCAAGACTCTGGACTTCTTCCGCCACGGCATCACGAATATCATAAGCTGATACCTTCGCACCCAGGCGTTTTGCTGTTGCGATTGCCTGAAGCCCAGCCACACCCGCTCCCAGGACAAGCACGTTTGACGGTTTCACCGTTCCGGCTGCAGTAGTCAGCAACGGAAAAAACTTTGGAAGTTCAGCGGCTGCGACCAGAACGGCCCGATATCCACCGATCGAACTCAGAGCGGACAATGCGTCCATCTTCTGGGCTCGCGAGATACGGGGCACCATCTCCATACTCAGGGCTGTTGTGCCCCTCCTGGACATGGAAGCCGAGACTTCTGGATCGTCCAACGGATTCATGAATCCGATGTAGGCTGCACCCTGTTTCAGAAGAGCTATCTCTTCTTCAGAGGGCGGTTTGACCTTTACCACGACATCGGAAGCAAATGCATCCTCGCGTGAGGTAATGGTCGCACCTGCTTTTTCGAAATCTGCATCTGGATAGTGCGCGGAAGATCCGGCACCTGCCTCGATGTTAACTGTTGCGCCCGCCTTGGCGAGTCGCATTACGACCTCAGGAACGAGCGCGACCATGCGCTCACCTGCTGCCGTTTCTTTCGGAACTCCGATTGTATAAGCCATAGACTCGGGTCTTGCTCAGAGAAATTCGCGACATATATACAAAGCCTCAGACTGCCTTGCAATCTTCCATGTCCTTCGTGTGCCCGACAGGCAATACCCTACAGGCTCAGCCATTGGATGACTCGAAGGAATCCATGAACCGAACGAGGGCTTCAACACCTTCGACCGGACATGCATTGTAGATCGACGCGCGGATGCCGCCAGCACTTCGGTGACCCTTGAGCGCAAGCAAGCCCTGGCCCTTGGCCTCACTTACAAATTGTGCTTCAAGGTCTTCCGACGGCAAGCGGAAAGTAACATTCATATTGGACCTGGAGGACGTATCTGCCACTCCCCGGTAGTACTCATTCTTGTCTATACGATTATATAGCATAGCTGCCTTATCGTCGTTTATGACCTTCATCGCAGCTAAACCGCCCTTGGCTTCAATCCACTTCAATACTTTTTCCACCATATACACCGCAAATACCGGTGGCGTGTGAAAAAGCTTTGCTGCATGAGTACGATAATCCAGTAGCGTCGGAAGTCCATCCGGGATACGGTCCAGATAATCCTGTCGTATCAGGACCACAGTCGCTCCCGCTGGACCAATGTTTTTCTGGGCTCCGGCGTAGATGAGTCCATACTTGTCCATGTCAATCGGTCGCGACAGAAAGTCGCTGGAAGCGTCGCAAACCATCGGGGCGGAAACGTCCGGATCATCAGAAAGCTGTGTTCCATAAATGGTATTGTTGGAAGTCACATGCAAATAGGCAGCGTCATCTGTGACATCCCACGTGCTGACATCAGGAATCGAGGTGAATCCTGAGTCGGCTCCGGTGGCGGCAATGTGTGTCTGTCCGACCATCTTTCCTTCGGCCGCAGCTTTTTTTGCCCACGCACCCGTGACGACATAGTTACCTGTCCGGCCCGGAGTCAGGAAGTTTATTGCGGTCTGATAAAACTGCAGCGACGCTCCCCCCTGCAGAAAAAGGATGTGCCACTCATCTCCGATTCCAAGTAGACTTTTGAACAGCGAGCGAGCTGACTCAGCCAATGCAGTGTACTGAGGTGATCGATGGCTGATTTCCATCACAGATGCCGCCGCATCTTTATATACCAGCATCTCATCCCGTGCTTCTTCCAGAACCTCAACAGGAAGTGTCCCCGGACCTGCAGAAAAATTGTACTGTCTGTTCATTTCTTTCTCGTGTTGGGATTCAGTAATTCAATTTGGGTTCAGAAATAGATTCGAGGTTCAGAGGGATATCAGGCTCACAGCCAACACATCTTCTATCCTCTCGATCTGGCTCACAACAGAATCGTCTTCAAATCCATTGAAGCGGATATATGCGCATGCTGCTCTTGCTTCATCGAAGACCACATTTTCCATTTCCTGGACATTCCAGTTAGCGTGGCTGACCTCATTGAGGACCTTTGCCAGGACGCCTACCTTGTCAAGGTGGCGTACGGTAAGCTGATGTGTGGCAGGTGAATACACCGCGAGGTTAACGCAGTTTGGCACATCTCCAGTGTCATTGTATGCGATGATGACACGCGCAGCTTCTTGCGCTATTGCTTCCTGTGCCTGTCCGGTCGAAGCTCCGATGTGGTGCGTCAGATATACGGACGGATTGGAAGTCAGGTAGTGATCGAAATCGCCTGTTTTAACGGCTGGTTCATTCGAGAAAACGTCCAGTCCCACCCTGATTCCCTTTGATTCGATCGCTTTGCACATCGCGTCTTCGTCGACGACGGCCCCGCGGGTTGTGTTGATCAGGAATGCTCCCTCTTTCATGGCCTCGAAAAATGACACTCCTGCAAGGCCTTTTGTATCAGGATTGGAGGCGACGTGAAGTGAGACGACATCTGCAGCAGCGGCAACCTTTTCCGGTGACTCAAGGCGCCGGACCCCGAGACTTTCTGCCGTTTCATCGGTCAGAGAGCGGCTCCAAGCGACGATATCCATATCCATGCCTTTTGCTCGCTGGATGACTTCGCGACCAATGTTGCCAATTCCTACAATTCCCAGGGTCTTTCCTTTGACACCGGCTGCTTTTCCGTACAAAGCCTTATTCCAGGTACCATTACGAGCATCCATTACGTTGTCAGGAATGGATCTGTCCAGCGACAGGATCAGCCCGATGGCGAGTTCGGCGACGGCTGCGGAGTTTTTGCCCGGGCAGTTTGCAACGAAAACGCCGCTTCCAGAGGCCTTTCTGACATCGATATTGTCGTAACCAGCACCTGCACGTACAACCAGTTCGAGACCGGGTGCGGCGTCGAAGTCTGCTTCGAGTACCTTCGTAGATCGCACGACCAGCACTTGCGGATTCATCTCAGCCATCGCAGAAGTGAGAATATCACCTTTCAGTTCGGGCTGCATCTGGACCTGGCAACCCGCATTTTCAAGACTTGAAACGACAGAGTCGGAGAGTTTGTCAGCCAGTAAAACACGCATAACGATTCCCTTTCACAGGATTGGTGTCTAAAAAAGGTGGACCAGAAGTCCGCTTCTCAGTTTTGGTTCGAACCAGGTAGATTTTGGAGGCATAAGGAGGCCGGCATCCGATACATCAACCAGTTCCTGGATGCTTGTCGGGTACATGGAGATGGCCATTTCTGCTTTTCCTTCTCCCACCAGTCGCATCAGTTCGTCGGTGCCTCGTATTCCACCGACGAAGTCAATGTTGGGATCTCTTCGGGGGTCGGTGATACCGAGCATGGGATCCAGAATTGCGTCTGTCAGACGTCCGACGTCCAGTTGATCAGTAACTGAATCACTCTTGCCGGCGGGCAAAGTCATCGCATACCAGGTATCGCAGATGAAAACGCACACCTCTCCCCTGTTTTGCGGTACGGGGTTGTCTGTTTGCGAAAGCTCAAACATCTCGTCGAGACGAGCAAGGAAGTCCTGAGCGGATCCGGGCAGCTTTCTGATGATTCGGTTGTACGCCAGAATTTCCATGTCTCCCATGGGAAACAGAACGGCCGGGAAAAAATTGACTTCGTCCTCTGCCGAGGCGTCCGGCCTCTGTTCGGCGGCTCGGCTGGCTGCCTTGCAACGGTGGTGTCCGTCAGCGACGTAGAAATTGTCAATCTCTACGAATCGGTCCACCAGTTCTTGCGTGTTCGTGACGCGCCAGATGGTATGCCGGACTCCGTCTGCCGCCGTCAAATCATAAAATGGTGCTCCGTCCATCGTTGATCGGATAATTGAAGCCACCTCGACGTCGTCCTTGAACGTAAGCATGACAGGCTCGGCGTGTGCCTGCTGCTCAACAATGTGGCGCGTCCTGTCATCCTCTTTCGTCGGACGCGTCAGTTCGTGCTTCAGAATGATATCCTGATCGTAGTCCGCTACGGAGACGCATCCAAATATCCCGGTTTGCGCCCTGCCATCCATGATCAGGCGGTAGACGTAGACTGATGGATCCTCTTCCTGAATCGAGTTGGGTCCTGCGGCATAGGCCTTCAGATTGCTCGCGCCTGTGGCATAGACCTCGTCGGCGTGTTCATCAATGCCTTCGGGAAGGTCGATCTCCGGACGTATAACATGCAGGAAACTGAGTGCCTTGCCTTCGGCCAACTTCCGGGCCTCAGCGGTATTGATCACATCGTAAGGGACACACGCAATTTCTTCGGCATTTGCGGGCATCGGCCTCAATGCTTTGAACGGATGGAGTCGAGCCATATCGCGAAAGTCAGATTGTGTTCTGATACCGGTGACATCAGTGATAATACGACCTGAAATGCCTTGATACGGCCGTTACCGAGGCCAAACGCAGAGTTAACAAAAAAGACATGATCGGCTTCTATTGTGGGTTGGAATACCAATTTTGTGTGAGGTGTCGGCCGCTCAGCCGTTACGCATTGCAGATCGGGCGTAAATCCGTATATTCGCCGTCCAACATCGCGGGGTGGAGCAGCTGGTAGCTCATCGGGCTCATAACCCGAAGGTCGCAGGTTCGAATCCTGCCCCCGCTACAAGTGAAGGCGCCGGCCAATAGGCCGGCGCCTTTATTTTATGCCTGAGCTTTTCGGAGAGCACACGGCTTTTGTTTGGCTGGTTATCTGCCAGAAGTGCTCTTTTCGAAGAATCTGGCGAGACGATCACGTTCGCGCCGTGCATCCGAATAGCCGACTTCAATCAGTTTGGACGTGTATTCGCTGTCGAACAGAATCATGGACAGCCAGTCAGGACTTTTAGTGTCCTTACTTCCCAGGCCACGGGCGATCAGTCCAAGCACGCCGCTCAGCTCATTCTGGAAGTCTCCAGAGAGCTTTCCGAGATCCTGCGAAGGCCGGATAATCAGCATTTCGATATTTCGAAGCCCACGTCGTTTCCAGGGAGCGAGGTCTTTGACCAATTCATTGATCTTCATCAATAACGCGGCGTCCTGATCGAGTCGATCAAGAAATACGGCGTTGAGCAGCACACTGAAGATCTGGGCAGCGGGAGGATAGCCCTCACTCACGGGGCGTGACGCTTCTTCTATTGAGCGACCGTAGCGTGTCGAAATAGCGAGAATCTTGGTTGCGCCGAGATGAACGGCCGGACTCAATGGCTCCGCCTGTCGAATACCGCCGTCTCCGTACCACCTGTCCTGAATCTTTATCGCCGGGAACAGAAATGGCAGCGATGAGGAAGCCATGATATGGTCTGTTGTCAGATGAGTCTGTCGACTTATACGGTTTGGTCGTTCCCATCCTTCGATGGATTTGCCCTCGATCCACGACACCGTCTGCCCGGTGGCGTATTCGGTGCTCACAAATGCGCACGCCTTGAGGCGACCCTTCTGAATATTCTCGCCTATTCCGCTCAATCGCCCATCGGGTGTACCCATCACCTTGTTCAAATAACCGAGGAGTGGTGTGGTGTCGACCAATCCCGCACGAGGCAACAATTCCTGATCCTCATTCGAAGATCGTTTCAGCATGCTCATCATGACACTGAGGCTCGAAGCCGCCTCATAGACATCGTCCGGGCCCAATTCGGCCCAGCATGTCAGCAACTCTGCAATCGCTTCGCGATAACCAACCGTATTGTTTGCCAGCTTACCGGCATTTATCGAACCGGCTGAAACACCGGTAACGATATCCAGATCATCCAGAGAAAGATTGTCGGTGATATATTGAAGCACTCCGGCCTGATATGATGCACGAGCTCCACCACCACTCAGAACGAGTGCCGTGGAATCGGTCGTGTCAATCATCCCAACGGATTCCCTCAGCCTGTCAATACTCTGCCACATCTACAAATTGTTCAAGTGGACCTTAAGTTGAATTCATTGCGCGAACCAGCACAACCAAAACTCCTGTTCTCCTTGTTAAGGGTCAATAGGGCAAACCACTAAAGTCTCAGCGTCAGGACATGCCCGCACAATCAGTTTTCTTCTTTTTTATTGATGGCCTCGGTCTGGCAACGCCTCACGAAAATAATCCACTTGGTTTTGACCTGGAATCCGGACTGAGTGAGTTGGCTGAGTGCGAAACGTGGACGAGTGATCACTTTTCAGTCATGTCCAGGGCTGGATTGTTACGCCGTGGCATCGATGCCCGCCTCGGTGTCGATGGCCTTCCCCAAAGCGGTACGGGACAAGCAACCATTTTCTCCGGAGTCAATTGCGCTCTGCTCGCCGGGCGTCACTATGGCCCCTATCCCCACTCCACGTCCAGATCTGTACTCGCTTCCGCAAACCTGTATCATAAAGTCGGCCCAAATCATTCTGTATTCGCCAATGCTTATCCGGAACGATTTTTCAGTATGTCGAAAAAGCGAGATCGCTGGTCGACCACGACAAGATGTTGTCTTGAAGCCGATATTCGCATCCGGACGATGGAGGATCTCGCTTCAGGCGAGGCGATTGCCGCAGATCTCACGGGAAAGGGACTCGCGGGCATCGCAAGTTCGCAGGTAATTCCGATCTCCCAGCATGAATCTGCTCAACGAATCGTCAATCTGTGCGAATCGAATCGACTGGTCGTCGCCGAGTATTTTCATTCAGACAAAGCCGGCCACAAGCAGAACCATGAAATGGCTGCTTCATGTCTCAATTCGATTGGCGCCTTCTTTTCTGGCTTGATGACTCAAATGGACTTTTCGAAAATGTCCATTGTCGTTACGAGCGATCACGGCAACATAGAAGACCTGGGAACGCGCTCTCACACGCTGAATCCCGTTCCACTGCTTGTACGTGGTCCTGCAGCGGCTCACTTCGACGATGTCCGGGATCTGACGGGTGTTGCCGATGCCATTGCGGCCAGCGTCTCCTGAAATTTATCGGCCTGTCGCCTCCGCTTCGGTTTCCGTTTCGACGTAGCGGCCTTCCAGGATCTCGAGAACGAGGCGGTCCGTGCTATAGATACTCGAGAGCGATTCGATTATGGCCCGCGCGTCAACCGAAATGGAGCGCGCGCTCCTATCATTGAAGACGTACTCGTTGGGAAGTGATTCCAGATTGCCATCGAAGATCAAACCCACAATCTCAAGGTCTGAATTCAGGATGGCAGACCCTGAACTCCCTCCTGTGATGTCGTTGGTGCTTACGAAGTTAAGAGGCGTGTCCATATCAACAGATGAGCGCCCGTTCTCCCAATCGTCGGGCAGATCCCACTCTTCTTCGTCCTTATTTTCCTGGGACAGATTAAACATTCCACTGAATGTGGTGAATGCTTCAATTTCTCTCAATCCGCTGGAATAACCGCTGACTCGTCCGTCCGAAATCCGCAGAGTGAATTCAGCATCGGGAGGTACGGATCCCTCTGTCATGGCGTAGCGCACCTGCGAGAGGCGGCCCATCAACAGGTCTTCGCGTTCGTGCATTGATCGGAGTTCCGAATCGAGAGTGAAGTACAGGGGCCCGATCGCGTTGATCACATCCACCGTCGCATCGCCGCTGGCCAGATAGTTGTCCTCCAGGATTACACGATACCGGGCAGAGTCTCCAAGAGCGGTGTTTTGAACCAATGAATCGGCGAGTTCCTCAGCGGTGCCACCTGACAGCAGCCGTTTCATGGTCGGATCGGTCGGGCCCAGGTAGGTCGCCAGGTCGTTCACACGCCGTGCGATTATCTGCTTCTCAAGCTCTTCGGGCCACGATTCGATAGACATCGCTTCTTCAAATATTTCTCCGAGCTGATCTTCCGGAGCGCCTCGGCGACTGAGTAGCGCATACACATAACCATAGATGGCTCTCGTCAAAATGGGAGAAGAGACGGCAGGGTTCAAGAAGTGATAGAATGCTCCAGCACGTGCAGACGATGCCTTTTTCGAACCCTGCAACAGCGCAATGTCCGAAATCAGGTTGCCAACCTCTTCCCTTAAGGACTCATCTGCTTCAATTTTTGCGTCCATCTGAAGCTCTGCTGAATATGCACGCGAAAGAATCTCGTCGCCCAAAAGGCTGTGGTACTGACCTTCCATCGCTTTGAGCATATTCCGAGCAGCCATCAGGTCGTTTCGGACATCAAAGGAGTCAGCTTCTTCGCGATACTCGTCTACATATTCCGCAATAATGGCTGTTCTGTCCTGAAGAATCTCCAGAACCGGAGGAAACTCAACATCTCTCAGGTACTCAAGCTGACTGCTTGTACTCAACCTGGATGTCGATCCCGGATTCCCAACGACAAACACGGCTTCTCCCTCTTCCGGACCAGATGCGTCCCACTGGAAAAAGTCGGTCGTCATGATTGGTTCTTCACCTTCCCATACGCGGAAGAATGACATATCCAGCGTATGGCGCGGATACGTGAAGTTGTCCGTGTCACCTCCGAAGTAACCGATCGCCTCTTCGGGCGCAAATACCAGGCGCACATCGGGATATTTGCGGTAGGTATACATCACGTACACATTTCCTGGGTGCAGCTCCACGACTTCGGCTTTCAGATTGTCTTTTTTGAAGCTCAGACGGGAGTTGTTTCTGTTTTCGATGGCCTCGGCTCGTTTCTGCCGCGCTTCAGCTTTGGGTCCCGCTCCGGGAACGTCCTTCGCTGCTTTCAGGATTTCTTTCGATACGTCTTCCATTTCGATCAGCTGCTCGACGTATAAATCCTTGACTTTACGCTCGTCGGTCGTGCTGCTGGCAAAGAATCCGTCCCGCATGAGGTCTTCCCCCTCTTTTTCCACATCGACCAGATGCTCCCTCGCACAGTGGTGATTCGTCATCACCAATCCTCTGGCGCTTATGAAGGACGCCGAACAGTTGTCCGAAAAACGTAGTGCACCGAGACGGGCCTTGCGAAACCACGCCGTATCTGCGCTAACACCGTATTCCTCACGGAAATACTCTACTGGAGGAGCGTCGAAGGTCCACATTTTGCCATCGTCGAAGCGGCCCACCGCTGTGATCTCGTACGGAGGCGGTGCGGGTTCTTTTTCGATTGCTTCTTCAGGCTCGCTCCGCGATGGTGGAGGTATCGGGCGTCCCGTGATGGTCGCAACCTGTCGTGGAGGCGAACAAGCGGCCAGCGCAAGAGCCAAAAGAAGAACAAAGGATAGTTTTCTCATTGTGATTATTTCATTCTCCGGTGGGCTTGTTCCAATCTCCGGAACTCGTTTATCAAATTTTGAAACACATTTATCAAATTTCGGAACTCAGGTGCTTTGTTCTGAATACTAGCGCGCCTGCGAGAGTGGCGGAATTGGTAGACGCGCTAGATTTAGGATCTAGTGTCCTAAGGACGTGGGGGTTCGAGTCCCCCCTCTCGTACATTCCAGAGAGCCGGAAGTCGAATTCGATTTCCGGCTCTTTTGAGTTATGTCATCTCTCCTAGTTGATCATCTGAGAGTAGTTGGAAAGATGGGCGGGGTCCATCTGTGACAGGGCATCAAAAGCCTGTGTGGCCTCCGAACTGTTTCTGAACACGTTTGCGATTTCGCCGAATTTGGCGGAAAAGAACTGGTCGAGGTAATAGGCGCGCGTTACATCTTCGCGAAGAGGGACCAGACTCTGAATCAGGTTGAGCATCACCCCGCGGGCCGCGTCTGCATCCTCGATAAAATGATCGAGACTACCATAGTGGTAATCGAAGTAGCCCGATCTCAGAACGCGGAATCGAGGATCCATGATCTGCGAAATCAATTCTCCTCGGCTCTGGTCGCCACTGAGCGAGGACCATCCTACCGCTCCAGTCCCCTGAGCAACTTCAGCAACCCGTCTCGCTTTGTCGAAATGTGGTTCGCCACCCATGTCTTCAAACGTGTCGTAGTCAAAACCCAGTATGAGGTAGGCGTAGTAATCCAGCACGGATGTCAGTGGGTGGTATCGATCGGGCTCAAATGTGAGCGGCGTACCCTGCGAATACTCGAACAGCCAATCGTCGTCGCTTATCTGAAGAACGTTCGACCGCTGCGCCGAGCCGTAAATGGGCCTGTTTGTGGCCAGCACCAGCCTGGCTCTGAACTGTGTGAGACTCAAGGCTTCGGTGAACACGATCGACATATTACAATCGATGCGCTCTTCTTCCTCGAATCGATCATCTGTCCATCGCCGCATGTTTATGTATTCCAGCGTACGATCCCTCAATTCGTCCAGAAAAGAGTAGTCTGAACCGCTTAGCGAACGATAGTTCACTGTGACGGAGCAATTGAATTCCTGAGCAGATGCAGTGGTATTGAAACCTGTCAACACAGCCAGGACAACGATGAGAGCAGAAAAACGGACTGCCATTTGGTCTTTGAATCGATGAGCATTTCCTGATCAAATCGGTCAACCCTGAAAAGTGGGTTACGGTTTCCTTCCAAGGGGGTCGATTTGCCTGAACGGAAACAGGAATATGTCGAATCGTGGATACGATGCGCTGGTTTGCTCTTTTTCATCTCGTCTGCGCCCATGCAATCCTGGTTGTAGGGTCTACGGCGGGTCAATCCAGTTTTCTGACAAGACCTGAATATTCAAGGCCTGAGTGGCCTGATTCAGTTTCGTTTCATGCGGCGGTTTATACGGAAGTTCCGTTTGGCTTGAATCAGTTGCGTGCGAACTGGATGACATTCCGGATAGGGTTGGACGAAGGTGTTTTGGCACTCTCGATAAGGCATCGGGCTCATGACGAACTCGGCCTCCTGCTGCTGGCGCCATCATGGTCATTCTGTTTCCCGAAAATGGATTTCCGGGTGATGATCACTCCCTTGTTGCTCCACGCACGCAAAGGCGAGCTCGGCGGTGCACTGGGCGTTGGGTTCAGGTCGGGAGTTACGTGGAATCGAGGCGATATGATCGATCTCGGATATTTTGTTGGCCGCGAGCCCCAACTGAACGGAGTCGACTACGGAACTACGAGACACGGGGGTGTGATTTCCGTCGAAACCGGAGGGAAGTCACAGTATCGGCTGTTTGCAATGATTGAGCATCGGGCAGATCTGGGGATGGGTCTGATTTCCGGAATCGGCGTCAGTTCCTCTCCCGGCATGCAGACATTCCTTCAGTGGAGATCTGACACCGGCTCCCTTGTATTCAGCACCTCGCTTCGTCTCTCTCGCCTCGAAACCAGCCTTGGATCAGGCTGGCATCCGGCGTTAGGACTGAGTCACGGTTATGGTTTTGGGGTCTATCGTTGAGCATTCTGGTCATTCTTGTTGTGCTGGGATGGCAGAGCGCAGGATCTGGAGGCAATCAGCGTTCCGATTCTCTGCTGGAATCGTTGAATTTTGAATCGATCGTCGTGAGTGCCGATGAGTGGGAAGATCATGAGGCAGAAAACCGGAGCCGGATAGGTGAGGTATTCGTTATCAGTAGATCGTCATGGAAACCTGGTTCTACATCCGGGCCTGCGAAGCCTCTGGCAAGCGGAATGGCTCAGCGAATAGATGCAGGTATGGATCTTTCATCGTCGATTCAATTGAGAATCGGGATGTCAAAGGATCGGTGGGAGCCCGTTCATTTCAGGCGGAGCGACGCCTGGGTCGGATTTGAGAAGATGCGCGGATTCCTGAGCTATGGCAGGCCTGGAATCCTGATGGTGGCCGGAGACTACCGAATCAACCACGGGTACCGGTTGGCTTCCGGGTCCAGAATGATTCGGACGATGTCCGCAACCGGCGTTCTCAGACAGCCGTCCGTACTCTCACGGGTCTCGGGATATGCAGGATTGTCGGGTGTACCAGTGCGCAGAGGTGTTCTGGCGCAGTATCGAGGGGTGGTTTCTGGCTCTGTTTTCGTTTCCCGCGTCCGTGTGCCTGCTGGGAGTTCGTCTGAGAATGATATTTCATTGACATCCGCATTTACTTCAGAAAGCAGCATTGCCCGCCGGAATCAGCTGACTGTTCGTTCATACGGGCTTGCTGTGTCAATAGACAAGGAACGCATGCAGGTGGCAGTGTTCGTGGAGCGGCTCGACCTTGCCAGACGGGAAACGGGTTCGCGGTTGGCTGAACGAACGATCCTCAGCCTCGCTCAATCCTTCTCGTCTGGCCCCTTTCGTGTGGTGTATGAGATTCGAACGAGCGATTTTCATCAAACAGACGTTCGCTCCTCTATTCACTCATCATTAGGCTCCGCGGGGCGATTGATTATCGACTCGACGCTGCTGAATGGCCCCGAAGGGTCAGTATTTGGCAGTGACACCCGGTTCATACGGTCTTTCACTCGTAGACGAGCTTTTACGATTGCCTGGCTACACGACCCGTCTCGATGGCTCCGAGTGTCGGCCGGGCTCATGACTGAGCGGACTCGGCCTGATCCGACGCTGTTTCCTCATTTCGACCATGGGGTATTCGTCGGTGCACGGTCGAGATTCAACGGGGATATTGTTCTCAAGGCAACGATATCCGCACGCGGATCTGA
>Ga0209992_10000825_pt1 | contig 38056 bp, 30 predicted proteins | sample 2SBtaG_2_FD_182564 | JGI IMG/M metagenome (GOLD analysis project Ga0209992, IMG submission 182564) | Deep subsurface microbial communities from Kolumbo volcano to uncover new lineages of life (NeLLi) - 2SBTROV12_ACTIVE470 metaG (SPAdes)... | ecosystem: Environmental > Aquatic > Marine >...
GCAAGCCAGTGTTCCTGCGTGACATTGCCGATGTGCAAGATGGCGCAGATCAGCCTAGCAGTTATGTGTGGATAGGTACCGGCCCCGCAGCGTCTGACAAGCATATAGACCGTCAAGGCGAATTCACGGCAGTGACCGTGGCGATCACCAAAAAGCCGGGTTCGAATGCGGTTGAAATTGCACAGCAGTTATTGAAGCGCGTTGATGAGCTTAAGGGCAGCGTAATACCGGACGACGTGAAGGTCAGCATTACGCGGGACTACGGCGAGACCGCCAACGACAAGGCGATGAAGCTGATCAGTAAATTGTTGTTCGCCACGCTTGCCGTAGTGGCGTTGGTCTGGTTTGCGATGGGGCGTCGTGAAGCTTTGGGGGTTGGCATTGCAGTGTTGCTGACGCTTGCGGTGACATTGTTTGCATCCTGGGCCTGGGGTTTTACGCTGAACCGGGTATCGTTATTCGCGTTGATCTTCTCAATTGGTATTCTGGTCGACGATGCGATCGTGGTGGTGGAAAATATTCATCGCCGACGCGCATTGTCAGAAAACAAACTGTCACTGTCCGAAATCATTCCCGAAGCAGTAGACGAAGTGGGCAGCCCGACCATATTGGCGACCTTTACGGTGATTGCGGCCTTGTTGCCGATGGCATTCGTCAGCGGACTGATGGGGCCATATATGAGTCCTATCCCGATCAACGCCAGCATGGGGATGCTGATCTCATTGGCAATCGCATTCGTCATCACGCCCTGGTTGGTGCTGCGTTTCGCAGGGCCGCAGCAGGATACTTTGCACGACGAGCACGATACCGCTACGACGAAGTTTTTCCGCCGTATCTTGACACCATTCCTGAACACACATCACGGTAAGGCGGCGCGACGTAAATTGTGGTTGGCTATCTTTGGTGGACTGCTGCTAGCGGTTTCTCTAGGCATGGTTAAGCTGGTGATCTTGAAGATGTTGCCATTCGATAATAAATCTGAATTTCAAATCGTGGTGGATATGCCTACCGGTACGGCGCTAGAAAAAACCGGAGGGGTGATGCGCGATATCGGCAGTTATCTGGCAACTGTGCCGGAAGTGACGGATTACGAAGCCTATGTAGGTGCAGCGTCGCCAATCAATTTCAACGGGCTGGTTCGCCAATACTATTTGCGTAGTGCATCCGAGCAGGGGGATATGCAGGTCAATCTGCGCGACAAGGCACTACGCGCACGTAGTAGTCACGCAATCGCGACAGCGGCACTGGCGCCAATCAAAATGATCGCTGCCAAGTGGGGTGCAAAGGTGAAGATCGTCGAAGTGCCACCGGGGCCGCCGGTGATGTCGCCTATCGTGGCAGAGATTTATGGCCCGGATTATGAAGGTGCGCGTGAGGTGGCAGGCAAGGTGCGAGAGCAATTCGGCAACACTGATGACATCGTCGCGATAGACGACACGGTGACTGAAGCAGCACCCAAGTTACAGGTGCAGGTATTGCAAAGTAAAGCATCGCTGCTGGGCGTGGTACCGCGTGATGTGGTTGATGTGATCGGCGTTGCATTGGCAGGGCAGGATGTCACTTCCTTGCATGACGACACGGCGAAATATGCGCCGCCACTGCGTATCGGGCTGGCCGCTGAACGTCGCAACAATATAGACGAGATATTGAAGCTGCAGGTGCGCGCGCGAGATGGTGTGCTGGTTCCGCTTTCCGAGGTGGTGAAGGTTGTGCCGGTTCAACGTGATTATCCGATCTATCACAAGGACTTGCTGCCGGTGGTCTATGTATTCGGTGATATGGCAGGCGAGCTGGATAGTCCGCTGTACGGGATGTTCGGGATCAACGGCAAGGTCAGCGATATGGCATTGGAGCAGGGCGGCAATCTGGAGGCCTATTATTTCAATCAGCCCAGTGACCCATACCAAAGCTATGCGTTGAAATGGGACGGTGAATGGCAGGTGACTTTTGAGACGTTCCGGGACATGGGTATTGCTTATGGAGTGGGATTGTTGCTGATCTATTTGCTGGTGGTGGCGCAATTCAAATCATATGTAGTGCCGTTGGTCATCATGGCACCGATTCCACTCACGCTAATTGGCGTCATGCCGGGTCATGCGTTGTTCGGTTCACAATTTACCGCGACATCGATGATCGGCATGATCGCGCTGGCGGGTATTATTGTGCGAAATTCAATCTTGCTGGTCGATTTCATCAATCTTCAGGTGCGGGATGGCGTTGATCTACAACATGCAGTGATCGCAGCGGCAGGCGCGCGAGCCAAACCCATTATCTTGACAGGGTTGGCTGCCATGCTGGGTGCAATGTTCATATTGGATGATCCGATCTTCAACGGCCTCGCGTTGTCGCTGATCTTCGGCATATTGGTATCGACTCTGCTGACGCTGATTGTGATTCCAGTGCTGTATTACGCAACTTTGTATAAAAAAGTGCAGTAATTTGATTAAAACTATAGAAAGGAAATAAACATGAATGCAGAACGTATCGTCCGTATTGTTGCCGGTTTTTTTGTATTGTTATCACTATCGCTGGGCGTTGAAGCCAGCCCGATATTTTTGAGCAACTACTTTTTATTGTTCACTGTATTCGTTGGCCTGAACTTGTTTCAAAGCGGCTTTACGCAGATTTGCCCCTTGAATTCCATTTTGGCTAAATTGGGCGTCAAGAGCGGTTCTTGCTGATTAGGGCTTAGGTAGAGTAGCTTTAAAGTCTATTTCAGGCTGACTCCGGCCTTGCTTTTGCGGGTTTTCGCTGATGCCTTTTCGTTTATACCTGCGGGTCTCTGCTAAAATCCGCCCCTTAACTATTACAGGAGTATCAGCGTGCTGCAGTTCGTGAACGATAATTTCTTTCCAATCGTCATCGCCATCCTGAGCGGATTTATGCTGTTTTGGTCGCTTTTCGGGAATCGTATCCGAGGTATCAAGGAGATTGATCATGTTGCTGCTTTGCAGATGATCAACCATAAAGATGCCGCTGTGTTAGATGTTCGCGAAGAAAGTGAACTCAAGGGCGGGCATCTGCTTAATGCGATATTGATCCCGCTAGGAAAGCTGAAAGAGCGAATCGGTGAGTTGGAAAAATACAAGGGCAAGCCTCTGGTAGTGGTATGCCGCACCGGCACCAGATCAGCATCCGCTTGTGCAACACTGGCTAAGCTTGGATTTGAGGAAGCTTACAGTCTTGCCGGCGGAGTAAACAATTGGCAAAAACAGAAGTTACCACTGGAGAAGAAATAATGGCAAAGGTATTAATGTATAGCACAGCTGCGTGTCCATTCTGCGTGCGCGCCGAGCAGTTTCTAGCGCGCAAAGGGGTGTCGGAAATCGAGACAATCAGAGTCGATTTGCAACCAGAGTTGAGAATTGCAATGATGGAGAAAACCTCACGTCGCACGGTGCCACAGATATATATTAACGATGAACATGTCGGCGGCTTTGATGATTTGGTCGAGTTGGATAAGGACGGGAAGTTGGACGATTTACTGAGAATACAATCATAAGGGGAATAAGCATGGCAGAGGCAGAACAAGCGAATAATCAAGCAACAGTGGGTATGGATAAGATATACGTTAAGGATATGTCTTTGGAAATTCCGCATGCACCAAAGATATTCATGGATCGTGAGAATCCGCAGATTGATTTGCAATTGCAAACACAGGCAGCTGCAATTGGCGAGGGCGTCTATGAAGTTATTGTGATGGCAACAGTGACTGCTAAGGTTGGAGACAAAGTGATGTTTCTGATCGAGGTTAAACAGGCTGGGATCTTCCCTGTAAAAAATGTACCAGCAGAGAACATGGATTCCGTACTCGCGGTGATGTGCCCTAACATCCTGTTCCCGTATTTGCGCGAGACAGTTTCCGATGTCTCAGTCAGAGCGGGTTTTGCACCGGTATTGCTCAGTCCGATCAATTTTGAGGCGTTATTCCAGCAGCAGCAACAAAGTCAGGTGAAGCCGCCCGAGGAAACCGCGCACTAATGCGTTTGTCGGCTGTATCGAGTTGTCTATTGTTACTGCTGCTATCGGTGGGGAGCGTGGTGTCTGCGGCTGACTTTGTGTCAGTGCGAGATTCAAGCGCGATACTTTACGATGCGCCATCAATAGAAGCTAAAAAACTCTACGTGGTGAACCGGTATATGCCTTTTGAGCAGGTTGTTACGTTGAACAGCTGGGTAAAAGTGCGTGACCGTTCCGGTGGTCTGTACTGGATCGAAAAACGTGCCTTAAGTAATAACAGGCAGGTGTTTGCACTGTTGCCGTTAGTGAGTGTTCGTGAAAAACCTGAGGCAGGTTCTAAGCAGGTTTTTCAGATTCGCCAGCAAGTTGCTTTACAAATGATCGAATCGACAGGAACAGGCTGGATTCAAGTGCAACATCAAGATGGTAATAAAGGCTATGTGCGCAGCACCGAGGTGTGGGGCGATTGATGGGCACCACAAGCAATCCTGATTTTTTGAGGCGCCCAGTATGAATATCACCATTGTGGGTGCAGGTGCTTGGGGTACAGCTTTAGCCATCAGTCTGGCGAATAATCATCGAGTGACGTTGTGGGCTCGTGACGAAGCGCAAATCGACAGCATGAAAAGATGTCGCCGCAATGAGCGTTATCTGCCTGATATCGAGTTGCCGGATAATTTGGAATTGAGCGCTGATTTTACGACTGCATTAGCGTCTTCAGATATTGTGATTGTGGCAGTACCCATTGCAGCATTGCGCGCTACCCTAGTCCAATTGGCGTTATCCGAAAAAAGCTTCGGGGTGCTCTGGGTTTGCAAGGGATTCGAGGCAGAGACTGCAAAATTACCACATCAGGTAGTCGCAGAAGTATTACCGGAAAGATTCCTCAGAGGCGTTTTATCCGGCCCCAGCTTTGCACAGGAAGTTGCAAGTAGTTTGCCGACGGCATTGACGCTCGCATCTAGTGATGAAAGTTTCACCCGTGTTACCGCACAAGCGTTACACCATGCCAGATTGCGAATATACCCCAGCACAGACGTCATCGGGGTAGAGGTCGGTGGTGCAGTTAAGAATGTGATGGCGATAGCATCGGGTATCTGTGATGGTCTGGGCTTGGGGAATAATGCGCGGGCAGCACTATTGACGCGTGGTTTAACAGAGATCACCCGGTTGGGTATGCAGTTGGGTGGTCGCTCAGAGACGCTGGTTGGATTGTCAGGGTTGGGCGACTTGATTCTGACGTGTACAGGTGATTTGTCACGTAATCGCAGAGTCGGGTTGATGCTGGCTCAAGGGCATGATTTAACTGAAATACTGCGCCATTTGGGGCATGTTGCAGAGGGTGTTTATACCGCCCGTGAAGTCCATCAGTTAGCAAAGAAAATCGACGTTTCCATGCCGATCTGTGATGGGGTATTTCGTATCCTATATGAAGACATTCCGGTTGAAGAGATGGTGGCTGAGCTGCTGAATCGTGCGCCGAATATGGAAATCACTTGACGTTTAGCAGCTACTTCGGCACTCGTCTAAACACCAGATCCCATACACCATGCCCCAGTTTTAATCCTCGCTGTTCGAATTTTGTAAGTGGCCGGTAGGCAGGACGGGGCGCATAGTCTGTTGCGGTATTATCGAGCAACGGCTCATTATTCAGTACTTCCAGAACTTGTTCCGCATAATCCTGCCAGTCCGTTGCGACATGTATATATCCACCAGGCTTTATTTTGTGAACCAGCTTTGCGATGAATGGTGCCTGAATCAGGCGGCGCTTGTTATGGCGTGCTTTGTGCCAGGGGTCGGGAAAAAAGATGTGAACCCCATCCAGCGCTTCGTCGGCAATCATGTCGCGTAACACTTCGACTGCATCGTGTTGCATGATACGAATGTTGGATATGTTTTGTGACGCGATCAGCTTGAGTAAATTGCCAACGCCGGGCGTGTGTACTTCTAACGCAATGTAGTCGTTTTCAGGATGTGCTTGCGCGATTGTTGCTGTGCTATCGCCCATGCCAAAGCCAATTTCAAGTATCTTGGGGGCATGACGCTCAAAGGCGTGATTGAGATCCAAATTTTGGTTGGCATGCGGTATTCCGAATCGGGGCATGAGTTCTTTGACTGCGCGATGTTGGGCAGGTGAGACGCGGCCCTGACGCAACACATAGCTTCGGATGTGGGTATGTATTCTTTGTGGCACGGCTATGGCTTCTGTTGTGTCGATTCTAAAAAAACGGTCAAACGGTTGCGGCCCTCATGTTTGGATTGATACAAGGCCTGATCGGCTTGGGACAACAGTATACTGCCTGAAACTTGGGATTTGGACTGGAAACTGGCAACGCCCATGCTTAATGTTATGTGATCAGCCACGCTTGAGGCTTCGTGAGGAATGGCAAGATTATCAATATGCTTCAATAGATTTTCAGCGATCAACTTTGCACCTGATAGCGGTGTATCAGGCAAGATGATAGAAAACTCTTCGCCACCGTATCGTGCCACCAAATCAGCAGGCCTCTGTAGTGCAGCTTTTAGTGCATGTGCAATCCGCTGTAAACAGAAGTCACCAGCCTGATGTCCATACTCGTCGTTGTATTGTTTGAATTGATCTACATCCACCATGATGACTGACAGTGCGGAGCTGTTCCTAACGGCACGCCTGATTTCATCCTGAAGATATTCATCCAATCGTCGGCGGTTGGGGATTTCGGTCAATGCATCCATATATGCGATGTTGCGCAGTTGCTCAGCCTGTTTACGCAATGCTTGCTCCTTACGTACAGCAATGCTGACATCATGTATCAGTAGCAAGCAATAGCGGTTATTGCTGCGATCCTCAATGGGGATGACTTGAATTGATTGTTCTAGACGACTGGCGCTATCACTTAAATGATGAAATAGCGGTAGGGGGGAACGGTGTAGCGATTGTGACAACAGCGAGGCGAGGCCATGCTGAAGTGCATCATTGATAGCGGACGCCAAACGTGAATTGGCAAGCTCTGGAAACTGGTCAACGAACCTATTCCCAACCACATCCCGCCATTGCATACCTGACTTGGTATGCATCCACCGATTCCAGAACCATATTTTCCCATCTGGATTGATGACAACTGTACCCAGTTCGGCTTTGTTGGCGGATGTTAAGTGGAGATGGTAAGCATCCTCAATTTTCATTTCACCTTTGTGCATATCAATTTGAGGAGATTGCCTGAATAAAATGATCTATTTTCTCGACCAGCCCGTTAAATGAAGAGGCGCTTAGCAGAAAAACCAGATTGCCGTCGATATGGTCACTCGGAATAGCAAAGTTGATGTGCAACATAATCAATACAACGTTATTTTCCGAATCCAAGACGTTGTCTACACTGCCCCGATGGAATACTGGCAGGCTACACTGGAAACTCGATTGAAGTGAGTCCGACATCGCACTGATACAAGAGTTTAGGATAATATTGCCAATTTCACTTAGTGCTTCCTGTTCCATTTCCCCCAAGTCGCCAAGGCCGATATTCTCGCCCAGCATCCGACGGACGACATCCATCGACTTCCCCTCCGGGAATACCAAAAAAGTACGTGTGTCGATAAGGCCGGTAAAATCCTGTGAAACAGCGCAAATTTTTTTACTGTTTATCTGAGAGTTGAGTACATCTATCTGGGAGCTATCCAGAATTTCGAGTCTCGGTATGGAAAGCGACACACCTTCGCCGACAATCTGACTGAGACTATTCGCTGCATGCCCGACACCAATATTGAAAATTTCTATCAGCGCATCCGTTTGCAGTTCAGTAAGCGTGGTGATTTTCGAGTTCATCGTGTGCCTGTGAAATAAGCGAGTGCCTGCTTGACGCTGTCTTCCGTGATGGGTTTGCCAATAAACCCGATGCCACTATTCTTTGCATCAAGTCGTGTGTTTGATTGAACATTTGCAGTCGAAAGCACGATAGACACATCGGGCAGGAAAGATAGAATTTTCTCTGCTGTCTCTACGCCGTTAATATCCGGCATGTTGTAGTCTATCGTGATGTAATCCGGTGAGGCTGATTTGGCAATTTCAAGCCCTTCTTTACCATTTTCAGCTTCGATAATGTTCCAGAGGGGGTGGATGTTTTGAATGATGCCACGATAAAGCATGCGAGCGAGGCGGCTGTCGTCAATAACTAAAACGGTACGAACATCGGTGTCGGACATGGCTTTATACCTATGATCTCAATTTTTATGAATTTTCTGTGGCTTCACACCATGGCAGGATTGTCTGCCATTGAATGGCAAGATGCAAGCTTGTAAGCTTTGATAATCAGTTGCCGTCGATCATGCCTTGAGTAGGTGAGCTCGGGCTGGCACTATATAGTTTCTTGGGCATTCGGCCGGCAAGATACGCTTCGCGTCCGGCTTCAGTAGATTTTTTCATTGCAGAGGCCATCAGTACCGGATTTTGCGCGGCAGCAATGGCAGTATTCATTAACACACCGGCACACCCCAATTCCATTGCGATTGCGGCATCCGATGCGGTGCCCACACCAGCATCGACGATTACGGGTACGTGAACGCGCTCCATGATGAGTTGTAGGTTCCAGGGATTTAAGATGCCCATACCCGAACCTATCAGAGAGGCCAGCGGCATGATCGCGACACAGCCGATGTCCTCAAGCTGCTTTGCGACGATGGGATCGTCAGATGTATATACCATTACCTGAAAGCCTTCAGCAACCAGCGTTTTAGCAGCTGCGATAGTTTCAATTACATTGGGATACAAGGATTGGGGGTCGCCCAGCACTTCAAGTTTGACTAATGAATGACCGTCCAGTAGTTCGCGCGCCAATCTTAAAGTGCGCACTGCGTCATCGGCACTGTAGCAACCTGCAGTATTAGGTAACAGGGTATATTGTGAAGGTGGAAGTATTTCCAGCAGATTGGGCTCATCAGGATTCTGGCCGATGTTACTGCGGCGAATCGCGATGGTGATGATTTCAGCACCACTGGCCTCAACTGCAGCTTCTGTTTCAGCAAAATCCTTGTACTTGCCAGTGCCCACCAGTAATCGTGAGGAATAGCTTTTGTCTGCGATGATTAAGTTGTCGTTCATTACTTTTACCTGTTTGGTTACTAGCCGCCGCCAACAGCGACAACGATTTCCAGCTTGTCTCCATCTGCCAGCATTTGCTCGGCAAAGGTGCTACGCGGGACAATGTCACCGTTACGTTCCAATGCGATACGTTTGCCTGTGTAGCCCATTTCAGCAATGAGATCAGTCACGCTGAAGGGTTGATTAAATTGGCGAAAATCACCATTGATGCTGACAGTTATCAATTTGATGGCCCATGATAAAATTTGCGCCGTATTTTACACTAAGCGGGTGTAGTTCAATGGTAGAACGGCAGCTTCCCAAGCTGCATACGACGGTTCGATCCCGTTCACCCGCTCCAACTCCTGTTTACTTGGGTACAACATCCGGTATCACGACGTGCTGGTCATGCATCACGATGCGCGGGACGAACCAAATCGCCAGCAGGTTAGCCGTGACAGCTACGTACCCAACCCATTCGTAATCGACGATCTTTCCGGAGGCACTTTGCGAGATGATGAAGCCTGCCAGCGTAGAAGCCAAAGCCATTGCAAGTGCTTGTGTCGTGCCGTTGAGTGACATGAATGTACCGCGTAATTCCGGTTGGGCTGCCGATGTAATGATCGCCATTGCCGGAATCATGCGGCCCGATACCAGTACAAAGAATATCGTAGTACAGGCCAGCCAGAGCCAAAGCGGTGCGGCACCGATATGCGTGACGACGATGAGTGGAACGAGTGCGGCCAGCGCAATGATACGATAAATCTTTGCCTTGCCGCTCCGGTCTGCCCAGTGTCCGATTATTCGTGCGGTAATCAGCGTTGCGGCTCCGCCGAGAAGGTAAATGAACGGAATCTCACTCTGCTGGATACCTACGTTGTGTATTGCGTAAATTGCGATATATGGAATCACTGTGAAGCCGGAGAATATGATTAGCGCTGAGAACAACAGGGCGCGCAAGTGATTGGCATCGCCTAATACGGTGAATACCGATGAGAAGAGATGTGTCTTTCGGGTCTGTCCAGTGGTGGGCGTTACGCTGATGTGTTGTCTCAATTCAGGCAGTACATATGAGCCAATGGTGATGAAGAATACAACCAATGCCGCTATGAAGATGAAAGGTGCGCGCCAGTCATACACGTTGGCAAGCCACAATGATAATGGTACGCCGGCCACGGTGGATAGGGAAAAAGCTGCGGCAATGATGCCGGAGGCTTTGGCGCGACGTGCAAAAGGGATGACATCGCCAACGATGGTCTGCACCATTGCTCCCATGATGCCGCCGAACGCACCAGCCATGCAGCGCGCAATCAGCAGGGTGGTATAACCCGGCGCAAGACCGCATGCGAGGGTGGCAAGCCCAAATAATCCAAACATGATCAGCAGCATGCGCTTGCGTTCAAATTGGTCAATGAATGTTGCAGCAAGCAGGCCGGAAAGCGCCGCAGCAAAGCTATAAGACGCTACCAGCAAACCGAATTCATGCGTGGTGATACCGAAAGCGGCTATCAATACCGGCCCCAGTGGCATCATAATCATGAAGTCAAGGATATGACCGAATTGAATGCCAGCCAGTGTCATCAATAAAGTGCGTTCTTGTTTGGCTGTCAGGTCATGTTGCAAAATTAATGATAGGAGTGATTAAAGTACCCGATTCTAACGTTTTGAATCTCTAGCAAGAAATATTTTTGCTTGGAGCGGTGCTAGAATCTTCACTGTGATTCTTAAGTAGTCCATCATGCCTCAACCAAATTTTGTCCATTTACGTATGCACAGTGAGTATTCCATTTCGGATGGGATGGTACGCGTGGGCGAGGCAGTCGCAGCCGCAAAGCAGGATGCAATGCCGGCGCTGGGATTGACGGATCTGAATAATTTTTTTGGCCTGGTTAAGTTCTACAAAAAGGCACGAGACAAGGGCGTGAAGCCCGTTGTGGGTTGTGATGTGTACATTACCAACGATGCCGACCCTGAAAGGCCTTTCAGATTACTTTTGCTTTGCCAATCAGCAGAAGGTTATTTATTGTTGTGCCGTTTGCTATCCCGTGCCTTTCTGGAAAATCAGCATCGGGGCAGGGCGGAGTTGCGACGGGAGTGGCTGCATCAGGAAAACGACGGGTTGATCGCATTGTCAGGCGCGTATCTGGGCGATGTTGGCAGTGCGCTGTTATCTGGCAATGGCGTTCAGGCACGAGAGTTCGCACAAGAATGGGCTGCGCTGTTTAACAATCGTTATTACATCGAAGTGCAGCGGGTCGGATATGCGGATGAAGAACACTATATCCAAGATGCAATAAAACTTGCCGACGCACTTGGTTTGCCGGTGGTAGCCACACACCCGGTGCAGTTTCTCTCCGCAGAAGATTTCAAGGCGCACGAGGCACGGGTATGTATTGCTGAAGGCTATGTGCTCAACGATAAACGTCGTGTGCGTACTTTTACTGAGCAGCAATTCTTCAAAACTCAAGCAGAGATGATGGAGCTGTTCGCAGATTTTCCTGAGGCATTGCAAAACAGCGTAGAGATTGCACGACGCTGCAATTTATCGCTGATATTGGACAAGCCTTGTTTGCCGGATTTCCCCACCCCTAACAACGAAACGCTGGACGAATTTCTTCGTGCTGAATCTGCAAGGGGGCTGGCTGTTCGTATGGCGCAGCTTTATCCTGATGAAGAAGAACGGACAACTAAATTTCCGGAATATAACGAGCGGCTCGACTTTGAGATCGAAACCATCATCAATATGGGCTTTCCGGGATACTTCCTGATTGTCGCTGATTTTATTCGCTGGGCGAAAGAGAATGCCGTACCAGTGGGTCCCGGTCGCGGATCGGGTGCTGGCTCTCTGGTCGCATATAGCCTGGGCATCACCGATCTGGACCCATTACGTTATGAGTTGTTGTTCGAGCGCTTTCTAAATCCTGAACGGGTATCGATGCCGGATTTCGATGTGGATTTCTGTCAGGACGGCCGCGAGCGCGTCATCGAATACGTGAAGAATAAATACGGCGCGCAATGTGTATCGCAGATCGCCACATTTGGCACGATGGCATCCAAGGCCGTGATACGCGACGTGGGTCGTGTGATGGATTTTCCATACGGACTATGCGACAGCCTGTCCAAGGCAATCCCGGTCGAAGGTGTGAAACCAGTGTCGCTGAAAAAAGCGCGCGAGATGGAGCCTGAGATCAACGCGATCGCCGAGCGCGAAGATGGTGTGCCGGAACTGTTGGAGTTGGCAGGACGTCTGGAAGATTTGACACGTAATATCGGCATGCATGCCGGTGGCGTCTTGATCGCACCGGGACAGCTCACCGATTTTTGTCCTCTGTATTGTGCTGATAGTGGCACCAGTGTCGTCAGCCAATTTGATAAAGATGATGTGGAATCCGTCGGGCTGGTGAAATTCGACTTCCTTGGACTGCGCACGTTGACGATACTGGACTGGGCGATGCGTCATGTCACCCGTTTGGCAGGCGGAATTGCACCATTCAGCTTGGAAACGCTGAAGTTGGATGATGAGGCTACTTATGAATTGCTGACCAAAGCAAACACCACTGCCGTGTTTCAGCTTGAATCTCGCGGCATGAAAGACATGTTGAAGCAGGCCAAGCCCAATCGCTTTGAGGACATCATCGCATTGGTGGCTTTGTATCGTCCCGGCCCAATGGACTTGATCCCGGACTTTATCGCCCGTAAACATGGCGCAAAGTTTGATTATCCGCACCCGGCTGTCGAGCGGGTGTTGCAAGAAACATACGGCATCATGGTGTATCAGGAACAGGTGATGCAGATGGCGCAGATCGTCGGTGGATACAGTTTGGGTGGAGCCGATCTGTTGCGTCGTGCGATGGGTAAGAAAAAAGTCGAGGAGATGGCTAAGCAGCGCGCAACCTTTATAGAGGGTGCGATAAAGAACGATACGACGAAAGAGCTGGCCGGCACCTTGTTCGACCTGATGGAAAAGTTTGCCGGATACGGTTTTAATAAATCTCATGCGGCAGCTTACGCCTTGGTGGCCTATCAGACAGCCTATCTCAAGACACATCACACTGCCTCATTTATGGCGGCAACCCTATCTGGTGACCTAGACAATACCGAAAAAGTCAGCATTTTCTATAACGACACCCTGCAACAAAATATCAAGGTACTGTTGCCGGATGTGAATAGCTCAGGCTATGTGTTTTCTCCGGTGGATGAGCAGACTATCGCTTACGGATTAGGGGCAATCAAAGGGACTGGCGAAGCGGCTATCAACTGTATTGTGAAGGCGAGAGAAAGCGGAGCGTTCAAAGATATGTTTGATTTTTGTCGGCGTGTAGATAAACGTGTCGTCAACCGACGTACGATAGAGGCACTGATTAAAGCCGGTGCATTCGACAGTATCAACGAACATCGGGCTGCATTGATGGCAAGTGTTGATGCGGCAATGGCGAGTGCTGACCAGTATGCACGTTCCATAAATCAGAATAGTTTATTCGGGGATGACGAAGCAGATGAAGTATTGATCGATCAGCATGCGGATGTCCCGAGGTGGCGATTGCGCGAGCAGCTGGCGAACGAAAAAGCCAGCTTGGGTATTTATTTGGGTGGCCACCCTTATCAGGAATTTGAGCAGGAGCTATCAAATTTCATCAAAGTGAGACTGTCCGAACTGACCCCGCAATTCGTCGGGCAAGGCAATAGTTCGGCTCAGGGCTCTGGCAACGGGGGCTATGGATCTAGGCGCGGTGTACAGGTTGTGCTGGCAGGTATCGTGGCAGGGTTGCGCATACAGCAGACAAGGCGCGGCCGCATGGCGGTGATCACGTTGGATGATGGTAGCGGACAGGTGGAGCTGACTGTCTTCAATGAGGAGTACGAGCGAAGCAAACCTTGGATTCGTGCAGACGAATTGCTGGTCGTGCGCGGAACCGCCAAGCTGGACGAGTATTCCGGCAATGTGCGGGTGAGTGGCGAGGAGTTGTTTGATTTTGCATCCGCACGTTCTCATTTTGCGCAGGAGCTGGCATTGCGATGCAACGGCAATGCCAATATCGACCAACTCAAAAAATTATTCTCTCCTTACAGAGATGGCAAGTGTCCTGTGCAGATCCATTATCGAAATGATCATGCCGCTTGCAAGTTACGCTTGAGTGAGGATTGGCAAGTGACGTTGCATGATGATTTGTTGCATGAGTTGTCTGACTTGCTGAAGTCAGACAACGTGAAGGTGATTTACAACTAGGCAACCCCTGATTGAAATAATTTTTACCATGAGTGTCTTTTATGCACTCAGTAATTTGTTTGCTCACCTTCACAGCCAAACATGATCGGGTAGTATTCTCTTTTGTAAAACAATACAATGCAACAGAGATTTGCAGAGTGTTTGAGGCTTGCATATGAGCCACATTGGAGGAGTATCTAGTGATCGAATCAACTGAGATGATTCAGCTAATACAGCATTCCAGGCTGTTTCAAGATGTGCCGGGCGAGGTGTTGGCGCCTATGTTCAGCAAGGCGCAACGCGTTGCACTGAAGCAGGGCACCATTCTGCTTGCGCCAGGCAAAGTGAATGAGAATGTGTATGTCATTATCTCAGGACGTATGAGTGTGCAAATATCGCCGTCGAGTTCAGATAAGCCATTGGCCATCATTGCCCAGGGGGATTGTGTCGGTGAGATGTCAGTGTTGGTCGATGGTGTCGTTTCTGCCTATGTCATCGCAGTAAGTGATTGTGAAGTATATGCTATTGATTATGCTTCATTCTGGTCGATGATTGAGGGGTCAAACGAGGCCGCGCGTAATATGCTTAATATCCTGGTTTACCGGATACGCCTCGGGAATGAATCTATTGCAGATAGTTTTTTGCATCGCGACAATCCTACCGAGAGCGATATCATTGACAGGCTGACTGGTTTGTTTAATTACCATGGCTTAAGAAGAAAATTTGATCGTCTGTTGCATCGGCGTGACGCACGCAAACAACCCCTTTGCCTTATCGTACTAAAAGTCGACTCAACTGAGCCTATTGATTCTGACGAAGACAAGTATCGAATCGATCAAATGCTGCGTACCATCGCTCAAACGATACTTACCTTTCTTCGCCCGGATGATAATTCGGCGCGTTTGATTGGCAGTAGATTTGCTGTTTTGTTGTCTGATATCTCTCTCTCAGCGGCGATAGAAACCGCCGAGAGATTGCGTAGTGCAATCAATAATGTTGATGTCGTCATGCCGGATGGCAGTGGGGTGCAAAATGCTATCGTTTCTGCTGGTGTTGGAGAAGCCTATTCTGGAGACACCTGTGGTACGTTGATCGCACGGGTTGATCAGGCTGTGGAGCAGGCAATCAGTGAGGGTGGTGATAGCGTAAAAGCGGTTTAATACGCTTAACAATAGCGTTAAACCATGTCCTGAGTTGACTCTGATTGTGGCATGATTGTCTTTGCGCGCTGCAGCGCCTGATCTAGATTATCCACTACATTTTCAACCCCTAGTTTTTCAAAGAATCCAGCCTGTTCCATCAGTAAGCGTGGTTGGGTGTGCGCACCACATAGGATCAGCTGTTTTCCATGTTTATTTAGCTTGCTGTGCAGGTGATCCAAAGTGAACATTGCGCTCGCGTCCATGCTGATAACTTCATGCATCTTGAGGATCAGCACCTCCGGTTCGGTATTGGTCTGCTGCATGATGAATTCAAGTTTGTCTGCGGCACCAAAAAACAATGCACCAAAGATACGATAGATCACCACCCCTTTGGGCACGGCTTTGCGCATGATGGTTGCCTCACCGTCTTCAGGATGAGGTGACTCGTCTGCCACACTGACATGGGTGAGTTCGGTGATGCGTTTGAGAAAAAAGAATACGGCAATGAACATGCCGACTTCTACCGCAACGGTAAGGCCAAATAACACGGTCAACAAAAAAGTCGAAACCAATACCGTACTATCACTGATAGGATACTTGTGCAGCGTGCGAAAGTTATCCCATTCAGCCATTTTAATTGCGGTAATGACCAAAACGGCAGAGAGGGTCGCAAGTGGGATATAGGAAACGAGCGGCGCTGCGACCATCACGATGGCCAATAGTGTTAGCGAATGCACTATTCCTGAGACGGGACTGCTTGCACCGGAGCGGACATTAGTTGTGGTGCGAGCAATTGCGCCTGATGCCGGTATTCCACCAAAAAATGGTGTGATGATATTGGCTACCCCTTGTGCGACTAATTCCTGGTTAGGGTCATGCTTGTCATCTATCATGCCGTCAGCGACGGTTGCTGAGAACAGTGACTCGATTGCGCCCAGCAAGGCTATGGTCATTGCAGGGGCAAACAGATATTGCACCGTGGCGAATGTGAAGGTTGGAAATTCAAAGCTGGGTAACCTTTGCGGGATGTCGCTGAAGCGATCACCAATAGTCTCCACAGGCAGGCTGAAAAGTGCGGCGAAGATAGTGCCCAGTATCAGTGCCGCAATTGGGGCGGGTAGTTTGCGAGCCCATGTTTTCGGGTAGCGCCATATGAATATAGCGGAAATCATGGCTAATATCAGTGTCGTAGGATCGATAGTGCCCGCTGCATGATAGATCGCTTCTAGTTTGAGCATGAACTCGGCTGGCATGACGTCAATGTCCAGACCGAAAAACTCTTTCATCTGGCTCAGGATGATGAGTAGAGCGATACCATTGGTAAAACCCATGATCAGCGGGCGTGGAAAGAATTTGATCAGATTGCCCATACGGGTGAAACCCATCACCATCAGAATTACACCGGCCATCATCGTGCAAATCAGCAGGTTGGCGAAGCCATATTGGGCGATGATGCCGTACACGATGATGATGTATGCACCGACCGGGCCACCAATCTGAACTCGTGAGCCGCCTAATGCTGAAATGATGAATCCTGCAATAATGGCGGTGAAGATTCCCGCCTCGGGCTTTGCGCCGGAAGCAATGGCAAATGCAATCGCCAGCGGCAGTGCAATGACACCGACAGTGAACCCTGCTTTTACATCGGCATTGAATCGCTCTCTATCATAGTGCTGGAAGACCTCAACGAGCCGTGGGCGAAAGTAGGGTGAAATCTTTTCCAGTAAAGGATTGCTCATTGTGTTTTATCGACACTTCCGTGTAACGCATGTAACGCTGACTGCCGCCATCAGGTTGCAGCTACTTGATTCGCATACCAGGTTGTGCGCCACTATCCGGCGACATGATATATAAGCCCGGTTCGCTTCCAGAAGCCGCCAACACCATGCCTTCAGACAAGCCGAACTTCATTTTACGTGGTGTCAGGTTGGCTACCATCACAGTTAATCGACCTTTCAATTTTTCAGGGTCGTAAGCTGATTTGATGCCGGCAAACACAGTGCGGGTTTTTTCTTCGTCAATGTCTAGTGTCAATTTGAGTAGTTTGTCTGCACCTTCGACATGCTCTGCATTGATGATCCTGGCGACGCGAAGATCGACCTTCATAAAATCATCGATACCGATGAAAGGTTCGAAACCATTTTCCGATTCTGCCACTTTTTTCTCCTGTTGTTGATGCGCTGCATGACGCTGCTCAGAATGAGATTTTGCGGCAGGCTGTAGATTTTCTTGATTGGCTTTTACCATTGCCGAAACCAGCTTCGGGTCGAGGCGAGTGGCGAGGTGCTTATAAGTGTTGATCGTGTGTCCAACAGGGAGTGTTTCCCAATTAACTTCCCACTGTAGTGGCTCAAGATTCAAGAAGGACTCAATCTGTTCGGCCAGCTTTGGCACGATGGGCTTGAGATATAACGTCAGGTCACGGAATAGCGTGAGTGCTGTTGAACAGACAGTGTGTAGCACTGCTTCCTGACCTTCTTGCTTTGCCAGAATCCATGGTTTGTTTTCAGCAATGTACTGATTTGCGGCATCTGCGAGCGTCATGATTTTCCGCAATGCACGTGCATAATCTCGCTGCTCATAGCAATGTGCGATTTCACCATTGGAGAAAGCAGACTGGAATTCGGCAGTTGCGTCAGCATCGACATTGCCAAGTTTGCCATCGAATTTTTTGCTGATAAATCCTGCACAACGGCTGGCGATGTTGATGTACTTTCCAATCAAGTCGCTATTCACTTTTGCGACGAAGTCCTCAAGATTGAGATCGATGTCTTCCATCGTGCCGTTCAGTTTTGCTGCATAGTAATAGCGTAGGTATTCGGTGTTTTTGACGTGATCTACGTAGCTTTTTGCTGTGATGAAGGTGCCGCGAGACTTGCTCATCTTCTCGCCGTTCACTGTCAGGAAACCGTGTGCAAATAGCTTTGTAGGTGTGCGGAAACCCGCATGTTGCAACATTGCAGGCCAAAATAACGCATGGAAATAGAGTATATCCTTACCGATGAAGTGATACAGCTCAGTCGCAGCCTGACTCGGGGCGTCTGCGTCGGCGGCGCCTAGTCTACCTTCAGGTATGCCAGCGTCGCCTCCTCCTTGCTTACTAGCATCCATCCCCGAGTCAGGCTGCGAAGGCTGGGGTAACCAATACTCATCAAAACTGATAGGCCGCCCCGCTTTGGTTTCGCGATCACAGAATTGTTTGAAGCTGCCCATGTAACCAACCGGTGCATCCAGCCAGACATAGAAGTACTTTCCGGGTGCATCAGGAATCTCGAAGCCGAAGTAGGGCGCATCACGGGAAATATCCCAGTCGGTGAGTTTATTCTCACCTTCGATACCCAGCCATTCCTGCATTTTGTTGGAGGCTTCGGGTTGGAGTGAACCGCTGCGCGTCCATTCGCGCAAAAACTGTTGGCAGGATTCAGCGGAGAGTTTGAAAAAATAATGGTCTGAGTTGCGTAATTCAGGTTTTGCACCTGATACAGCAGAAAACGGCTTGATGAGATCCGTCGGCACATAAGCTGCACCGCATACTTCGCAGTTGTCGCCATACTGATCTTTAGCATGGCACTTCGGACATTCGCCCTTGATGAAGCGGTCAGGCAAAAACATATTTTTGACCGGATCATAAAATTGTTCAATGGATCGCACGTCGATCAAGTCTGCGGCCTTGAGCTTGCGGTAGATATCTTGGGCACAGCTTTTATTTTCCTCAGAATTGGTTGAGCCATAGTGGTCGAACTCGACATGGAATGATTTGAAATCATCGTAATGTTCCTGATGCACGCGTTCGATTAGCTGTTCAGGCGTGATGCCTTCCTTTTCGGCACGCAGCATAATCGGCGTGCCGTGAGTGTCGTCAGCACAGACATAGTGGCACTCATTGCCACGCAATTTCTGGAAACGTGACCAGATGTCGGTCTGGATATATTCAACTAGATGGCCAAGGTGGATGCTGCCGTTTGCATAGGGCAGTGCGGAAGTAACAAGAATCTTGCGAGTGCTCATGGTGAGGTGGTGGGAATGCTGTAAAGACATGGATTTTAGCAAATCGCGCGCACTGGCGGCGAATTGGTTAAAATCGCTGCCTTGCAGCAGTTTTTCAATAACCCGAATGTAGGAATTTTATGAGTATCAAGTCAGATAAATGGATACGCCACATGGCGGAGCAGAACGGCATGATCGAGCCTTACTCGCCGACACAGGTGAAAGAGGTCGATGGCAAGCGCATCGTTTCTTACGGCACTTCCAGCTATGGCTATGATATTCGTTGCTCGGATGAATTTAAGCTGTTTACCAACTTGAATAGCACGATCGTCGATCCCAAGAATTTCGACCCAAACTCGTTTGTGGAAGTAAAAGCAGATCACTGCATCATTCCGCCAAATTCATTTGCATTGGCACGTACGGTTGAATATTTCCGCATCCCGCGCAGCGTTTTAACTGTATGTCTGGGGAAATCAACTTATGCACGCTGCGGTATCATCGTTAACGTGACACCGTTTGAACCGGAATGGGAAGGTTATGTGACGCTGGAATTTTCAAACACGACACCGCTACCAGCCAAGATTTATGCTAACGAGGGCGTGGCGCAAGTTTTATTTTTTGAGTCTGATGAGGTCTGTGAGACTTCGTATAAGGACCGTGGCGGCAAGTATCAAGGGCAGGTCGGCGTGACTCTGCCAAAAATGTAAACACCGACATTCCTAAATGTTCTTGAAACAAGGTGTATTTCTGCGACAATCCACGTCAATTCATTATCCCTATAGGGAGTAAACAATGAAGTTCCGGTTTCCTATCGTTATTATTGATGAAGACTTTCGTTCCGAGAATGCCAGCGGATTGGGTATACGCGCGCTAGCTGACGCATTGATTAATGAAGGGATGGAGGTGCTGGGTGTGACCAGTTATGGTGACCTGACTTCTTTCGCGCAACAGCAAAGTCGCGCATCAGCCTTCTTGTTATCAATCGATGACGAGGAGTTTGGCGGTGGCAGTGATGCGGAAACAGAAGTTGCACTGAAAAGTTTGCGCGCCTTTGTGCAAGAGATACGCTTCAAGAATGAGGATATTCCGATCTATTTGTACGGCGAGACACGTACTTCACGCCACATTCCCAACGACGTTCTGCGTGAGTTACACGGCTTTATTCATATGCACGAAGACACGCCTGAATTTGTTGCACGTCACATCATTCGTGAAGCAAAGTCTTATCTGGATTCACTGGCACCTCCATTTTTTAGAGCATTGGTTCAATATGCACAGGACGGCTCGTACTCATGGCACTGTCCGGGACATTCAGGTGGCGTGGCATTTTTGAAGTCTCCAGTAGGTCAGATGTTCCATCAGTTTTTCGGTGAGAATATGTTGCGTGCCGATGTGTGTAATGCTGTGGATGAACTCGGTCAATTGCTGGATCACACTGGACCGGTTGCGGCTTCTGAGCGAAACGCTGCGCGCATTTTCAACTCCGACCATTTATTCTTTGTCACTAACGGCACTTCGACATCGAACAAGATCGTGTGGCACTCGACTGTCGCGCCGGATGACATTGTGGTGGTGGATCGAAACTGTCATAAGTCGGTTCTACACTCCATCATGATGACGGGTGCAGTGCCAGTATTTCTGAGACCGACGCGCAATCATTACGGCATCATCGGGCCGATTCAGAAATCCGAATTTGATCCTGCAAGTATCCAGAAGAAGATCGATGCGAACCCCTTTATCAAGGATAAGCGCCGGAAGCCGCGTATCCTGACCATCACGCAAAGCACTTATGACGGTGTCGTGTACAACGTTGAAATGTTGAAGCAGATGCTGGATGGCAAGATCGACACGTTGCATTTTGATGAGGCATGGCTTCCTCACGCTGCGTTTCATCCTTTCTATGAAGATATGCATGCCATAGGCAAGAATCGTCAACGTGCCAAGGAGTCGATGATCTTTTCCACGCAATCGACACACAAGTTGCTCGCTGGCTTATCCCAGGCATCACAGATATTGGTGCGTGAACCCGAGAACCGTAAGCTCAATAATCATGTGTTCAACGAGGCCTACCTGATGCACACCTCAACTTCACCGCAATACTCGATCATTGCATCTTGTGATGTGGCTTCTGCGATGATGGAGCCACCTGGTGGAACAGCATTGGTTGAAGAAAGTATTGAAGAAGCACTGAATTTTCGCCGTGCGATGCGAAAAGTAGATGAGGAATATGGCAAGGATTGGTGGTTTAAGGTTTGGGGGCCAGACAAGATCGCGGAGGAAGGGATAGGCTCGCGCGAAGACTGGATGCTGAAGACCTCGGAAAAGTGGCACGGCTTCGGTAAGCTTGCAGCAGACTTCAATATGCTAGACCCGATTAAGGCAACCATCATTACGCCGGGGTTGAATCTCAACGGAAATTTTGATGAGACAGGCATACCAGCTGCGATGGTGACCAAGTATCTGGCGGAGCATGGTGTCATCGTTGAGAAATGTGGCCTGTATTCATTCTTTGTCATGTTTACGATCGGTATCACCAAAGGACGTTGGAATACTTTGTTGACTGCGCTGCAGCAGTTCAAAGATGACTACGATAAAAATCAGCCTATGTGGCGCATCTTGCCGGAATTTGCTGCGAAATTCCCTCAATATGAACGGGTCGGGCTGCATGATCTGTGTCAGCAAATTCACGATGCATATAAGACAAATAACATTGCGAAGATGACAACTGAGATGTATTTGTCGGACATGCAGCCTGCGATGAAACCTTCCGATGCGTTTGCGAAGATGGCGCACGACGAAATCGAGCGAGTCGAGATTGATGACCTTGAAGGGCGTATTACTGCTGTGTTACTGACGCCATATCCACCCGGTATTCCGCTTTTGATACCCGGTGAGCGTTTTAACAAAACCATCGTTGACTATCTTAAATTCGCACGTGATTTCAATAAACGATTCCCGGGTTTTGAGACGGATATTCACGGACTGGTATCAGACAAGGAAAATGGTCAGTATGTTTACCATGTGGATTGTGTGAAATGATTCAGCATCGGTAGATGATGACTTTTGATGCTGTCGTCGTATAAATCTGATGGTGGCATAAGCGCTTGTCGAGGTCGTCCGTATCGATGCGTATTGGACTTAAGTATGAGTGATGGCATTGTGGGGCGGCTAGTGTTTCGCTAGGGTGCTAGCGCTGTCACGGTGACATGACGCTACCGCTCAAAATAATTGTTTTCGTCTACGAAATGCAACGACCCACTCAGTAAATTCATCGGATGGCATCGGTTGTGCAATTGCATATCCTTGTACAAAGTCACACCAGTTACCTTTCAGCCACTCAAGTTCTTCATTGGTTTCCGCACCTTCAGCAACAACGGTCAAGTTCAGTTCATGGCAGAGCATAATAGTAGACCTGACAATCGCTGCATTTTTGGGTGAATCTGCAACTGAGGTTACGAACTCCCTGTCTATTTTGAGTTCATTCACCGGCAGGATTTTGAGGTACGAGAGCGAGGCCTGTCCGGAACCAAAATCATCAATTGAAAGTTTGACGCCCAATTCGGCCAGCTCATTCAAGTTCTTAATGGCAAGCTCTGGCTCTTCCATCAATGCACTTTCGGTGATTTCGAATCCAATTCTGTCGGGCTTCAGCTTGTACAGGGTCAGTAATCTGCTGATATGTCGGACCAATTCAGGATTGACTAAATCAAGCGTGGAGAGGTTGACGGCGGGCCTCATGGACACGCCATGCGTTTGCCATTCTGCTGACTGCTGAATAATTTTTTCGATAATCCATGGCGTGATTTCACGGATAAAGCCTGTCTGCTCAGCAAACGGGATAAAAGTACTTGGCGGGATGAGACCCCGTTCCGGGTGATGCCAGCGCAATAAGGCTTCCGCACTATGCACAGTATCATCAACCAAGTGAAGCTTGGGCTGGTAATAAACGATAAACTCATTGCGCTCCATTGCTTTGCGCATTTCGCCGATGAGTGAAAATTGTTCACGTGCAGGTTGTACGGGGGCATCTGAGGAATAAGCAAATTCAAGATGACGCAGTTTTGCAAACCTGCTTGCTGCTTCTGCTTTTCTTAGCAGCTCTGAAGCTTCACTCCCGTCAGCAGGGTACAGCGCAATGCCTATGCTGCCTTCAATATCCAGTTTTTGCCCGGCAAGTGTGATTGGATTCTGCAATACGGCAAGCAGTGATCGCGCAAATTTAGCGGCAATTCGCGCATCTGCACTATCCAGCAGGAAGGCAAATTTATCACCCCATAACCTTGCTGTCAGGGTGGGAGGTAAACGGGATTCTTCCAATCGGTCGGCGATTGCCAACAATATCTGATCACCTATTGCATATCCCAATGCGTTGTTAATCAGAGCAAAACGGTTGATATCCAGTACGGCAACCATACCCGTTGCATTGGCAGAAGTGCCTGCGAGTAATTCCAGAAAGTGAGCGCGGTTAGGTAAACCGGTAAGCGAATCTTCATAAGCAAGCTTTAGTATCTTGCCTTCACGCTGAGAGATGCTATCTCGCATCGTTCTCAGAGACTGCAACAGACTTTCCATTTCGCCCGCTGCTTCTTTGTGGATAGCCAGCGTCAGGTCACCCTGTGCGATGGACTCGGCTACTCCTACAGCTTTACGGAGGGGTTTGACGATATTTCGGGTGATGATGAAGGATAGACCAGCACCAAACAACAGAGCCACCCCCGCAAGCGAGAGAATCAGGGTGCGTGCGTTGGATTCTTTTTCTCTCAGTTCTTTCAATTCCGACTTCATCTTACTCTGTTGATTCAGCGTAAGCCTTGAAATTTCCTGCAGTAAATTATCTAAAGCACTATTGGTGATTTCTTCGAAATGGAATTGTGCATCTTTCAATCCTTGTAGCTCGATGGTTTCGACAGTTATCAGGAATGCATCGTTATATGCTTCTCGGGCAATATTGAGACTATCCAGCTGCCAGCTGGAATTCATCGCGGTTTGTAGGATATCGATCTCTGCTACGTCTGACTCAAGATCTCTGAGTTTGGCATCCATCTCAGCGTAGAGAGGGATGCGCATCTTGCGGTCTTCAGTTTGCAGTAACTTTAGTAGGCAATTGGCAGCCTGAAGTGCATGCTGATTTGCTGTATTAGATAATGTCACCAGTTGCATACGCATATCGACGATATGCTGGGTAATAGACCGCAAGTTCTGGAGTTGTGACAGTGATACACTTGCTATCAGAAATAGCATCGCCAAGAGTGCCATAAAGGAAACCGATAAACGGGTTCCAATTCGCATGGATTTAAAAATCATGGTGATGTGCCCAATAGGAAGTTTTCATATTTAATTTCGATTTTATTCGAAAAAATCTAGCTGTTGGTTATGATTTTCGTGAAGGCCATATATATGGGTGCGTGCTGTTAAGGAATAGGTATCACTTAGCTCAGTATACTTAGCTATGAAAGAGTTGGATGTATTTCATCTACTTTGGAGCGGTTATTATGTTGAGTCAATCGACAGAGTGCCGGGCTTAATAATGCGTGAGGAGAGGTTTGATGATTAATATGCATTGGCGATTAGTTTTCATCGTGTCAGGATTGGTTTTTCTGCAAAGTTGCGCCCAACCTGAGCCGAAAGAGTTGCCAGTGGTCGAGATAGAACCTCCTGTCATCATAGAGAAGCTACCGCCCGTTGCTGAAAAACCAGCTGTAAAACCAGTTGAAAAGCCAATTGCAGTTGTTGCTCCGCCGCGTGTGGTGATTCTGGTTAGTGATAAAACTACTGCATATAGTGAGGTGGCCAAGGCACTTGCCAAGGATTTGGGGGAGCGTGCCAGTATTCGTTATATGAAGGGAAATCAGGCACGGAACATCAAGATGCTGTCTGAATATAAGGGTGATGAGCGCATACAACTGGTGAGTATCGGATTGAGTGCGTCCGTTGCTGCCAAAACGCTCAAGGACAAGCAAGTGATCTTCTGTCAGGTATTCAACTATCACGAACACGGATTAGTGACAGATAAGCACAAGGGGGTAAGTATGTTGCCCTCAATGTCGCAAACCTTTAAAGCCTGGCGTGCACTTGCGCCAAACACGACCAATATATCCATTATTACCGGCTCTGGGTTTGAGAATATGATCAAAACCGCCCAATCTGCGGCCAAAAAGTTTGGAATTACATTGCACCACAATGTCGTGAATTCAGATAAGGAATTCCAATACACCTACAAGAACATTGCGAACAAAGTACAAGGTTATTGGATATTACCTGACAATAGGGTTTTAAGCGGAAGCGTTTTACGTGATGTGATGACTTTTAGCGTGCGTAACAGCAAGCAAGTGGCTGTATTCAGTGAGGAATTGTTGAATCTTGGCGGTTTGTTCAGTGTCACCAGTGATAATCTGGAGGTCGCACAGAAGGTGTTAAAAAGGTTGGAGCAAGGAGCGAGCAAGGACAATTTGACAGGGCCGGAGATGACTTATCTGGATAGGGGCAACCTTAGTATCAATGCCGTTATGGCTAAGCGATTGAATCTAACAATCCCCAAGCAGTATGTTAAATATGCCAACTCCCCCAAATGAAATTCTATTGAATGGATAGATTAAATTCACAATTTAAGAGATTAATCAGCAAGTTAGCGGATATCGGATTGCGGTTCTCGGGTCGATTTGGAAATAAAGGTCCTAAAAGCCTGGTGAACCGGATTTTGCTGCTGCAAATAATTTGGGCCATCTTTATTTATGCATTGGTAATTGCAGTACTTTGGTTTGCAACCAATTTGGTCATTGAGAACAGTGTGCGCAATCAGGGAGAATTATGGATTGCGAAACTGGATGAAATTGGAATTCCGATTTATGCGACAGACGACCCCGAACAGTTGAAACTGGCGATTAGTTATTTACGGAATTTTCCGGAAATAGCAGTGGCAAAATATCTGGATGTTTCGGGCAAAGAGGTTATTGCAGACTACAAGCGCGACGATGAGGTGATAAAAGGTTTTTCACCTTTGAATGAAAAGGTTATTCAACTATTAGAACGGACAGATGTCGATCAAAAGACCCTGCTTTTTGACAAGATCGGTACGTCCAGAATGCGTATTAGTGCACCGATATGGGTCAAGTCGATTGCCAACGACGGCATGATCAACTACTCGCTGGATGCTATAACTGATGAGAAAGTTGAGACCATCGGGTTTATCGATATCGTAATGGACTACAGCAAGGTCACCAGAGACCTGAATCGCAATTTGAGTTATGCAAGCATGATTATCGCTGCTTTGATGCTGGTAGCGATATTCCTCATGCGAATCATGGTGCATTGGGCACTAATGCCGTTATCCAGACTTGAAGAGCCACTGACACGTTTAGCCAATGGCGAGATTGATGTCACCGTCAACAGCACTGGTGATAAAGAGATTGCGCGTATCGGAGTTGCGTTGAACACGACCATTAGTGCCTTGAAAGAGCGCGATGAAGCCTTACGCCAGATGGTTAATCATGACACGCTTACCGGATTAGCTAACCGGAAATATTTTGTTGAGCGACTGCGGCAAGAGATAGAGCGGATTGCTCGTGGCGGTGTGGGTGCTGCGTTGTTATTTTTCGATCTGGATCGTTTCAAGTATATAAATGACACATACGGACATGCCGCTGGTGATCAGTTGTTGATCCAGATTGCAAGCCTGCTGAAAAAGCGGACGCGCGAAAACGATTTGGCGGCCAGATTCGGCGGGGATGAATTTACCTTGCTGGCATATAACGTCAATCCATTAAAAGTGCATGAGATTGCACAGTCATTCATTGACTTGATGCGTGAATTCACATTTTACGAAGCTGGCGATATGCTGAAAATCCATTTCAGCATTGGCATTACCATCATCGACGATGGTTCGAAGGAGGCGGACGTATTTCTCAAGGAGGCGGATACGGCTGTTCATCAGGCCAAAGCGAGAGGGCGAAACGGATTCAGCATATTTGAAAGTAGTACTCAAGGTGGTTCAGGGGAGTCAGGTGTCGGCTGGCATGATCGCTTGAAAGGTGTACTCCTCAACAATCAAACGGTTCTTTATTATCAGCCTATGATCGGGTTAAAAGACCAGCAAGTTTCCATGCATGAAGTCTTGCTGAGATTGCCGGATGGGGATAAAAAAGTGATTATGCCCGGTGCGTTTATGCCTGCTGCTGAGCGCTTTGGATTGATGACAGAATTTGATTCTCAGGTAATCAAGAAAGCGGCGCAAGTGCTGTCTGAATTAGATGATCCTCAACGAGTATTTTCACTTAACCTTTCAGAGCAATTTTTCTCAAAGAATGATATCCCTGAATTTCTTCAGGAAGTCATGGGTGCGCATAAAGTTGTGCCAGAGCAATTTATCTTTGAACTGTCTGAGCAGCAGGTATTACGCCACCTGGAAAAGCTTCGGTCATTATTTGTGGTACTTTCGGAGCGAGGTTTCCGATTTGCGATTGATGATTTTGGTGCTGGATTCGGGTCATTTAAATATATTCAGGACTTAAAAGTAGATTTCCTTAAGATCGATAGCACATTGATAGAGCAACTCACCTCGGACAATATTACGCGTGTCACAGTTCACTCTATTGTTGACGTTGCTGCTGAACTAAATGTTCAGACGATTGCGAAAAATGTGTCAGATGAGGCCTGCGTGACGATATTACGTGAACTTGGAGTCGATTTTGCTCAGGGAAATCATATTGCGATACCCTCACACGAACTTAGTAAAACTAAGACCTAAGAAAATACGCAGTTCAGTCAGCTATCTTTTATTATAGGTGACAAAGTGGAAAGCCAGAGGCTGTGGTGATTCTTGTGTACGTTTGTCACGTGAGGTTTCCTGCCATTCGTGACTGTCAAAGTGCGGGAAGTGTGCATCGCCTTCAACGTCTTGTTGTATCTCTGTGACATAGAGCGTCTGAGAGATGCTAAGGGATTGCGCGTAGATGTCTGCCCCGCCGACGATAAATATTTCATCATCCTTTGGGCAGGCGTCGATGGCTTCGGGCAATGAATGGGCGATCAGACAGCCCTCTACCTTCAAATTTCTATCACGCGTAACCAAGACAGTGGTTCTGCCGGGCAACGGTCTTCCAATTGAATCAAAGGTTTTGCGGCCCATAATCATATGGTGCCCCATCGTCAGTGACTTGAAATGCTTCAGATCTTCCGGGCAGCGCCAAGGCAACGTGTTGTTTATTCCTATGGTGCGGTTTTTCGCCATCGCGACGAGGATGGAAATTGTGCTCATATGGCAACTGGCGCCTTGATACCCGGGTGTGGGTCATAACCTTCCAAGGTAAAGTCTTCGAATCTAAAACCGAGGATATCCTTGATGTCCGGGTTGATCTTCATTTCAGGCAGCGCATGCGGCTCGCGAGATAATTGTAACTGTACCTGTTCCATATGGTTGGAGTACAAGTGCGCATCTCCGAAAGTATGTACGAAGTCGCCAGATTGCAAGTCGCACACCTGCGCCATCATCATTGTCAGCAGCGAATAGCTGGCTATATTGAACGGCACGCCAAGAAAAATATCTGCACTGCGTTGATATAGCTGACAGGATAATTTCCCATCTACAACATAGAATTGAAAGAACGCATGGCAAGGTGCCAGTGCCATCTGGTCAAGTTCGCCGACATTCCAGGCAGAGACGATAATGCGGCGTGAATCGGGATTGTTTTTGATCTGATCGACCGCAACTTTGATCTGATCCACTATGCGGCCGTCTGCCGTTATCCATGATCGCCACTGCTTACCATAAACAGGGCCGAGCGCACCATTTTCATCTGCCCATTCGTCCCAGATTTTGACGCCATTTTCTTTGAGATACTTGATGTTGGTGTCACCCTGCAAAAACCACAGCAGTTCGTGGATAATGGATTTCAGGTGACATTTTTTAGTGGTGACCAGCGGAAAGCCTTTTGAAAGATCAAAGCGCATTTGGTGACCAAACACGCTAGTCGTGCCTGTACCGGTGCGATCGGATTTTTTTGTACCGTGATCCAGCACATGTTGCATTAAATCTAGATATTGGCGCATGGCGAAGCCCGTATAATTCCGGTATTGAACGATAAATAATGAGGGCGTAATGCTAGCACAACTAACCTTTGCAAAAACTTTGCCGACCACTACACACCTATTGGCACTAATACCTAAAAGCAAGGCGCTGCCAAAAGATACACCACACAGAGATTTACTTGCTTCCATACTCAAACGACGGGGTATGAAAGTTGAGGGTCTGATGAAATCACCAGTTTCTGCAAATACGCCGGATGGCATGTTGGTCGTATGGACCATACTGGACGGTGGTCAAGACACTTTCACCCAGCAAGTTCAGGTGAGAAAGGCTTTGCAACCATTACTCGACGAGCATCCCCAAGCCATTGGCATCGCGGTGTCAGGCCATGTTGGGCAACTTGCTGCCGAGTTAGCTGTATATGGCGCATGGATAAACGGGGCATTATTACCTTTACACAAGAATGATGATGAGCGTAAGGCGTTGCAGAAGATCGTGCTGGTTGGCAGCGTAAATAAAAAAGTCTTTGATGGCATCAAGGCGCAAGCTGCCGGGAACATACTTTGTCGCGAACTAACAATGTCACCTCCCAATGAGTTGACGCCAGCACTATATCGAGGACGTGTTAAAAAACTGGCGCGACAACAAGGCTGGAAACTTGAAGAGTTCGACATGAAGAAGCTACGCAAGATGGGCGCGGGTGCTTTTGTTGCAGTTGCTCAGGGAAGCAATCCAGAGGATGCTGCCATCGTACGCCTGACTTATAAGCACCCTAAAGCGAAGCAAACCGTTGCTTTAGTGGGTAAGGGTATCTGCTTTGACACCGGGGGGCACAACCTGAAACCATCGCGCTATATGCTCAATATGCATGAGGATATGAACGGCTCTGCAGTTGCACTGGGAATATTGCTTGCCGCATCAGAGCAAAAACTTAATGTGAATATTGACTGCTGGTTGGCGATCGCACAGAACCATATCAGCCCGAGTGCCTATAAGCAGAACGATGTCGTCAAAGCATTAAACGGCACCACTATTGAGATTATGCACACTGATGCAGAGGGCCGTATGGTGCTGGCGGATACACTGACGCTTGCATCACGTGCCAAGCCGGACATGATGATCGACTTTGCTACGCTTACCGGAAGCATGGCTGTGGCGTTGGGTGCGCGATATTCAGGTGTGCTGGGCAGTGATATGCTGCTACAGCAAGCGGTTCAAGCAGGGCAGCAAAGCGGAGAACGTGTATGCACCTTTCCAATGGATGAAGATTACGAGCCTGCGCTGGATTCCAAGGTCGCAGACATCAAGCAATGTACGCTGGATGGTGAGGCGGACCATATCCTCGCTGCGCGTTTCCTTAAACGTTTTGTCGAACATGAAACGCCATGGCTGCACATGGATATTTCCGCTAGTCGCTGTGAAGGGGGACTGGGGATGGTTGCTGATGAGGTCAATGGATTTGGTGTGGGTTGGGGCTTGAAGATGTTGCAGAGTCAGGTATAGCCTTTGAAGCCTGAGGTCATCAAATGAATAGGTTCTTCTGGATTGCATTTGCCATATTGCTATTGGCTTCATGCGGCAAGGAGGCGACAAAAGAAGCTGTGCTTTCTGAGGGGAGCGTGGTGCTTGCATTAGGGGATAGCCTGACTGCGGGTGCAGGTGTAACAATTCAACAGGCATGGCCTGCATTGTTGGCAGAACGAACAGATTGGGACGTTATCAATGGCGGTGTGAATGGCGATAAAAGTAGCGATGCCTTGCAACGTTTGCCAGCATTGCTTAACGCGCATGATCCAGTGCTGGTATTGGTGACGTTAGGCGGAAACGATATGTTGAGACGTATTCCCGAGCAAGAGACAGTGAATAATCTGGGCGAAATTATAAGCTTGGTACAAGAACATGGCGCAGAACCTGTGCTATTGGCTACGCCACAACCGAGTATTGCGGGAGCGGTTTTCCAGAATCTTTCCGCGCCGGAGTTTTATCGAATAGTCGCTGACAGATATAAAGTGCATCTGATTGAAAATGCCGTTGCTGAAGTGATTTCAGACCCGGAATTAAAGGGAGATCCGTTGCATCCGAATGTTGAGGGGCATGTGTTGTTGTCCGATAAGATTTTCAGTGACTTAAGAAGATTGGGCTATGCTCGTTAGCCAACAATCACAAGCAATTAAATAGTGCTGAAGGCATCAGGGCCGGATAATTCATAGTGTTAAACGCTATGAATTATCCGGCTCTTAAATCAAATGTAACTTCTAATCTTACCTGATACTATTACTCAACGAGTAAACGCTTAACCTTGGCAGAAGAAAGCAATCCGCGCAGGCGTAACTCGTTATTTTCAGTTGTTTCCATCACAGGAAGGTGAGTAACCCCCGTGTCACTGAATACCTCGCGTAAATCTCCAACAGTCGAAGTTTCAATGTCTTTGATATTCACGACACTCCAATCATTGATTTTCTGCATGATGTCCTTAACCAGTACATCATTATGATCGCAAGCGGTGTAGTGCATGTGCTGCTGTGGCTTCTCGCCCAGAATGTCGTACGAAGTGATCATACCAACAACGGAGCTCTTCTTTTTATCAATGACAAAGGCGCATCTGACGCCGACATGCTTCATATGATTTAGCGCTTGATCAACCGAATCAGTCTCGGAAACCGTAACCGAGTGTCGCGAGCGGTAATCAATCATGACCAGTAATGCAGGATCTTTCGCGCTTACATGCCAAGGCTCATCACCCGGGATAGGCAGTGAAGAACGATTCACCGAATTTAGCTTCAATTGTGTGGATGAAACAACTTTCAACATGGTATTAGGCATCTTTCAACTCCTTCTAAATATTTCATGAAAATGGCGTAATCAGTTGTTACTCATTGCCATTTGCTTTGCACATGCCCTGTGGGGTCGTTGGCAAGTGAGGGCAGGTTATGTCTGGGGAGTGGTTGGGTCAACGAATGCAAGACGAATGACAGTGTGAATGGACGCAACGTTGAATATCAGGGAATGAACGGTCGTTTTTAAGGATGAACGGGGGAAGTGTGTCTTGGTCAGAATGGAAGAAATTACGCAGAATATAAACAGTTTTTGATTGGAATGAGTCGCATATTGGGCGATTCTCGATTTGTTCTAGTGCGATTTGGTAGCAACCCTCTCTGGGGAAGATAATTTGATTCCAGATTGAAGCTACTCCTCTGGGAGATTGAGAGATTAAATAGTTGCGTATTTTGCACGGCCTTTGCTAGTATGGGATTGCCGTATTGTAGGCAAAGCTGGTTTTTCGCAAATTAATTATCAAGGGGTTCATCTATGAAATTTTCACTGAAACAAGCATTGTTCGCAGTTACCCTCACAGCGTTTGCATCCACTTCATATGCCGCAAATTCAACACAGATGGCTTCAGGTTGTGGTGTGGGTAGCACGATTTTTAAAGATAAGACTGGATTTGTATACAACGTGTTGGCGGGAACGACCAACGGATTGACCTTTTCAACTATTTCAATGACTTTTGGTTTGCTGAACTGCCCTAAGGACAGCTCTATCATGGGCAAAATCGCCAGCTTTATCGACGATAACAAGCAGCAATTGGTGATGGAAGTCGCTCAGGGTCGTGGTGAACGTTTAGCTACTGTGATTGAGATGTATGGTGTTGCAGACCAGCAAGCCGCAATCAGTGCACTGAAGGCTAATCATACCGAGATATTCAGCCAGACTTCTGCGAACGATATCGCGGCTCAGATGGAAAAAGCATTGAGTATCAACGTATCTTAATTTTTCCTGATTGACGCATAAAAACCGAGGCTTAAACTCCTCGGTTTTTTATTGAGCGCTATGCAAACCTATTCAGCCATCACATTTTTTATACTACTATTTGTATCAGGTCAGATGGCCTATGCAGAGCCTAGTCCGGCACAATCAAGTGATATTTCGTCGATGCTCAAGTTGGCAGAGGGGGAGAAATTAGCTGAGCAGGCTGAGTGGCTCAAAATCCTTCAGTATCACCGGGTGTTCGGGCAATGGAAAAGCCGGGTTGATGATCCGACCTATTTTTTGGCTGAACACGGCAAGGTTGATCCGAAAGCGGAACTAGCAGCCACCATCCGCAATGCGTTCGATGATTCTGTCGCTTTAAATAGTCCGCAGCCCAATGTGTGCCGATATATCGCGCGGTATCAATTCTTGAGCCGTCAAATGAAGGAGGTGGGGTTTGACTATCTTGCACCTGATTGCAGTGGTTTCGATGGGTGGCGTACCAAATTTTCCAACCGGCGGGCAACGCTGATCTTCGCCTCTATCTACCTGAACAGCCCGGCCTCAATGTACGGGCATACATTTATACGCTTTGATAGTGATAAAAAAAGTCGTTTAAACGATGCAACTGTGAGCTATGCGGTGGGCGGGGATACTGACAACGACCCGCTGTTTCTGATTAAGAGCTTGGTCGGGAGTTACCCCGGAGAGTTCTATCACATACCTTTCCATAACAAAGTGCGTGAATACTCGGATCTGGATAGCAGGGATATGTGGGAATATGAACTCACCCTGAGCCGTGAAGAAATCGACCGCATGCTTGCGTTTATCTGGGAGCAAAGCTTTACCTATACTAATTACTATTTCGCAGATGACAACTGTGCGTTGATGTTGCTTGCCTCACTTGAGGCATCACGCCCATCTTTAGAATTGTTGCAGCAAGCTAAACCTTGGTTGATACCCCTGGATGTGGTCAAACTGGTGAGAGCTCAACCCGGCTTGGTGACAGACATCCGCTACAGGCCATCCCAGTTCAACAATGCACAATTCAATTTTTACCGTGCGGATGAAAAGGTACAAAAAGATGCGGTCGTCCTTTTAGACGAGGCAAACCAGGAAGCGGTTTTATCGCGTTATGATAATGACGTGGAGCGTGCAGAGTTGCTTGATATTTCATTGGCGATGTTAGAGTACCAGCGTAATCGAAAGCACTCTGAAGAAGAGGCGGCAGACATTAGTCGATATCAACTCAAGCTGTCAGGGGTGCGCAGCAAGATTTCTGCGGAAAGTAATTTCATCGATGCGCCGCGACCAAAATTTACTCCTGATGAAGGGCATGATTCATTCCGCGCAGGACTTTCTTATGGTGAGATCAACGGTCTCGGATATGGGCGTTTGAATCTGCGTGCCAGCAATCATGACGAACTTGACCCGGACAGTGGCTACGCACCTGGCGCACGCTCAAAGATGGGTGATCTGTATTTGCGCTTTAATGCAAAGCGCGTGGAGTTTGAGCAGCTAGATATTTTCGAAGTATTCGCCCCTTCAGTTCGCTCGGCATGGTTCAGTCATCCGACAATCGAATTCCGCGCTTCGTTACAGCGAGATGTACTACGCGACAATAGTTTATCGCCAGTTCAGTTGGCGCTTGATGCTGGTGCCGGCGTCAGTTACCGATTGGGAGAATATTCACGGGCATATACCCTGGCGGAGGGGGCTGTAAAGCTAGGTGATGGCAATGCGATTACGCTAGGCCCAAGTGCGGGAGTGATCCACGCATTGACGGATGCGATACGATTTGAAGTGGAATCATCTGCGCAGTGGTATGCGTCTGGCAACGATCAGCATACTTGGCTGTATCGTGTGGGTGGTGGAATAGCCAGTGACGTAGGGAATAAGCAGAACAATGTGCGACTGAGTGTCGTGCGTCAAATGCAGGGCAATTCAGGCAACTCGTTGCGCGAATTAACGGACATTCGTTTTTCATACTTCCACTATTTCTGAGGCTTGCCAAACAGTATTGGCTCAGACGAACTAAATCTGATTGACCGGTGGTGCGACCTTAAGCACTTCGTTTAAGGTCGTGTTGCCGGATGCCGCTTTCATTGCGCCTGAGATACGTAATGGTTTCATCCCTTCACGGTATGCAACTTCGCGGATGTGTGCGACATCCGTGGTCGGCGTAACGAGCTTACGCAACTCCGGCGTCATCAATAGGATTTCATAGATGCCAACGCGGCCTGTAAACCCTGTCATGCGACAATCGAGGCAGCCTACTTCATGATGAAGTTTTGCAGGGTGATTCGTTTTCCACGGTGAAACCAGCTCATTCCATTGACTGTTTTCTTCCTCACGCAGCGGATAAGGTTTTTTACAGGATGGGCATAATGTTCGTACCAGACGTTGAGCCATCACACCGAGAATCGTGGCATTGATCATGAATGGCGCTACGCCGAGGTCCAGCAACCGGGTGATGGCAGAAGGTGCGTCATTGGTATGTAAAGTGGACAGTACCAAGTGTCCGGTCAGCGCGGCTTGAATCGCCATGTTGGCAGTCTCAAGATCGCGAATCTCACCCACCATGATGATGTCCGGATCCTGCCGCATCAGAGCCCGCAGGCCGTCAGCAAACTTAAGGTCGATGCCGTGTTGTATTTGCATCTGATTAAAGGCAGGTTCGACCATCTCGATAGGATCTTCGATGGTGCAGACATTGACCTCAGAGGTGGCCAGTTGCTTAAGCGTTGAATATAGCGTGGTTGTCTTACCTGATCCGGTAGGGCCGGTGACAAGAATGATGCCGTTTGGCTTAGACGTCATTTGCTCCCATCGTGTGCGATCTTCGCTAGAGAAGCCGAGTTCGGAAAAGTCGCGTACCAGCACTTCAGGATCGAAAATACGCATCACCAGCTTTTCGCCGAACGCAGTCGGTAACGTGGATAGACGTAATTCGATCTCCTGTCCTTCAGCAGTGCGGGTCTTGATACGGCCATCCTGAGGACGGCGCTTCTCAATCACATCCATACGTCCCAGCAGTTTGATACGGCTGGTCATTGCGGTCATGACCGACATCGGAATCTGATATACCTGATGTAGGACGCCATCGATACGGAAGCGTACCAAGCCTATATCTCTTCTTGGTTCGATGTGGATATCAGATGCGCGTTGCTCGAAAGCATATTGCCAGAGCCAGTCGACAATGGTGACGATGTGCTGGTCGTTGGCATCGAACTGTTGTTTGGTTTTTCCCAGTTCAACCAATTGCTCGAATGAGGCTTGACCGGACTTTTCTTGCGTTTTGCCCTTGCTGGCATTCTTTACCGATTGAGCTAAATTGTAGAACTCGATCAGATAGCGGCTAATATCTTCAGGTGAGGCGACCACCCGGCTGATATCTCTGCGTACTGTCTGTTTGAGTACGCTTTCCCAGTCGCGTAAGAAGGGTTCAGAGGTTGCGATGACGACTTCATCGGGTGTCATTTTGACCGGCAGGATGCCGAAGCGTGCAGCATAATCATTGGACATGATGTCGGTGACAGCCGTGAAGTCGGTTTTCAGAGGATCAATATGGTAATACTCAAGGCCGACACTTTTTGCCAACCATTCTGTTAGCACATCAGCATTCAGAACCTTGTGCGGTGAGTTCATCGCCTTCCAGTTCTGTCCAGCGACGATCATAAGCGGATGAACATTCGCGCGTTGTCCGCGACGTTCCGCGATCAACGAATCGGCCTCAGTCTGGTCGATCAACCCGTCTGCCACCAACATGGATAGGATTTCGGGCAAAGTCAGCTTGTGTTCACTGGTGTTCAGATTATTCATACGCACCTTCTGAATGGTTACGCGCAGACTATACTGTTATAGCGTTGCATGCTCAATGTGGATTGTGATGAGTACATTATTGAAACGGACGCGACCCATCAATTTATCGATAGGTCGCGTCAGATGATATATATTGAACAGCGGTGCCAGAAGTGGGAACTGGCGACCGTAGCAGACTTGTTTAGCCGCCGAATTTGACATTTATGCCAGTAAATAGCGTGAAATCATTTTTTTGAACAGGTGCTTCTGCAAGGCTGTCGAATCGATCCTGTACTGAAACCGTCAAGCTCATTGTCGAATTCATTGCAACTAACAGGCTTGCGTCAAAGATGGCACGATAACCTTTGCTGCCCAGATTTTGATTGATGCTCAGTTTTTGTTTGAAAGTCGTACTCTCGCTGAGTTTATGGTTTGATTCTTCGCCAATCATCGCTTCCGCTGTACTGAATTCTGTTTCCAGCTTGTTGTCTATGGTGACACCCAAACCGCTATATCGATCAGCTCTGTAGTTGATACCGCCAAAGACATCGAATTGGTTGTCGGCGGTTTTGATTAAGTGACTACCAAGGCCGGCACTGACGACATTACGCATGGTCAATGACTTCAGTTTATCGCTACTGAAATCCAGTCCGCCAAATCCGAAAGTGGCTGCGGAAATATTGTAGTCATAGCGTGTACCCAGTTGCCATTGATCGGCAGTGGTACTTTTCACGCCTGCGTTTTCTGAGTGTTCCCTCAATATCTGCCCGAATACAGACAACTTGCCCTGTGCTGTTTCCCTTGCAGCATCGGCAGTCAGTTTAATGCTATCGCTTCGGGTGTTACCTGAAGATAGTTTGGCCGCTGCACCGCCATTACCAGACCACTTCCCATCGGGTGCGGCAGCAGCAGAAAATGCAATGCTACAGCCCATCATTGCCAACAGTGAAAGTGAAATTGATTTATTCATCGTTTGTCTCCAGAACTAAGGTTGATTGAGAAAGGATTCTAGTGTGGGTGCGGCAAAAAATTCCCCGAATATCATGAGATAGGTTCGGGGATCGACCGCAAGGTATCATCTTTTACGCGGTGGCATCAGGTCGGTGATCGTGCCTTCTGCCATTTCCGCAGCAAAA
>Ga0209992_10000826_pt1 | contig 38044 bp, 27 predicted proteins | sample 2SBtaG_2_FD_182564 | JGI IMG/M metagenome (GOLD analysis project Ga0209992, IMG submission 182564) | Deep subsurface microbial communities from Kolumbo volcano to uncover new lineages of life (NeLLi) - 2SBTROV12_ACTIVE470 metaG (SPAdes)... | ecosystem: Environmental > Aquatic > Marine >...
CAAACTTTCCAGACCTACGTCTACACGCTTGCTGGATTTCAAGACACCACCAATCACGGCTCTGAGTACTCGCCACAAGACGTAGAGAATGATGAATACCAGCGCTGCCGTTACGATGTCGGGCAACACGTTTTCCACAAAACCGAAGAACATTTCCTTGAGCTGGATTCCAGCAGTCGTGATGTCTCCTGCTGCGATCAGTTCCGCAGTCTCTCCAACCTCCTGCCCCATTTCACCCAAAACACCTGTAGAATCCTGACTCAGTGAGTCGGACACCACGGGAACGGCCTGTCTGATTTCCTGCATCGGCATAAGGGTCGCTGAGCCCCGGGGTTATCTGGTTCTTTGATGATGCCGCGCTGAGTGCGCCTTCAGTTAACTAGATAACGTTGAAAAATCCAGTATTTGCCTTTTTCAGAGCCCTGATACGGCCTGAAAAACCCAGCCTGGATCGTCTCTCAGAAATAATAAACCAGCGACAACTGAGCGAAGCTATCATCTCTCAGAAAGTGAAACATTCCGTCAGGGGTGGTATTTCTGAACGCTCTTACCTCTGCTTCAGCTTTCATTCGCTGTGAGACTCTCCTCGATGCCTCTACAAGAACGAAATGTTCGCCTGATATCACGTCGACCACTGCACCTGCCAGCATCTCGCTCGACTGTGCATCGTTAAAAGCGAGGCGGGCGCCGCCAAATACATCGTGCTCCAGGGAGGATAACCTGAAGCTCTGTCCTGCGAAATCGACTTCATCACGGCCGTCAAAGTGGTACTCCGCCAGACCTCCTAAATCCCAGCCAATGTTGCGGAAGTTCGAAAAGGTATACTCAAAGCCGGTTGTAGTTGCGAGGAATCGGGACAGATATCCTGAGCGGTAAATGGTTTCAGACTTGAAAATCCATTCTCCTCTAATGGCCAACAAGTCCAGTCCCAACTGTGTTATCGTTGGATAATCGAGTTCAAAAGATGCTGTAGCCGGATTGAGGCCGAACACGGGCTCTCGCGACGTCCCGTGGAAAGCGGAAACGCCCACGTCCACCATTCCCATTGTCACAAACATCCTTGCTCCAAGATCAATACGATCCTGTCGAAATGCTTCGCCCTTTTCAGTAAGGAAGGGCGTCCGGAGACGTCCCTCCTGCCCGGGAAAGGTGCGTTCCCGAAAAAAAGGCATCACGAAGGTATCCAAAGTCGCCTGACCAAAAATCCATGACGCCTGAATCATGGGCTGACCCAGTTTATCCTCTCCGTCTGGAGATTCGATCGCGTCGGTTTGATTGATGATATCGACGAGGTGATTGGACTCGGTGACTCCCCAGAACACCTTCGCCAATCCAGCACGAACCTCGAAAGTGGACCCAGCATATTGCCAGTATGCTTCCCGAAAGTCGACGTGGGAGCGCCTTGAGTCGGAGGCATCCAAGCGCGCATAGGGATTCAACAGAATCCGATGCCGTCCTACGTCGAGATACCATTCGACATCCGCCATGATTGAGGCAGCGTGATCTTCTTGACCATCATAAAGTGGTTTTGAGGGAAATCCCCTGAACTCAAACCCCAGATCGGCCGTAAATCGGGAGTCGTCCATAATCTGTTGGAACCTGGATCCCGGGGTCTGTGCGGCGGCCTCGGTCGAGGCCGCCGCACCCACCACCAGCATAATCCCCATCAAACTCAGAATTCGGAACAGACCTGACCGCCCGTTCAAAAACGAGCTTTGGGCATTTTTGGCGATTGTCATCGGATTTATTACTCGAGTGGGGTGTGGTTATTTGGCCCTGCGCAAACTCGCCTGATCGAAATCACGGTCGCTCAAGCCCTGTTGGAAGTTGTATTCCGAAAATGTGAGAGTCGTGCTTTTACCGGTCTGATGATTCTCCATCTCCATGCGAAGTGACCTCCAGTACTGACCTTCGTATTGTACATAGTCGTTCCAGGTCAGGGTTTTGAGCAAATCACCTTTGCGATCGTAAAATTCGCCTTTGATGTTTCGGTACTCCTCGGTATCGATCCAAACGATCTGCCTGGTGTACCCTGATTTTTCGTACGTCGGAATGCGTTCGATCACGAAGGTGCTCATGCCGTCCAATTCTTCCTCGCGCAGGAATCGATACGTGTATTTGTCCACTTCCTGAGAGGAAATGTCTTCATACGCGAATTCACTGCCCATAAACGGCCCGCTTTTGTTTGAGGATGAAATCCGCTTCACCCGGCCCAACGACGGCAAAAAGAGCCACTGGTCATCAGGATCGGAGACATGTGTGAATGAGAGAAATGCCGTTCCCTGCACATCGCGCGGCTCGTCGAAAACGAGAAGCGACTTGTCGCCATCTCCATCGACTTCCAGAGTGGTGGTGCGCAGACGACGCGTAGATTGTTGCCCGTTTCGGTTCCGAAGAATCATGGAGAGTTCGGTTGACGAATCGCCCCATCCCCGATCTCTGGCATCTGCTTCGAGAGCGATTTCCAGACCTCTTTCTTCTGCCGCCGTCGATGCATCTGACTGGGCATAGGTGGTCAACGGGGCCGCAAGCAGGCACACTGCTGTCAGAATTGTGTTGATAAATGTTCGCTTATTCATGGCCTAAATACTTGTTGATATGTGGGTTCAGAAAAGAATTTGGTTGGGTAGCTGAGCCGCTACCTGCCGGATACCGGGACCGAAACGGGCTCACTGCCAACCACAGCGGTGAACGTCCCTTCGCGTGAAACGACAGCTTCTTTTTCGCCATCAAACTTGATGAGCAGTGGAGGAAGCACGAAGAAATCGATTATCAGAGCCAGTGCGATGGTAATGGCCGTCATCAATCCCATATCGGCGTTCATACCGAAAGCCGAAGTGGACAGAATGATGAATCCAGCGACAAGAATTATCGATGTCGCAATCAGGGCCCTTCCGACTGATGAAAAAGAGTAGCGCACGGCGTCTTCCGCACTGAGTCCTTGTTCCATTCGAGCGCGACGATACTTGGAAAGGAAGTGGATTGAATCATCCACCACTATGCCAAGCGTCATTCCGATGACGATCGACAATCCAAGGTTTACCGTTCCGCTGAGAAGGGCCCAGACTCCAAAAGCCACGACGGCCGGGAGTAAATTGGGAATGAAGCTGAGCATTCCCAACTTCAGACTGCGCAGCGCGACGATCATCAGCAGTGAAATCAGGATCAAAGCGAGGATGCTTCCTTGAAGCATACTGTTGATATTGACGCCAGATACATAAGAAAACATCACGGCCGGACCTGAGCCCGCTGCGTGCATTGCTTCAGGCGTGTTTGCCACCAACCAGTCTTGTCCCTGTTCATTCAGCTCACGTACGCGAACTGCACTGACATTTTGTGTTGTTACAGAAAATCGGGTGGCGGATTTATCTACGTTGATCTGATTGTTCAGATCGAGCCCGTAAGGAAGTGACATTTCGTAGAGCAACAGATACTGGGCTGCCATCTCCCTGCTGTCCGGCAAACGATAAAACGATGGATCATCGCTATTCAGATTCTTGTTGAGCCGCTTCATGATATCCGTGATGGAGCTCACATGCACGACATCCGGTTGGGATCTGAACCACAGTGCGAAGTCCTCGACTCGTCTCAAAAAGTGGGGATCGCTTACTCCTCCGCTTTCACCGGAGGCTATCGAGAATTCGATCTGATAGATGCCGGTAAGATTCTCTGAGAGGAAGTCGGTGTCTTGCCTGAATGCAGTGGATTCATCGAAGTACTCGACAAATTGATCATCCAGAGTATTCATCGGGATGAGGGCTGCAAAAAGAAGAACGAGGGCGGTGGACGAATACAGAAGCGCAGTTTTCCTGAATATGACGAAGTTCGCCAACCGCTCCATGAGTGGGGACGAGTCCTCCGAATCGACGGATTGTTTTACCCGTACTGGCAGAATTGAAATCAAGGCTGGAAGAAACGTCACCGAGATGATGAACGCCGCAGTCACGCCGACTGCAGTCATATTGCCCAGGTGGTTAAACGGAGGCACGTCCGAAAAATTGAGGCTCAAGAAGCCGATGACTGTCGATAAGCTGGTCAGAAAGACGGGTCCAAAATTGACGCGAATACTCTCGATGATGGCTTCATGTTTTGACATCCCGGTTTTCATCTCACGAAGCATGGTCAGCAGAATGTGTATTGAATCTGCTATTGCCAGGGTCATGATGATCGTCGGAGCCTGGGCGCTCGGAGGCGTAAGCCCAACATTGAACATGCCTCCAATCCCCATGGCAATCATGGTTGAAAGCCCGATAACCAACGTCGTTACAATGGTACCACTTACAGATCGAAGCATGAAAATCATCAGCAGGATCATTGCGGCAAACATCAGCGGCAAAAGCCGGGACATTTCGCTCATGCTGATTTCCTGAAACGCGTTGTTCAAAAGCGCGAACCCGGACAGATATATTTCTGTATCCGGGTTATCTATGACAAACTGATCTGACAATGCACGCGCTACGGCGACAGATTCGAATACCTCTTCAGCCGTTTCTCCAGGCAACTGAAGCGTCACGTTGACTCCAGTAACATTGGCGCCGTCATTAACCAGTCGATTTTTCAGCAGAGGTTCTTCAAGAGCGATGCGTTGAACATCTGAGAAATATTCGGCGGTTCGTCCCTCGGCGTTTTCAACCAGATCCCGTACGATGAGGTCGTCTTCCTCGGCGAACGTGTGTTGAAAATTGGTGATGGCATCTACGCGAATGGCGTAAGGAATCTTCCAGGCTTCCTCTACCAATTCCTCTATCGCGATCAGAGTCGCCTCTTCAGCTACGACGCCACTTTTGGGCGCCACGACAAAAATGACGTTGTCATTTTTCGTGTAAACACTCTGCAGCTCTTCAAAAGCCTGCACCTGGGGGTTGTCGTCACTGAAGAATGCACGATAGTCCGTGTCGAAGAAAAGGCCTTTCGCTCCAGAGCCAAACAGGCCAGCGATGACTAGTGAAGCTATCACAACGATCCATCGCCATCGTAACACGCCCTCGGCGAATGCGGTTACATTTTTGTCCAGTGTTGATTTTCGGGTGTTCATTTTTCTGTTATTCGGGTGGAGACGTCTTACGACTTATTGACCATTTGGTCACTTATAAATTGCTTGTATACCTGACGGTATCTCTCTCAATAGTTCACGGAGTAGTTGACTGATCAGTCAATTAGTTACAGAAAACATCAAATATTTTTTCCTTATTCGGGCGTGCTGCCGCGATCGGAAGGAAAAGGACGATATTCCAGTGCCGCAAGAGCAAATTCCGCAACTTGATACGGATCCTGCCCGGGTAAATTCATTTTCGACGCTGTAAGCAGCCCCGCTTTGACCGCGATCAGGTAATCAGCAAGACTTCCTGCCGTTCGGTCCTTTCTGAATTCGTCTGAATCCTGACCCCGTTCAATCAATTCGGTCAATCGATCTCTCATCGAAGACACAAATGAGGCGATAACTTCTCTGATTTGATCATCATGGGGACCCAATTCAACGACGGTGTTCATCATGAAACATCCTTTGATCTGGTCTCCGAGTGCGCATTGCCTGAGGCTCATGTTCATGAACTGAGAAACAGCCTCCTTCGGTGATGAAGCAGTTTCCATCATCTGGCGAGCAGCGATAGAACCTTGTTCCAAATACGCTTTGAGAGATAGCAGGAAAAGATTCCTCTTATCTCCAAATGCCTTGTAGATACTCCCTTTATGCAGATGCATGGCATCCATGAGATCAGTCATGGACGTGGCTTCATACCCCTTCAGCCAGAACACGTGCATGGCATGACCCAGGGCCTCATTGGTGTCAAATTCTCTTGGACGTCCCATGGTTAGGTTCCTGTTGTGAAAAAACTCCGATACGCCGGCTTCTTTTCCTTTGTGGACCGTTTGGTTCCTAATTATACGATATTGTTACCGGATCGTAAAGAAATATGCTCCAGAGCGCAGAAGGCTGCGAACTACAGACTTTCCAAATACCATCTGTAGGTTCGGGAAATGCCTTCTTCAAGCGAAACAGAAGGCCGCCAGCCGAGCGAAAACAGCCTGGATACATCCACCAGTTTTCTTGGAGTACCATCTGGTTTGGATGGGTCGAATCGGATTGCGTTCTCTGTGCCGGTTACGCGCTGTATGGTGTCTGCAAGTTCAGCAATGGAAAGATCATGTCCGACTCCAGCATTCATCAGACCATCCGGCGCCGCGCGAAAGAGGTCTTCTTCGGGTGTCCGGAGGACGCAAAGAACTGCAGAAGCGAGATCATCCACATACATGAACTCGCGTTTGGGAGTCCCGCTGCCCCAGAGTTCAACGACTGCACTTGTGCCTTTCGCCTCGTGGAATTTCCTGAGCAGCGCCGGTAGCACATGGCTGGTCTGTAGATCGAAATTGTCCCCCGGACCATACAGATTGGTTGGCATCAGCGACACAAAATCTACCCCGTGCTGCTTTCTGAGCGCCTCGCACAGTTTAACTCCAGCAATCTTGGCGATGGCGTACCACTGATTTGTCTCCTCCAATGGACCGGTCAACAGGTATTCTTCCTTCAACGGTTGTGGCGCCATCTTGGGATAAATGCACGTGCTCCCCAGAAAAATGAGGCGCTTTACACCAGCATCAAGTGCGCCTTTGAGGAGATTGGACTGAATCTCAAGGTTTTGATAGAGGAAATCAGCCGGGTAGGTATCGTTGGCAAGGATTCCTCCCACGCGGGCAGCCGCAACAATCACGAAATCCGGTTTCTCTTCCTCATAGAACGTGCGCACTGCCTGTGTATCGAGAAGATCGAGATCTTCACGGCCACGGGTAACGATGGATCGATGCCCATTTGCCTCGAGCGCCCGAACAAGTGCTGAGCCGACGAGGCCACGATGGCCCGCTACGTAAACTTTGTCCGACGAATTATCCAGATGCATTCGATGATGGTTTTGGAATGGAATGGAATCACTCTACCCATGATGGTACGACGCCCAACTCTACACCGAACACCCACTGAACCAGGAAATATACCATGACCGTCACGATGGCGGTGAAAACCACGTTCATCCATATACCTGTTCGGGCCATCTGGGGTATCGTCAGCAGACCGCTACCATATACAATGGCGTTCGGCGGAGTTGCCACGGGCAACATGAATGCGGCACTCGCTGCAATGGTTGCAGGAATAGCCAACAAAAATGGATTTTGACCGATCCCGAGGGCGACGGAAGCCATTACAGGCAAAAAGGCTGCGGTGGTGGCCGTGTTTGAGGTCAATTCGGTCAGGAAGATGACCAGAAGCGTCACGGAAAGGATGATCAGGATGACAGGCCAAACGCTGATGCCTGAAATAAGTCCACCTATCCATGCAGCCAGCCCGGTCGTGTTGATGGCCGAGGCAAGAGACAGCCCTCCTCCGAAGAGAACCAGGATTCCCCAGGGAAGTCGCTTCGACGTGTTCCAATCCATCAAGAAACGGTTCTCCCACGGCCCTTCCTGTTTTTCAGAGGGAAACAAAAAGAGGAGAATCGCACCCAGTATGGCAATACTGGTATCTGAAAGACCTGGGATGAACCCCGCCAATAATGGCCGCGTCAACCAGAGCAGCACAACGAGAGAGAAAATCGAGGCAACCGCCCGCTCGTCTCTTCCAGGTGCTCCCAGGTTGGAGAGCTCGGAATCGATCAGTGCTGACATTCCCTCAATCTTGTCTTTGCCGAAGCGATATATAAATCGAGTCAATAAGAAATATGTGACGGGAAGGCCGACTATGATGATGGGAACGCCGACGGCCATCCATTGCACAAACCCGATTTCAACGCCATAATTCTCTTCCATGAATCCCGCGACCAACGCATTGGGGACCGTTCCGATCAGCGTACCGAGTCCCCCGATTGTGCATGCGTAAGCAATAGCCAGCATCAATGCCGGACCGAACTCGCCCAGTTCTTTCTCGGACATTTTTTCGGATGCGAGTTTGACCAGGGAGAGGGCAATGGGCAACATCATCATGGTCGTTGCCGTGTTGGTAACCCACATGCTTAGCAACGCGCCAGCGATCATGAATCCTGCGATAATGGAAGAGGGCCTGGTGCCAACACGCTTCAGCAAATTCAGTGCGATACGCCTGTGCAGGTTACATTTTTCCATGCTCAGGGCAAGAATAAACCCTCCCATGAACAGGAAGATGAGTGGGTTTGCATAGGGAGCGGCAGCATCCCGAATCGGGGCGATCGAAAGGGCGGGAAAGAGAACTAATGGTAGCAGCGAACTTACCGGGATGGGTATGGCTTCGCTCATCCACCATATGGCCATCCACAAGCCGATTCCGGCCGTCCACCACGCTTCCTGCGACAGGCTTTCCGGGTGCGGAACGATCAGGAAAAGCAGGAAGACGATAACTCCGGTCCAGGTCCCGACTCTTTCTCTCAGAAATCTACTCGCGTCATTCACTTTGAAGTTCTCCGGCTTTGTTCTCCAGCTTTGTTCACAAACAGATTCCAGGCATTTTGCACATGACGCAGCTCCGTATCCCGGGCGCCTACGACCATTCGAATGGTAAACGCCTCACCGAGCTTGGTGTGACTTGCAAACAGCTTTCCGGTCTGATTGACCGACTCCAGCAATTGCTCGGTGAACGAGTTGCCCTGCGAGTGAGCAAAACATACGGTATTCAGCTTCCGCGGGACGACCAGATTGAAATCCGGGTGCTCGCGAACCCACGTTTCAAAAGTCTCTGCCAGCCGGATATGCTCGCGCACGTGATGAGCAAGACCCTCCGCGCCGTAATGACGGAGTACGAACCATAGTTTCAGCGACCGAAAACGCCTCCCCAACGGAATCTGCCAGTCACGATAGTCGATCGCAGCTCCGCTGCCGTGTTCGCGCGTCTTGAGGTACTCAGGAAGGATGCTCAGCGCATCGATCAGAGCATGCCGATCCGAGACGTAAAAACAATTGCAATCGAAGTTGGTGAACATCCACTTGTGGGGATTGAAACAGTAGCTCTGGGCTCCGTCCAACCCTGCATTGATCCATCGGTAATCCTCACACACCGCTGCTGTACCGGCCATGGCCGCATCCACGTGGAGCCAGATTCCGTCGCACAACTTTGCGATCTCTGGTATCGGGTCAATGGCCATCGAGGACGTGGTGCCAACGGTGGCAGACACAAAAAACGGAGTAAGTCCTTTCTCCCTGTCTTCTGCCATCAATTCGGCCAACCGGTCTACTCTCATTGCAAATCCATCGTCAGTCTCGACCAAACGAATGTTGGCGTCACCTATTCCTGCAATCCGGGCGGCCTTTTGTACTGAACTGTGGGCCTGATCCGAGGTGTATGCCACAAGCGAACCCGACACCCCCTGCCTGTTACTGACGCCTGATGTAGCCTTCTCCCGCGCGGCCAGCATGGCGCAGAGAACGGCACTCGAAGCCGTATCCTGAATGACACCACCACCTTCTGAATTCGATAGAAACTTGTCTGGCAACCCGAGAAGACTCGCCATCCAATCGAGCACATGAGTCTCGAGCTCAGTTGCGGCAGGACTCGTCTTCCAAACCATTCCCTGAACGCCCATGCCTGCGGCCATTATTTCTCCCAGAATGGAGGGAAACGACGTGTTGCTGGGGAAATAGGCAAAGAAATTGGGTGACTGCCAGTGGGTGATCCCGGGCATAATCACCCGATCGACATCATCCAGCATCTCGGAAAAGGGCTCCCCCGTCAGAGGAGGATCAACAGGCAACATCGTGCGAATGCCTCCAGGCTGCACATCAGGAACGACCGGCTTGGATTCCACCCACTCATAGTAGTCAGCAATCCAGTCGATGACTTCTTTTCCGAAGCGGCGAAATTCTTCCGCACTCATGTGATAATTGGTCTTCCGGGTCATACTCAAGAGGAGAGGCTTGTGGGTTTACGGCGTTTCGGCATTCCACCATCGGCTCGAATTTTTTGTTCTTCGTTGCGCAACATGGCTCGGTACATTACCTCCGCCGGATGGAGCGCCTTGCGAGACGTCCCTTCGAGAATCTGCTGCCGACAGCTTACGCCCGGAGCGACGATCGTCGTGTGCCGGGCAGTATTTTTTATGGCGGGAAACAGCCGCTGCTTCCCGATCTGCATCGAAATATCGTAGTGTTCCTTTTCAAACCCGAAAGAGCCTGCCATGCCACAGCATCCGGAATCGATCTCATTCACGCTGCAACCCGAGATAGTTGTGAGAGCACTATGGGTCCCAGCTGTTCCAACGGCAGCTTTCTGATGGCAGTGGCCGTGCAGCAAAACCTCGCCAAAACCACTCATATCCGGGAGGATAGATGGATCTAGACCTGCAATAAAATCTTCGAACAGCACGGCCCGTTCGGCAACGAGAGGGACACGAGGATCGCCAGGAAGCAGAGTGTGGTATTCGTCATCAAATGAGAGAAGACAGCTCGGCTCTAATCCGATAATGGGTAGTCCTTCACGCGCATGAGGTACGAGTCGGTCCAACGTCTCGGAGGCATACCTGCGTGCAAGGTCGACGAGCCCTTTGGAAATCGCGGGTCGGCCGCAGCAGCGATGCCCGGGCAGAATGACTTCAAATCCACACGCCTCCAGAACGTTGGTCGCGGCGATCGCTACATCTGGATAGTGATACGTATTGAATGTGTCATTGAAGAGGACAACCCGTCCGGAGGGCGTCTTTTCTGGCTTACGACGACGCTTGAACCACCGAGTGAACGGCTTACGGGCAAACGGTGGAAGCGTTCGTTTGTGGGAGATTCCATAGATGCTGTCCAGGCTTCGTCGAACACCGGCCCGGGAGGACATCCTGTTCACCAGCGGAGCGAGGAGTCCGCTGTAGAGGCGTGCCTGACGGGCCGCAGACGCAAAAAACTTGGCCCTCCTCGGAGTTCCATTCGCACGATGATACCGATCAAGATATTCAACTTTGATTTTCGCCATATCGACGGACGAGGGACATTCCGACGCGCACGCTTTACACTGCAGACAGAGGTCCATGGATTCATAAAGACGCTTGTCCGTAAGCAGGTCTGGATCGAGAGAGCCGCTCAAAATGTTTCTCAATGCATTTGCCCGACCACGCGTCGAGTGCTCTTCCTCACGGGTCGCCATAAACGACGGGCACATCGTTCCCGATCCTATTTTTCTGCACACCCCCGCCCCATTGCACATCTCAACGGCCGAGGCAAACCCCAGATCGTCTGAGAAGTCCAGATTGGTCCTGACCTTTATCGTTCGGTAGTCTGGCCCGAACCGAAGATCGTCCGTCATCGGGCCGGCTCCAGTGACCATTCCCGGATTCAATATTCCTTCGGGATCGAAAATGCTTTTTGTTCTGGCGTAGAGACCGTACAGCTCGGGTCCGAAAAAGACTTCATTGAACGAACTCCGTGCCCGACCATCGCCATGCTCGCTGGAAAGCGAACCGCCGAAACCCTTCAGCATTTCGATAGAGAACGAAACGATTTCCGGCAGCTTGGCCAGTTCGCTCGCCTGTTTCGTGTTCACCAGCGGACGAATATGTACACATCCGGCGCTCGCATGGGCATAATAAGCGACCTTCAGGCCTCGGTCGTTGCAAAATGCTTCAACGCCGGTCACATACTGAGCAAGGTGTTCTACCGGAACGGCGGCATCTTCGATAAACGGAATCGGTTTGTGGTCGCCGCGTACGCTCATCAAGAAGCCAAGACCCATCTTTCTGACCGACCAGACTACGGCTTGTCCTCGGGGTGTGAGCACTTCGACGACTGAACCACACGGCACGCCACGTGCTTTCAAATGGGAGTTGAGCCCGGCCATTCGTGCCCGAATCGCGCTCTCGGATTCAGCCTGGAACTCGGTGATCAAGACACAATTCGGCTCGCCATCAACGAACTGCTCCAGTTTTTTGCGCCACATTGGCGACTGCCGACACATCGACATGCCCAGATTGTCGAGCAGCTCGACTGCTGAAGGATCGGTCTCCAGAATGACTTGCACGGCTTCAAGTGCGCGAACAATGTCGTCAAAGTGAATGATTGCGAGGCCTGTTGCCGCCGGTACCTGAACGAGATCCAGGGTCACTTTTTCTATGATGGCCAGAGTCCCTTCCGAACCGGAAATCATGCTGGCAAGGTTCAGGCCGGGCTTCTGCGGCAGCCTGAACGAAACGCCGTTTGTCGCGAGTCGATCCAGATTGTAGCCACCACATCTGCGCCAGTGTCTCGGGGTATCGTCTCTGATGATCTGTCTGCTCTTCTCCTCTGCGAGTATGGAGGAAAGTCCTCGATAAATCTTCCCTTCAAGGCCGGACAGATCCGACTTACGGGCAAATTGGTCCGTATCAAGATTGGAGAACGAAGTCCGCGAGCCATCCGCCAACACCACATCCATGGCGGCAACGTGATCTGCCGTCATTCCGTAGCAGATGGAATGACTTCCCGTGGAATTGTTGGCGACTATTCCGCCCATGGCGGCTCGATTGGAGCTGGCCGGATCCGGCCCGAATTGTAATCCATCGGGTCGCAGAAACGAATTCAGTGAATCCAGAACAACACCCGGTTGCACAGTGACCTGGCGATTATCGGGGTCAAAGGAGTCAATTCCATCCAGATGTGTCGTGAAATCAATAATGATGGAACGACCTACGGCCTGACCCGCCAGACTGCTTCCGGCGGTACGCGCAGTAACCGGCACTCCATACTGAGCAGCGGTCTCCATGACTGCCTGTAGCTCATTCACATGGCGCGGAACGACCACCGCAAGCGGTTCGACCTGATAGATACTCGCATCGGTCGAATACAACTGCCTCCGATACCGATCCGTGTACAGGGATTTCGGAATCAGCTTGCGCAGATGTTCGAGACAGGCAATGACCTGTTTCTGTTCTTCCGGTTTGCGTTCGCTCATGCGCCCATTATCGTTGTTTCCATCACTGTTTATACCATCCCCGGATCCATCGACCGTTTCTCACGGTTGGACAGCATATTCGCACGTCCGAGGTTAGGGCGCAGACCGACATTATTCCAGTACCTTGTATTGAAATCTACCTTCGTCTTGGCCAGGGCAACTAAATATGAAACCACAAAGAGACATTTATGCCTGAAATCGGCTCATATTCGCTACATACCATCGAAACAGGACGATTCGGACTCGATGGAGGTGCCATGTTTGGCATCGTGCCCAAGCCTCTCTGGGAGCGAAAGATCTCTGCGGACGAACTGAACCGTATCCCACTTCACGCCCGTTGTCTGTTGCTCCAGGGTGATGGCCGTCTGATTCTTGTCGACAACGGGATAGGAACCAAACAAAATGACAAGTTCAGGTCGATTTATGCCGTGGACGATGAATCCATGAACCTTGATGATTCACTGGCTGAGGCCGGATTTCATCGGCAGGAAATAACCGACGTCATTCTGACTCACCTCCACTTCGATCATTGCGGAGGAAGCACGTTCATGGCAGACGACTCAGCCCGGATGGCGTTCGACAATGCCACCTTCCACGTCCAGTCTGAGCATTGGGATTGGGCGCTCAAATCCAATGTCCGAGAGAAAGCGTCTTTTCTTCCCGACAACATTCAGCCGCTCGCCGAATCTGGGCAGTTGAACCTGATTGAAGGCCATACAGAGCTGTTTCCGGGCGTCGAGCTCATTCCTGTGGATGGACACACGAAGGCCATGCAGCTCGTTCGGATTCATGATGCCGACCACTCGCTCCTTTTTACGGCCGACCTGCTCCCGACGCATGCTCACCTGTCCCCTGCATGGAATATGAGCTATGACCTATGGCCGATGACGACGATCAAGGAGAAAGGCAACATTCTACATCGGGCAACAGAAGAAGGATGGCACCTGTTTTTCGAACACGATCCAACCATCGGCCTGTGCGATGTTCACCTGAGTGAGCGTGGCCCTGTGATTGCGAACCCCCGGCCCCTCAGTGAGCTTTGATTTCTGATTCAAGCAGGTCCAGGAAATCGGTCAGGTACGATTTCCCTCCGGCTTCTTTCGCTTCAACCCACCGGTTCATAAAAACCAACCGGAGAACGGTCAGCTCATCAGCATCGTGTTCCAGCTTGCTTAAAAGCGGGTGATTCTGCACAAACGGCATGTCGACTTCGACAGTCGTTCTCGACACCAGATAGTCATAATTCTGAATGCTGAGCACATCTCGCACGCCGAAGCGACGCCCCAGGTGTTCGTTCAAATTATTCAGTTCGGAAAGAGATTTGGCGCCACCTGGATCCGCGAAAAGGCATACGATATTGGTATGCGGCCTGAACAACGAATGAACACCAGATCGTTTGCTTGTCAATCGCTCGAAATCGCGTGCGATACGGCACAGGATTGACAACTGTCGCCCATATCCTTCCCTGTTGAGTGGAATCAGGCGATGCGAAAACCAGACCGATGCGGCGACGGCACCGGGTTTGGAACCCTCCAAGATGAATTTGCCGAGCTGAGGGGCAGGATCGGATTCACGGTTTGTGTCCTCGCGATCCAGACAGTAGGCAGCCGATTCAGCCACGAGATCTTTCAAAAAGCCGTTTTTCAGAATGATGGAGCCTGCTCCGTAAGGGATGTATCCGGCTTTGTGAGGATCGACAGTGATCGAATCCACTCGGCGGACGGCGTCAAACGCTCGCTGAATCCATTCGTCGGATTCATCAAGCGGGTTGAATCCAGACTCCCCATTCCTGAACATGGTGGCAAAGTATCCACCGTATGCGGCGTCCACGTGGACGGCCGCGAACAGTCCTCTCTCAAACATGGCGTCCCGGACGTCCACCAGCTGTTCGAGTGGGTCTACAGAACCGAATTCCGTGGTCCCCAGAACGGCGGCCATCTGCAATACGGGCTGTCTGTTCTCGATACACCTGACAAGAACATTCTCCAGGTCGGATGCTGACATTCTGAACTCTTCATCCACGTCCACCGTGAGATAATTGACACGGCCGATACCGAGAAGGCTGGCCGATCGTTTCCATGAATAGTGCGCGGTCCGCGGAACTACAACCACCGGCTCCACCCACTCCGTTTGGAAGATTGCCTCGACCTGCCGGATGAATCGATGTTCGCCGAGATGGGATACGAGGTGCGGCTCCAGCTCAGCCCAGCGCGCTTCCGGATCCTGGCCGACAGAGAGAAATTCATTGAGGAGGATCTCTGAATCTTCCAGAGAGAAGTTCATGAGCCTGAAGAGTTCGTCTGCTCCTGTTTCGCCGCTGACTCCGTCATTCTCCCGCCGGGCCATTTCAATTGAAACAGCGAGATATCGCCCTGCTTTCACGAACCAGAGCGACTCATAGTTTGCAACAGAGCCTCCGGACGTCAAGTGACCGAAAGAGCGGTCTTCGTCGAACCCGAATAACCGAGCGAACTGTTTTCCGACCTCCAACTCATACCGAATGGTTACGGGAGAAGCTTCGCTTGAAACGTTGTTCGGATTGTAGAGAAGTGTGGCGAAGTAGGCCACAAGGCTCGGGAGGGTGGTTTCCGAAATCATATGCGCCATGTAGCGCGGACTGAAGACGGGAACGTCCAGCTTCAGATCTGAAACCAGCGAAAAGAGTTCGGTGAAAAACTGCTCTTTGAAATGGGAAGCATCAGCACCGTTGACCTTCGAGTACCCGATCGCTGGCGGGTCTTTGGGATAATAGTTTCGTCTCCAGAAAACGTGGTCGTTCAGAACCAAATGGAGAGCTTCGGACAGAAACTGCCTTTGTTCTGATTTGGGGCCAAGAAAATACAGGTCCAGATCGTGTTCGAAATCGGGAATGTGTTCCGAACCCGGAGTGTGATCAAAATCTAGACCAGTTTCTGCTTCAGCACCTTTGGAAGAGCCGTTTTCGGCTTGAATATCCTGATTCAAAGTGCTGGAATCCATCGACGTCGCTTTCATGACATATCCTCCGGTTCCAATTTGGTGCGGATAGCGTGAGGTTTCGATGGAGCGCTCGAAAAGATGCTCTGAATTTGTGTTGGCAGACCGGATCTCAGAGCATCCGTTCGCTCCCGAGTCGTCGGGATTCTATTCCAGAATCGACTCACCAATCGCTGTCCGGTTCTCGTATGAGAGGCCGAGCAAAGACGCCACCGTAGCCGCGACCTGATTTTGATAGAGCGGTTCACCACCCTCGTTTTCACCCGTGGCTTCAATGCCCGGGCCCAGGAGAGCAATCCAGATATTTTCGGATCCAGCCCAGTCGTCCGTTGATCCGTGACCAATCCAGGCATCGTGATATCCGCGACCATGATCGGTGGTAATAACAAATGCGGTCTTGTCAGCATAGTCTTCCTGGCTCTGAACCCAGGTCCACAAATCGGCGATAAATTGATCGGTTCGATGAGCCGAGTCGAGATAGTGATGATATTCGGCGTCATGGGCAAAATCGTCAGTCTCTCCGTATGAGATGTAGACAAGTCTGGGGCGCTCACGTTTGATGTATTCCAGAGCAAAATGATGGGTGAAGACATCCAGACGAACGGTACCCCAGGGAGAGGGCGTCTGTGCCTGTATTTGATTGAGCCATTTTTCCTTTTCAGACAGGTCGCCCATCGCCAACTCAAATCCGGCATTTACGGGCACACCGCTGCGTTCCTCGTTGATGATGTATGGGAAAACGTCCCACGATCCGAATGCGGCCACACGCCCTTCAAATCCCGGCTGGTTGTTGACCCACTCCAGGACGGTTGTATTCTCGTTTTGTTTTTTGGCGTTACTGTCGATCGCAGGGTCGGCAAAACCAGTCAGGATTTCATTGTAGCCGGGATACGAGAAGACGCGATTGTTGGTCACGTTGACCAGGCTGCCTTTTTCACGGTTTCCGTATATCGCGCCATTCTCCACAATCGTAGACCAGAAGAAAGGCATGAGAAGGGCGCGGCGCTCCTCTGGAGCGTCGCGCCAGAAACGCTCTCGAAGAGATTCACTCCCGCTCGTATACTCCTCGTTTTCCAGCAGCCACTCATCGACACCTGTGAAAAGCTCCTCCCATCGAAGCCCGTCGAGCGTAATCAGGAAAACATTTTCAACCTGCTGGGCCCGAGCAGTTGAAGCACTGACGACCAGGCATGCGACTAGAAGTACGAAACGATTCATTTTCTGATGGGATCGGTGAGCGGATACTGATCAGGCTGCAACTCAAATTCGCGAACGGTATTGTCTGGCCAGGTCAACGTCAGGCGATAGGACTTCGAGGCGTCATAGACGGGAATCTCGTACGCTGTTCCGTGCGGCCGGTAGGAATACACATGATCACCTGAATCCAGTTCGCTCACTTCGACTTCAGGAGCAGCGCCGGCCTCGTACGTCAGGGTCGCCAAGAAGGCTGCCGGTGTGCGTCCGTCTCCATCTTCCTGATGGAATTCAACGGGCCAATCCTTGTATGGCATCGCTCCTTCTTCTGAAGGATCCACCCATCGGGGCCACGCCGAAAGCGAAATTTCCCGCGTGATCTTGTTCATCTTGATGATTCCATAACCGGGTGTACGATCATAGAGCGCTGATGGCTCATAGCCCGAATTGACGGGATTCGCTACCGCTTCAACTGTCATAAAATTGCCAAACCCGTCCAGATGATCACCCGTATACCATGAACGATCCGGATCGCGGGTCGGACTTACATCGGGTGGAAACCACCTTCTGGGCCAGATATTGGCTATGGAAGGCACGACAAACCCGTATCCGGCATCCCTGAATGCGTCTTTTCCGTAGCGGACCGTGCTTCCGAGATGTTGATCTCCCGCCACGTGGAACGCCCTCGCCCGACGCATGACGTCTACCGCCTTATCGCGACCCGTCTGGGGCCAACCATTGGAATCCATATCCATCGCTTTCTTGTACCCTGTGACGATTTCACCGGGAGGCGGGATGGGCAGACCAGGTATGACGGAACCGTTCATCGCATCCACGGGGATGGAGGCCACGTTGGCAAACAGGGTCTGGGAAAGCAAAACCTTCATCCAGGTATCCTGTCCCCATTCTTTTGCCCAGTTGTCCAGAAAGGACAGCTGGCGTTTTCCCAATAGCACAGCATCGGGATGATCTCCGCTGACTGCTGCATCCCAATTGCGATTGGAGGGCCAACCATTCCGCACTTCCGCACCATGAAGGAGCGTTCGGGGGGCGCTCTTGAACTGGCGGTCCGCAACAATACCAAAGGACACACCACCAAACTCCATATTGGTGTAGTAAACCGATATGTCCTGTTCGACAGGCGTCGGATCAAATGCGTCCGGCAAATGCGACGATTGCGTGCGGTGGACCGCGTTCACAAACTCGGCGGACTGGATATACCCACCATTGTCAGATGCCGGCCGGAAGGGACCCGTGGCCGCCTTTCCTCCTGCTCCCCAGACGTTGCCGTGGTAAACATCATGATCGTCAGGAATCGTCACGGTTGGACGATTTCTGGTCAGATCACCGAATGCCCACAAAAACCTGTTCCAGTGATAAAGATAATCGATAATCGCCGTATCGGTTGGCTGCCGGACTATTCCTGCGAGACCGCCCTCGTAGATCTGATCTCCGGCGAAGAAATACATATCAGCCCCGTGGTAGGCGGCCCGATCAGCCACTTCAGAATGTGGCCACCAGAAATGGTTGTGGGTCCAGGACCCGTCGCCTCCAGAGATATGGTGGCAGTTCATCGCTGCCAGGACAAACTCATCTCCTTCGACTGACGAATGAATGATTCCGTCATAGGTATACCCCTCCGGTGCACTTCCCTCCCAGAGCGAATACTTGACCCGAAAAGGTGTGTCCTCGGTACGACTCCAATTTTCAACGCGGAATCCGATCGTAAATCCGTTTGTGTCGAGTTCGCCCGTAGCTATCGTTTCCCATGAAGAACCATCGAGGATCTGTAAATCTGCCACCTGAGAATCATCTGGACCCAGAGGACCCATCTGAGCTGTTATTTTCAGGATGCCTTCGCTGACAGTGTATTGAACGCCCATAACCGGGCCGAACGAACGGGAGTCATCTTTCTCAACCTTCGTTCCTTCGAGCGCCCATTCATCGAACCAGTACCCTTTGCCCTCAGAAGAAGCACTTCGGTGTGACACCACAGCAACATTGCCGGAGAAATACTTGGCAGGGACATCTCGATAGACGGCATGTGATATGATCTCATCCGTTTCAGGATCGAACGTCTCCACGACCATGGAATATTCGTCCTCCGTCGAGGTGGCCATCACGCGAATTCCAACATCGCTGAGGTCCTGTACCCTTCCCTCTGAAGACTCATGCTCCAGGAGCGGCCAGTCGTCGGTTTTGAAGTCGCCGCGAGCTCCGCGCCGAACATCGGGATTTTCGTTGTCCCGAACTACGATGCTTCCGCTGCCATCCACGCCAACGATCAGCCCACCTCCAGGGGCTGGCCAGTGGTGGACAAGGGCCGAAATCCGATAGTCAGTATCCGGGCCGCCTGCCCCAATTAGAAATCCCGTCCATGTGCTGTCTCCGGCAATATCAGGCGCGTTGACCGATCCCGTACGAACGCTCATGTTCAAGCCGCCAGGCCGATCGTTCAGGTAATGGGTCAGCAGATGCACCGTGCGCATAGGCTTGGCTGCCCGCCCTTCGACGCTTTCCAGTCTCCCGTTTCGCAACTCCCAGTCCAGCATGCGATTGGCGTAGAACTGGGGTCCAATCCATATTCGATCAGGAGAACTCGCGAACTGGATGTCCGCAGCATTTTCAGGGGGTGAACAAGCAGAAAGAACGAAAAGTAGCAGAAAGGACCAGCGGCGCAGCATAATCTCGCATCGGGATGGTGGGAGCGAATGCCAGTGTACGAATGGGACGCCTTTGCGTCATCAGGTCGGCCGGATAAAATGAGTGCGGCCCGGCGAAAGCCGGGCCGCACCCTGATTCACTCACGAGATCATCTGCACGGATGTTGTCACTTGTCTACCACTCATCCAATGAGGCATGCATCGACATCGGTAATTCGTCTTCGATGTAGAACGGTTTCCAACGCTGAACCATTGGAACGTTCGCATTGATTTCCTCAAGCATGGCGTCCCAATCGCGGCCGGCTTTCCCTGTCGGCGTCACTCCGTACGTGTCCTCCATTGCCTGCAGGCTTCCGACGAGAAGAGCCTCGGTCAGGAATGGGTTGTGAGCAGATGCTCCGTATGTGTCGCCACCAAATTCTGCCAGACTGTGATTAAAAACAGCGCCTTCAGCAACGGTGAAGATCGGATTGCGTGCATCCACTTCACCACCTTCTGCTTCTCCATTCGGATCAACAAGCTCGATGACTTCATGCAGCATGTCGGCCAGCTCTTCAAGATGAGACGACCTCGTAGCCATGGCTTGCTGAGCCTGTAATTCGGAAGCGTGGCAGCCGGAAACTGCACATCCACTGAATGAACGATTGGCCAGTTCCAGATTACAGTCAGCGCTACCATCCGGTATTCCTGCTGAATCGAGACATGGCATTGCGTCAAATGTGTGGCCGACCGAGCTGATTACGAAATCTCCCGTCGCTCCATCTGTTACCGTAAATCCGGCTACGTGACAGCTTGCGCAGCCTTCTGCGTTGGCGGTTGAGCCGTGCGTTGCGACAATGGCTCCAACGTCGATGTTGGCCCCCGGTGGAAACCAGCCAGCTTCGCCAACCATGAGGGCGACCTCAGGTGCATGCGGATGCAGACCGTGCGATGAATTCGGGTCCGGCACCGTACGACGGTTGTGGCACTGAGCACACAGATTTTCCTCAAGATTAATGGTCTCAACACTCAGACGCGTCTGCGCTGAATTGCTGCTGCCGTGAGGATCGTGACAAACAACACACGTTATGCCAAGGTGTTCTTCTGAATCAGCTTCGATATAAGTAGGGTCTCCTCCGAATCGTGCGATGGCCTCTTGTCCCCTGTGACAGGTGGCGCATGAACCGCCTCTGCCTTGAGGATACGTATCGTCTTTGGCATGACTTGAAAGCGCCCACTGCTCAACGAAAGGATGATGTGATCCTTGATGGCATTCTGCGCAAGACTCCGCAAGAGACAGATCTTCGATATCACCCAGGTCTACAGAAGGAACCGGTTGCGTTGAGCTTGGACCCGTTGAGTGGATTTCACCACCGCCGTGGCAGCTTTCACATTGAACGTCGTGATAGCGCTCATCTCCCGTGGTTTCATATCCGACTGGTTCCGTTGCGAAGTTGCCATTCTGGCTGACCGTGTGGCAGTTCTCGCAATACTCTGCTGCATGTTCGCTGGATTGGAGTCCTTTCCATGCACCAGCATGAACGGTCGTCTGCCATTTCGATTGCTGATCAACATGGCAATTCCCACAAACGGTAAGTTTGACATCAGCATCGTCATATCCCAAATATCCCAGTGCTTCAGCAGGTGCCTCATCCAAGGCAGGGTTTTCGATTTCTACGATTTCCCGTAGATCACAGCCTCCAAGCATCAATACAAAAATTGCTGCGAGGACGGCAACGCCGATAGATGCAGAACGGAAAGAATTCCAGATGATTGGAATGACTTTTTTCATTTTTGAGACCGGTCATTAATCGTTGCGACTTGTGTGCGATGTACCGGCAGAAATCGTGCCTGTCAACACCATATCAGTCGGTTTTTTATTCTCGAAATGCTCCCCACACGATCCTCATGCTTCCAGGGCTCAGATTTGTATAAGATTTAGACTCCTTGCGTCCTTCATGAATAGCATTTCCAGCAAATAGAGGTCCAAACGGAAGATTACTGCTTATAACGCGCGGGGAAAAACCCTACAATCCCTCGGTGGATATCTCCGTAGGGAGTCGAAGACCATCCCTTCCAACGGTGTATGCGATATGCAGCACAACTCGCCGTGCGATCAAGCCATACACTTGAGTTGAGAAAATCGGAGGCGAATTCTCCGAAAAACTTCTCCCAAGTCACTCAAATCGTACACTGAAATGCGAAACGCCACTTACGCTCTTACACTCGCCTTCCTGCTGGCATTTCTGGTCGCACCAGTCTCAGCACAGGAAGAAGAAATTGGATTTGACGATGTTGAGGAAGATGCTCCAGTTAAAGGTGATTTTCCTTCGTGGGTCGACACCATTCACATGGCAGGCCGATTTGACCTCAACCTCGAAGTTTTGAATCCAGGTCAGGAAGATGTTCAGGCGAACAGATTTCGGAATTATCACAAGTTTCTGTTTCTGAAAGTCACTCCAGATGATCGGTTTTCTCTGGATGCAGAGATTCTGGACCTCTCTTACTATGAGTTGAAGGCCAAACTGCCCGCTGACTTTACTTTCTCCGCCGGAAAGATCTGGGTGCCTTTCGGCGCTACTCCTTTTCACCACTATTACGGTGCAGCTCAAGGAGATCCGTTTACAGGCCTGTTGCTGCCCAACGTCTGGTCTGAATTTGGAGCCAATTTCTCCAGGAAATGGTATAACGGAGATCGTGTCGCCGTTGACACGGACACCTACGTCATCCGTGGATTTGATGGTCAGCGCGGAACGGTTCTGAACCTCGCTTCCGGTGGCTCTGACAACATATTTGCATACGGATCGAGAGCCCGTGTCGGCATCGGGACAAAAATCGCTTTCTGGGGATCTGTCCTTTACAACACGTTTGGAGATACCGAATCAGGCGATGCGACCGATGACGAAGAAGGACAGCTTCTTCTCTGGGGAGGCGATGTACTCCTTGACTATGGCCTGATCGACGCTCCGATTTTGAAAGACATTCGATTCCGAGGCGCCTTTGCCCGTGCTGAGATCCAGGACGAAGTTCTTGTGGATCCTGGATTCAACAGCGACGGCTGGTACTACCGCTACGGCGATTATGCCGAGATAACGTATCGAGGATTTAAACATCTGCAGACGCGGGTTCGCTACGGTACAATCATCGATTACGACGATTCGATATCCAACGATGACAGCCACAACTGGGATCTGGCCCTGCTCACACGGCTCGGCCCGAATGTCAGCTTACTGGCAGAATATCAGATCAATATGGAAGAAGTCGATGAGGTCGACAATGACCTCTTCCGCGCTCAGCTGGTATTCGAATTTTAAAGAGTTCTGCGCTCCGCAGGCAACACATAACACTTTACCCTGAAGGGGGAAGAACCATGAAACGCACAATACAATCTCTTCTAATCACCTCGTTGCTGGTTATGTTTTCTACGGGTTGCGACCGGGACAGCGGATTTGATGGACTTACAGATGGCGACCAGAATCCACCTGATGAACAGGTTCTGGAAGGCACTCTGACAGCGCTCAAATCGAGTGGTAGCATGACCATCGACGGCAACGGCAGCGAAGGAATCTGGGCTCAGGTAGAACCCGCCTTTTTCAATGCCACTGTTCCAGATATTCCCGCATTCACCGGATATGGAAATCGCGAATACGCAGGCCAAGTTAAAGCAGTGTATGACGATCAGAATATCTACATGTTATTTCAGTACAACGACGGCACCTACAGTACCAACCGTGAGCCGTGGTACTTTGATACGGCGAGTGGAAAATGGACATACGAGTCCAGGTATCCGCAATTCAACGAAGACGGATTAATCGTCCGGAAAGGATTCTACGAAGACAAACTGTCTGTGATGTGGGAAGCAACCCCTGTGGAGGGCTTTTTCGAAGTCGGCTGTGGAGTCGCTTGTCACGTCGGTCTAAGTCCATTCCAGTCAGAAGGGGGTAAATCTGCTCTGAAATACACCAATAGTTTTGGTGAAGTCATGGACATGTGGCACTTCAAGTACACGCGTTCTGGAGGCGGATGGGCTCGAAGTATGGACGATCAGTACACGGACTGGGGAAGCACCAACAAAAATGGCGGTCGCCATGGTGATCCGGGAACGAGTCACTATTCAAGCAACAAGACGACCATCAATGGCATGAGCGTGCCCAAATACGTAATCCCGGCCGCGAGTGCTCAATACAGCTGGATTACGAGTGATCAAATTGATTCGGGCGAGGCACAGGCCGTCGTAGACCTGCAGAGTGATGGTTCCCTGGTACTGGCCAACGGGACGGTTATCGACGTCTCGAACCCTGATTATCAGAGGGACGGTATTCTTAACCCTCCGAGCATCTATTCACGAACTCCCGATGGTGACCGTGCAGACATTGAGGCAACAGCTCAGTACGGCGGTGGCATCTGGACCGTGGAAATCAGACGTGCTCTGGTAACAGGCTCACCGAAAGACGTCCAATTCGATGACATGACGGATACGTACGCATTTGGCATCGGAATTTTCGACAATGCCGGAATCGCTCACGCCACCAGCTCCGTTAGATATCTGAAGTTTGCACAATAGCAGATATCCATGATTGCGGGCGCCCGCAGGGCGCCCGCAATACCGAATACCCAACCAGCCGAGTTGAAAAATGACTGCTTTCTCGCCCAACATCCGCCTGTCAAACATGCCGCTTTCGGTAAAACTGCTCTTCACAGCAGCTCTGATGTCGCTCGGGACAGGATATTTGTTTGCGTTGAGCAATGTTGCGCTCAAAGTCGGGTTCACACCAGAAGAAGCGACGCTCAAGTACTACGGAAATGAATCGTCCCGAGCAGCTCTCGAGGAAATGACCGATACGGAAGTGTCCGCTGATGAAGCAGGTGTTTCTGACGCGGAAGAATTCAGTTTTGATGACTTCGAGGAAGCCGAGGCAGATTCGGAACCTCTCGTACCAGTCCCCACATTCGAGGCACTCGTCACAGAAGGTCACTTCCACTTGTTTGGTTACGTGTCCATCTTCTTCATCTGTGGACTGATCATCGTATTTGCGGATATACCCAGATGGCTAAAAGGCTCGTTGGTACTGGCACCGTTCATTGCCTCCGTTTTTGATATCTGGAGTATGCTCCTCACTCGATTCGTCGGCCCGGGCTTTGCCTATCTGTTGATCTTTTCGGGAATGATCATGGCCTTGTCATTCTTGCTGGTATTCGTGATATCGATTTATCAACTGTGGTTTATCCCTCAACCACAATCAGAAAACTAATCAACTGAGAACCGAACCATGAGACTCTTACTCAAAACACTGTCGGTCGTGCTCGTCCTTGCAACAGGAGCGCTTCCTGCTCGGGCTCAAGTAGCTCGTTCAGGGGAAACCGTATCCATGAGAGACGCTCTGAAAACGATGCTCCAGGCCGAAGGAGCTGCAGGATTGAAAAAACTCACAGTTAGTGTGTCAGGTGAACAGGCTACAGAACTACGTGGCACGTATTCAGTCGACGCAGAAGGCACATACACTGTATACAACGGAACGACAGCCGATGGCGGCATCATGGGAACCGTCGTGATCGTCAATCAGGCTGGAAAGGAAGGACCGTTGCAGGTATTGGTCGCCATCCGACCTGACGGCACGGTATATGATGTCGGATTTACAGTATTCGGCGAAGATAAAGGCAAGCCAGCGCTCAACTGGACCTTCCTTAAGCAATTCGTCGGCCTGGATGTGTCACAGGATATCGAAATCGGTGACGATGTCGATGGGATAAGCGGGGCCACTCGCACTTCGAGTTCGATCGCAGCGGCGGTAAAACGCGGCCTGACAGTATTTACAGAATTCATCTCCGAAAACGCAGACTGATGCGGAGGAAGACAATGTTAAAGCAAACACTTCTCACACTAATCGTCGCTGTCGTTCTGGTTGGATGCGGAACCGATCATCCGTTCGATCGGGGTGATGATCTTCCCGAAGGCGCGATCGTCGATACGCCATCGGGGGCAGATTTATCCTTCTCCGCTGACGTCAAACCGCTTCTGGCAGTCTGTGCATCGTGTCACAGCGGCGGAGCAGGTGGTTGGGTCTACGCCGGAGGGGTCGAATCCTATGACGCTGTCAGTTCGGAAATCGATACGATTACACCGCAGGACAGTGAACTCCTGATCAAAGCTACTGGCGGCGATGGGCACGGCGGTGGAGCCATATTTTCTGCTTCAAGTTCGAGCTACAATACCATTGTAAACTGGATCTCTCAGGGAGCCCAGAACAATTGAGCCTTGCCGAGGATACTACGTCGCAGCCTGCGACGTAGTACATTCCTCCACTATTCAGAAGCTCAGGATATCAATGAATCAGCCCACCAGAAGGCAGTTTTTACTTAACACGGGAAAAGCCCTTGGTGGGCTCGCACTGGTCCAGTCTACACCTAGCTGGGCCTTTGCTGCGCTTCAGCCGAATTCAGACCTTGTTCACCGCTCGTCAAGGGCCATGGGAACGTCGTTGCGTCTCTCTCTTCTGAAGGATGAATTCAAATCCGTTGTCGCTGACGCTTCATTTGAACGTCTACAGGAGATCGATCGACTTCTCACTGTTCACAATATCGACAGCCAGTTGATGAGCATGAATCGCTTGTCCGGCACCTGGATTTCGGGTCGAGAAATTGCAGAGGTTTCAGCGGCCGCTCTCGAACTGGGCAATAAGACGGAAGGAGCAATGGACGTTACCGTCCTTCCCGCCATGAGACGATTCGGATTCGTACCGGGCTCGGTTACCGATTCAGACAGAATCGATTATTCAAAGCTGCAGGTTCGTGGCGACAAAGCACGCGTTCGGGAAGAAGGCGTTGGAGCTGATTTCGGAGGTATAGCGAAGGGATATGGTGTTGATGAAGCTGTGAGGATCCTTTCTGAAAATAGCATGGCTGCAGCACTCATAGACGCCGGAGGCGACCTGTACGCTCTGGGACGACCGGAAAAAGACAGACTCTGGAAGATTGGAATCAGGCATCCAGATAGGGAAAACGACCTTGTCGCAACCCTGGAAATAGAGAATGAAGCAGTCGCAACGTCTGGCACGTACCTGCAAAAACGCAAGGTTGGGTCAAAGGAGGTCTCTCACCTGATGGACCCGAAAACGGGCATGCCTGTGGATCACGTTCTCAGTTCAACCATTGTCACATCGTCCACTATGCTTGCTGACGGGCTGGCTACTGCCACGTCAGTGATGAAGCCCACGGCTGCACAACATTTGATCGAGTCAACAGACGGAGCTGAAGGATTCTGGATCTATTCAGACGGCTCGCATCACATCACATCCGGACTCTGTGCTCGTCTCACATTGCTTTAGCGGTTCGAGGAGAACATTTCGTCCGAAACGGGGATTGTGCGGCACGCGAAAGCGCGCCGCACAATTCATTTTTTGGAAACTCGCACGCTTCCGTCGTCAAGTATCTCTACTTCATCCCCCGTCTGGATCAGCTCAAACTCATCGCGTGATACGGCCACCATCGGAAAACTCTTTTCATACATCTCTCCCGCCACCACTGAAGCCAGGGCGAGAAACACGTCCGCTCTGTCGGTCACAAGACCTGCCGGTTGGACACCCGCTCTCACGGATTCGAGAAGGATGGCGGTAGATGTACTCGACCCGCGCGTATAGGGCAGCACCAGTATGCGGCCGGCAGCAATCTGTCCCGATAGTGGGTGGCGCCGGTCAATAATCTCGCCCGAAGACTGATCATATCCACCCCAAAAACTTACCGGTTCTGTACTGGCCAGAGCGACTCCACTGGCCTGGCCCGGGATGATCGCTTCACCGTTAATCACGCGGTCCATAGACCTTCCTCCCTTTCGATGCTCCCTGAAACCGCCGACTCAACACAGTCACTCAATCGACCATAGGTCACATCGACATTCAACAGACCCGGCGAGTAGTACGCATATTTGGCCGAGTTCGTCATGAGATGTTTGATGCGCTCGGGCAACATGGGCGAGGTCAGCGGACAGGTATCCACCGTTATCTTTGCTCCGAACTCCCTTATGGGGTCCAACAATCCGACGTGCTCTGCAATCATGCGCACGGCACGGCTGCACGTGACCAGAAACTCCACGTCTTCATGAGAGCGACGACCCGCTACGAGCGGCGCCAGGGCTTTGAACTCATTGATTGAAAAGTGAGGGCTGCCCAGCACGACCATGTCCAGTTTCTGCCCGCTCGAAGTCGACAGTTCGTGATATGCTTCCATCATCTCGGTCATCGTGATGTCCTTCACCAGCGGTGGCTCATCACCCTGAAAAGCATCCTCAACAGTCGGTGCTTCGGGTGTCACTCCCACGATGTGAAAGAGGGCGATTGCTCCGGCCGAGGCTCCTCCAGCACATACCGCCTTCAACTGATCCTCATTGGGCTGCACCTCCATTCCCTGAACAACTGGAATACCATCGGAAGCCTGTCGACCCAGCAGATGTCCCAATACAGGATAGAACGCGTCGTCTTCCTGTAGCGCCACCGGGATGTCTTTCAATCGAAGCAACTCCGTCCCTTTGCGGCCTTCATCCAGATGTAACCCCGCCGCAGGAACCCTGCCGGTTATAGCGGCACAAATGTCGAGCAGGTCCGGATATCGTTCGGTTCGCGCTCCGATCACTGAGTTGTAGTACCCGATTACATTGGACTCACCCGCGGCAATTTGTTGCCCAAAGACGGGCGCGTGCTCCGTCTGATACGGCGCACAGGTCCACGTCGGGATACATCCCATTGACTCGTAGGCTTTCATCTGCCGGATGGCGTTTCCGGCGACTTCCGCAGGCACGTCCCACTCTTTCCACCCGTGTTCGTCGACTCCGCTGACATTGAGAGTCGAAGGGACGCGGACCTTCGCTCCCAGATCCGCCAGACGCTCGGCGTATTCCATAGTTGCGACGCCCATATAAACCGTCGAGTCGATATGAGCTGCCGAAATATCCATAAACCGATCGACACCAAAAACGGGCAGCATGCGGTGCAGAATTCGCATCGCCATCTGTGCTGCTGCACCCTCTTCTCCCTCGAGCAATGCCCGATCAAACTCACTGAGATGTATCTGCAAGATTCCTACTCCCCGGAAAACGCCCACTTGGCCAGCAAACGTGTGTTTGGATCAATTGTGACATTGACCACATCTTTCTCGAACGATCTGGCGCCTTTGACGCGCTCGCTCCCATTCACTTCGAGCCAGATCGTCTCGGATGAGCCGTCTTCGAATTCAATTTCGAACTCAACGCTTAGCTCGTAGCTGTACGTCTCCTGGACCTGTTGAATGTTGATTTCAACGTCATTGCCCGAAGAAGACCAGGTGCCGTCCAATTCTGGAATTCCTCCCTGGAACAACCACTGAGCGAAATACTGCTCAAGGTCTTTGCCTGACGCCTCCTCCAGGTGACGCCGCAGATCCGCCGTTTGTGCATTCGAGTTCATGAACTCGGCGTAGTAGGAACGAATACCCGCGTCATACACGTCCGCCCCCAGCATTTCCCGTAACATGTGCAGCGTCCATGCTCCCTTCTGGTACATCATGGAGCCGGACACATTGTTCAGATCCTCGATATAGTCGCGGACAAGTTGAAAGTCATAATCTTCTTCATAGAAGTTGATCACAGAATTTCTTGAGTTTTTCAGTCCTGCTATAAAGTTGTCCTGGCCGTAGAGATGCTGCCTGAACAGAAGTGTATAGTAGGTTGCGAATCCTTCACTGAGCCAAACATCATTCCAGTGGAATTCGGTGACGGCATTTCCGAACCACTGATGCGCGATTTCGTGGATGATGACATGCTGCCAGCGCCGGGAGCGAGTCCCGGAAACTGACTGATCGGAATAAGCCGGCGTTGAAGCAGCTTCCATTCCCCCACCCGGTGTTCCATTGGACACGATGTTGGCGAGACGACGATTTACATACGGGCCGATGAGGTCGCTGTAAAAGGCGAGGACTTTCTTGGATGGCTCGGCGAAATCATAGAATCCATCGTCCCGATCCTGCCAATAGACCCATGTCTCAACCGGAATATCTTCGAAGTAATCGACGACCTCGACGGCCATCTGTGCAACTCCAACAAAGTAGAGCCATGTGGCCGTCGGGACGGGATTTTTGTAGTGCGTTCTACGCATCCCCCCACCAAGGTCAGATGTCTCGGCAACGTTGCCATTTGATGCAACCTGATAAACGCTCGGAGCATCCACAATCATTTCGGTCATTGCCTTGTCCGAAGGATGGTCTACGACCGGCAGCCAGTTTCTGACACGCGATGACCAGTTGTCACTGAAAAAAGTGCGATCGCCGTATTTGTTCGGGCCGATTTTTAATCCGGCAGCCGGTATTCCGCTGTAGTGAACGGTTACTTCAACCCGTTCTCCCTCACCGGCCTCGCGACCCAGGTCAATGAATATCTGATCGTCCTCATGCCGAAATGAGAGCGTTTCACCGTCCATCTCAACAGAGGTAACCGTCATGCCTCTGCCGTCAAGCTCATCTGATTTCTTGATCAGGTCCAACCTCAGAGAACTCTGTCCGGCAGCCAGATACCTTGCCGAAGCTGTTGTAACGCCGTCAAACGAGTCCGAATCATCCGAAAACGACAGATGAAATACGTATCCGATCATGTCGATATCAGCATTTTTGGGATATGAGTCGGTATACTGCCGGGCATTTGCGTCCGGGGCAAGAAATAACAACGTGAGAATGGTGAGAAATACCTGCTTCATGACAAAGTGGATTAAAACGTGAGTGTGTATTGTGTGCCGGCAACTGCATCAAACTGCAGACTCCGTCCTCCGCTGGTTTGGAAATCTACGACCTGTCCTTCAACAAGAACACCGGCAATTCCTTCCGCTCGGATTCGAACCGGACCATCCTTGTGGGTCAGGATGCTTGCTGCGATAAGAGAGCCCTCATTCCAGTCCATCGATACCTCGAAGGCTCCGCGCGCACGCAAGCCGGTAACAGATCCATTCGACCATTCGTCCGGAAGTGCAGGCAGCAGATCGAGAAACCCCTGATGCGACTGAAGCAGCATTTCAGCAATTGACGCGCTTGCTCCAAAATTGCCATCGACTTGTAGAGTTCGTCCGCACTGTGAAAACATATTCGGCAGCGAGGATTGAGAGAGCAAAGACTTCAATTCATGAAGCGCACCAACGGGATTGTAGAGCCGCGCCCAGAGACCCATCTTCCATCCATAGGACCAACCGCATCCTCCCGTACCTCGCCTCTCAATGGAAACTGCCGATGCTGCCGAATACTCTGGAGCTCGTTCAGGAGTAATCTCACTGCCAGGATACAACCCCCAGAGATGAGACAAATGACGGTGCTCGGGCTCAATTTCGTCATAGTCCTCAATCCACTCCTGCAACTGTCCATGTTTCCCTATCTGATTGGGTGCCAGGCCATTGCGGGCATTCTGAGCTTGTGCAGCCAAGTCATGATCACGGTCCAACACCGTAGTCGCTTCGGAAAAGGCATCAAAGACATCGCGAATGATCTGCATGTCCATAGTCGGACCAACCGCAATCGTTCTAGCCTTGAGATACAGACCACTCACCTCATCAAAGAATCGACCATTGCCGGGCCATGCAGGAAAGTTCTCCGGCGAGTTCGACGGCGCAGTGACAAGCCATCCTTTGTCAGGGTGCTCGACGAGAATGTCCAGCAGAAATTCCACCTGCCCTTTAAGAATGGGATACAGAGCCGTCAAAAACTCTTCATCGAGTGAAAACCGATAGTGCTCGAATAGATTAGTCGTCACCCAGGCGCCACCCACGGGCCATGCTCCCCAGGAAGGACCATCCATCGGCGTGGTAGATCTGAACAAGTCCGTATTCTGATGCAGGACCCATCCCCGGGCATTCCAATGTTCGCGGGCAGTCGCCTCCCCTGCTTCGGCGACATCCTGTCCGAAACGCCATAGCGGCTCGACCATCTCTGCAAGGTTGCCCGTCTCGGCGGGCCAGTAGTTCATAGGTAAGTTGATATTGATCGTGTACTTGCTGTCCCACGACGGATTCGAACGATCATTCCAGATGCCCTGGAGGTTTGCGGCCTGAGTACCCGGCCGCGAACTGGCAATCAATAGATACCGTCCGAACTGGTAATACAGAGCGGCCAGACCCGGATCCTCGTTATTCGACCAACGCTCGATGCGTTCGTCCAGCGGCACTTCGGACAGAGATTTGTCTCCCTCGAGCGTCAATCCCAGTCGTCGGAACCAGCTCCGATGCTCCTCCATGTGAGAGTCGCGTATGGCAGCTTCCGATCGACTCCGCACATTCAGTAGCGCCTCGTCGACTCGGGCCCCGGGATTTGCGGAGACATCGCGGTAGTTGACAAAGTTTGTGGCGGCCGCAATCAACAAGATTGCGCTGTCGGCTCCTTCTACGTTTAATGTCCGATAGTCAACGGATACCTCGCCGCCCTCCGTTCGAGCTTCCAGGCGAGCTTCATACCGCATCTGACCCTCGATACCGAGATAATCAGAGCTCTTCCCGGTTATGCGAAGCTTGTTCGGCGCCAGACCGTCCATCTGAAAGTAATCCGTACCGTAGTTCGAATGTGCCGGATTGCGGATCCCATGCATGTTCGCTGAAAACGAAACAGATCCAGGCTGATCGGCTGTGATTTTCACGACGAGAACCTGGTCCACGGCGCTGGAATAAACTTCCCGTACAAAAGTTACTCCATCGACAGTGTAGGTCGTCCGCGCAATCGCTTCATCGAGATCCAGCTCTCTCCGGTAATTTGATGCTTCCTCGTGGCCTGGAAAATCCAGCCAGAGGTCACCCATGGGCTGGTATTTCATCATCTCATAGGGCACACCCATCATTGTCCTTCCGAACAAGTCGTGGGCTTTCGCAAATTCACCCTCAAACAGCAGACGCTGAATTTCGGGCAGGCTTTCATGTGCACCTTCCACCACTGGATCGTAGGGGCCACCGGACCAAAGCGTTTCCTCGTTGAATTGAATGCGCTCGCGTTCGGTGCCTCCGAACACCATCGCACCAAGTCTTCCGTTTCCTACTGGCAGGGCATGCTCCCATTGAGACGCTGGTTCGTCGAACCACATCTGTAGGTTCGAGAAGTCCTGCTCGGATTGCGCCTGAAGGCTCGCGGGATGTGCGAGCGGAAGCCAAATCAATACTATCCACAGACTGCGCCTCATCGATTGTCGCCTCCGGGAGTCAGGGTGTCCACCGTTTCAATCTTCATCGGCATCGGTCCAGCAGGCATGCCACGCTCCGCTTTCTGGGCTTCGACCATTGCGCGGACGTCGGCCAATAGTTCACGGGCATCGAAAATTATTCCGTCCTTGATGGTGTATTTCACACCACCCACGCGATCAACTTCTCGCGTTTCGTCATTGAGGCGCCACCAACCGGTACCGTACAGGACTTTCAAGTTCTGCAAGGGATTCTCCGGGACAATCACCAAATCGGCTTTTTTACCTACCTGGATTGTGCCGATTTCCTGATCTGCTCCAAGGGCTTCCGCGCCCATGATGGTCGCGCTTCGAATAACTTCCAGTGGATGAAATCCCGCTTCACGCATGTTTTCCATCTCCTGGATATACCCGAAGCCGTACAAATTGTAGATGTATCCGGAATCAGAGCCCAACGTAACCCTGCCACCACGGTTCTTGTATTCATTGATAAAGGTGAACCAAAGGTTGAAGTTCTCTTTCCAGTCCATCTCATTTTCTGTCGTCCAATAAAACCAGTAAGATCCGTGGGCATTCCGGCTTGGACGATAGAAATCCCACAGCGCGGGCATCGTGTAGATGGCGTGCCAGTCATTCCGACTCTGCCGCATAAGATCACGACTCGCCAGATAGGCGATAAATGTTGGATCGATCGTGAAATCCATCGCCAGCAGCGAATCCATCACCGCATTCCAGTGTGGGGAAAACGGTTTCGCAGCCTGCTTCCACAGCCTTCCTGCTTCTCCAAATCGGTCTGCTTCATTGGCATAATTGTAATCGAGTGGGTAGTTCTGAATGACCTTGTCCTCGAAAAGTGCCTCGGGAAGGCCATACCAATGTTCCATGGAAGTGAGACCCAGGCTCGCCGTTCGGAGCACGTTCATACGAGTCACATCCAGCTGGGCATGATGCTCGGTCGTTCGCAGACCTTGTGCAACTGCTTCCTCGAGGGCTGCGGTCATTATCTCAGGAGCCGCACCGAAAAACTTGATGCCCTGTGCTCCCTTGTTTTTCACCCATCGAACCCATTCGCGAGCATCCTCTGGCGTCAGGATGGGACTTTCTGAACCCTGTCCAAAAATCGGATACGCGTATATCCTCGGAGCTGTCACCTGATTTTCGTTACTCAATCGTTGTAACTCGAGGACCCAGTCCACGCCTTTGGCGCCCACCACACGGGAGGTTGTGATTCCGTGAGCCATCCACAGTTTTGTGACGTACTCCAGAGGGACTCCCTGACCGGAATCGATGGTGTGCGGGTGACCATGCATATCTACAAAACCGGGCAGGACGTACATGCCGTGAGCATCAATTTCTCTCGTGCCGGGAGCGGGACGGCGCGCAGGATTTATGGGAAGCCCGGGATTACCGACTCCGCGAATTTCAACAATGCGGTCATTCTCGATTACGATATCAACCGGTCCCACAGGAGGCGCGCCTGAGCCTTCAATCATTGTAGCTCCACGAATCACAAGACGATCGAACGGGCCATCGCCGGTGGACGTGTAGTCGAAATCAGAAGATTCCTGACCAAAGGAAGGAATGGCGAGAAATAGAAAGGTCAGAACAAGAGAGATGAATCGCATCGAAAGCAGAGCGTTGGTGAGTGTAGCCCGCAATGTAAGGGCGATCACATCAATCCAAAACAAAACACCCGGCGAAGAAAAGCAGCCTGTAAAAAGGAGGAGGTGGTTCCTTGATTCAGCTTCATCGCCGGGTGTTTCGAATTCAGCTTCAGACCCAGAAGGGTCCCATGTGCTGATGGCTCTCAACCACAATATGATTATCGTCGGTAGAAGAGGGTTGAGTATTAGAAGTCGAACGTATTCAACTGCGTATTTCTACGTATTTCCCCCCGATTTTTTCGCCTGAAACCTCTATTAATTGTCGATTTACTGGCCGATAATTGGAATTGGAACGACTCTCCCTATCTCTCTTCCGCTCAAGTAAAAAATTTTTTAAGCAGGATCTGTCGCAAACTGCTTACTGAATACGTTTTAACGTGTAGGAGCCTCTACCTCATCTCCGAATTTTTACACTCCAGATCCGCCCACAATGGCAACAATTCTGATTGCGGAAGATCACCCATTTGTACGAGAGGGAATCAAGTCTTATCTCGAGCGCAACACGCCACATGAGGTCGTTGCGGAATGTGCCACGGGCCTTGAGGCACTTGCGGAAACGAACGCTCTCAAACCTGATCTTCTGTTGGTCGACCTTCGGTTGTCCGAATTGGACGGTCTCGAAGTAATCAGAAGGGTGAGCAGGGACCACCCGTTGACTAGAGTGGTAGTCTTGAGCATGCATGCAGGAGCATCCTATGTGACTCGTGCCGTTCGATACGGGGCACATGGCTATCTTCTCAAAAATTCGGATGTGCAGGATCTTGCCAAGGCGATTGATGAGGTTCTTGATGGGGGTTCCTACTTCAGCCCTGCCATCTCTTCCTATCTTTCTGAAAATGGCGAAATTGCCGACCGATACGATGATCTGACTTCGCGTGAACGGGAGGTGCTGCAACTGGTCGCCGAAGGACGGACGGCTGCCGAAATCTCAGGAACTCTGTTTATCAGTGTTCGAACTGTCGAAAAGCATCGCTCAAACCTGATGAAGAAATTGGATTTCCACCACCAGGTTGAAATTATCAAATACGCTCTTCAGAGAGGGCTTATTCCGCTGACAGATCCTGGACAGGGATAGATTCTGCGAGTGTTCTAGCGTCCTGCTGAACAAAGAGTCTGAATTCGAACGGATGATTTATATATGTCAGACGGGGGTGTCTTTTCAGAGTCGTCACTTTGGTCAACCATTCCGGGACGTTGTGAAGCAAAGTATATATACCCTTCCGGGTCAGCACCGGGCGCATAATCATCCTCACTGGAATTAATCGGCCCAGCAAACCTCGTGGCTATTGTCCAGCCGCCATCCACAAGACAAGAGTAATACAGATCTGCATCGCCGGACGGGGTACTCACGAACAAAAGGGTCAATCCATCCTGGCTGATGAACGGGTTCCCGCTTGCCAGCACTCCGGGGATGGGTAGTGGCTCTGCAAATTGCCTGGCTCCATCCTCCACCCGGGACATCCAGATCCGATTTACGCCGCCGCGATTGGATTCAAATACAATCGACCCATCCAACGTGGAAGAAACCGATACCTCCGTGCTGTCAGAATTCAGTGATCCGGGAAGGCGAATCGTGTTTCCATCTCCCACAAACACAAAATTGTCGAAGGATTCCGCTCGAGTTTCCGGATTGACTCTTCGAGAACTGAAAAACACGGACCCGTCAGTCGAGACAGAGGGCATGATATCATAAAATTCACCTGAGAAAGGGGCGACCGCTGGAGTCTGCCATTCCCCGTTCAGTCGAACAGACATCATAATTGCCAAACTTGATCTGTTTACATTCGAGCGATTGAAATACAGTGTGTCGCCGGAAGTTGTAAAGGCGACTGAAAATTCCGGCCAACTAGAGTTCACAACACCCGGTTCGAAAAGCTCTACGGTTGCATCACTGTAAGATTCCGATGCACCCAGATTGGGTTCAAGCGCTTCCCCCACATCCGGGCTTTCAGCAGAACATGAACTCAGAATCAGTGCGGCGAACAGGATCACAGCAAGTCGAATGGGCGTGGAATTTGAAAGCACAGTTCTCATACCAATAAATACGATCTGGACAACGCTCAGTTTGCGGGAATTCGTGACATCGCTCAACGAAGGAAGCGCATTTGAGTTCTAATTGATGTTCATAATTCATGTGCTCAAAGTGGGGCATAAATCAATATTAGGAGCGCCATTCGATCGTGGGTGGCAAAAGAGGCCGCGCCTTTTCAATTCGACGGGTTACATTGATGTCGTACTCGCCCGGATAATATGAGCTTTTATTCGTCCCGGCGGCAGATTTTTTCACGTAATATTTCAAGCCTTTCAAGGCATACTACAAGCCATGCGCACCCTCGTCACGATTTGTCTTTTGCTTGTCGGCTGCGGCCCGGCTTCGAATCAGCCCTCTGGCACAGACCTGACTTCTGCTACTTTTATAGATATGACTCACAGCGTGAGTCTGAATGCTCCGTTCTGGTCTGGAGAGGTCACACCTTTCGAATACAATGCCCTCGCAACACATGCTTCCGGAAAGGTGGTCATGGGACAATATGCTGTGCCTGAACACTTTGGAACGCATCTCGACGCGCCCATCCACGGAGGCGACAACTTGCCCACGGTGGATCAACTGACCGCAGAAGATCTATTTGGTCCGGCCGTGGTCGTTGATATTTCGTCAAAGGCTGAGACGGATGCCGACTACAGGCTGACACGGGAAGATCTTCTCGAATGGGAGCACGACCACGGCCGGATACCCGACGGAGCGATCGTACTGTTAAATACGGGCTGGTCCCTCAAGTGGAACGACATGGATGCATACCGGAATCGAGCCGACGACGGGAGAATGCACTTCCCCGGGTTTGGCGAGGAATCCGCCTCATTTCTGGCGAATGAACGTTCCATCAGAGGAATCGGGATAGACAATATGAGTGTGGACTATGGTCTTTCCAGCGGTTTTGAGGTCCATTCCATCGTGAATGGGTCTGGAAAGTATCATCTGGAAAACGTCGCCAACGTTCATCTCCTTCCTGCGACAGGAGCGCATTTGATCGTTGCACCGATCAAGATCGAGGGTGGATCTGGTGGTCAGGTCCGTATCTGGGCCGTGCTTCCCTGACAAAGGCTTATATCCCGCCCTGACAAACGTATTTGGTCTCCAGAAATTCGTCCGTGCCGTGAGTAGACCCTTCTCGACCCAGACCCGATTCCTTCACACCACCGAAAGGCGCCACTGGCGTTGAGAGCATCCCCGTATTCACTCCGATCATCCCGTACTCCAATCCTTCAGAGACTCTCCAGATTCTAGCCGAGTCTTTGGTATAGAAATAGGCGGCAAGTCCGAAAGGAGTGTCATTGGCTCGCTTAATCACCTCATCCTCCGTGGCAAAGCTCGTAATTCCGGCCACAGGACCGAAAATTTCCTCTTTTGAAATCGCCATTTCGTCTGTCACGTCAGACACAACGGTCGGGTTAAAATACGTGTGACCCAACGCATGCCTTTCCCCACCAGTCCACAGGGTCGCTCCCTTTTCCCGAGCATCGTTCAGAAGTCTTTCCACTTTGTCTA
>Ga0209992_10000827_pt1 | contig 37909 bp, 31 predicted proteins | sample 2SBtaG_2_FD_182564 | JGI IMG/M metagenome (GOLD analysis project Ga0209992, IMG submission 182564) | Deep subsurface microbial communities from Kolumbo volcano to uncover new lineages of life (NeLLi) - 2SBTROV12_ACTIVE470 metaG (SPAdes)... | ecosystem: Environmental > Aquatic > Marine >...
AATATAAAAATGCCAAACGAGAAGGAAAAATGTCTTTGGGAGTGGTGCCCTCTGATATATCGTTGGATCATTTAACGGCTTCACTTAAAAAGCTTGATTTGGGTTTAGGTGGTTACGGTATTTTGTTTTCTGAGCAACTAAACCTAATCTCTCATCCAGTATTTAGTCATGTAAGAGAAATGGAGAACTTACAAGACCTAGTGTCAGAAAGCGAGTTTGCGTATCTCTCTAAAATATCGGGGTGTTTTGAAAGCGATTTAGGTTACCTCTTTTTTAATGGTGAAACCCTTGATAACAGTGAGCATTATGCAGCTTGTACTAAAGTCCCACATACAAATTGGACATTGATCACTCGTATGTCTTCTGACATGTTTTATATGGACAGAGACGAACGACGCCAGAATAATATACATATAATTGCTTGGGGCGCAGCTTCATTTATTTTCTTGATTTTGCTGTTAACTAAGCAAAGAAAACTCACTTGGACACAAAACAACGTACTATTGTCAGTGACACTGATTCTCAGTACATCGCTTGTGCTTGAGTTTGCCAGGAGTTTTAAAACTCTTGAACGTGCTGACAATGTAGTGATCACAACACAAGCACAAAGAGAAGCTTTTTCAACTAGCTACAGTGACCGGATGGAAACAATGCATGTTGCGCAACCCGAGTATGTGGCAACGGGGTTGTATATTGAGTCACTTGAATTTGTAAATGCCAACAATGTGCATTTGACAGGCCATGCTTGGCAAAAACTTACCGCCTCTCAAAAAGCTTTTATTGAGCCAAAGTTGGCTTTTAATCATACCGTTAGCAGCAAAGTTGAAGAGGCTTACCGACAAGATTTAAAAGATGGAGGTTTGTTAGTTGGCTGGCGTTTTTCAATAGAAACAAGACAGCAGTTTGATTACAGTAAATACCCGTTTGATCATAAGAGCATAGAGCTCAGTTTTAATGAAGCTGACATGGGCGGCAACGTTATCTTAGTGCCGGATCTTGAGTCATATGAAAAGCTGTCAAAGATGGATAACCCAGCAGTATCTCCAGATATAGTGCTTGATGAATGGTTATTAAAGAGTAGCTATTTCAAGTATCGGTTTGAAAGTTACAACACGAACTTTGGTCTTGATACATTCTTTAACCAAAATGTCGCGCCTGAGCTTAATTATAACATTAACATTGAGCGTGAATTTATAGGACCATTTGTGACGACACTTTTACCTGTGATGGTCATGGTGTGCCTGTTATATGCGTGTGTTGTGAGTATGAAGTACACGCCTTATGGTGATTTGCGTAACAATATAACCGCAGTTGTATTTACGATTTTACTTGCCCATTACAGTATTCGAGAGCATTTACAAATTGATGAGGTCGTTTATTTTGAGATTTTTTACTTCTTACTTTATTTAGTATCGTCAATATTTATGTTGATAGCGCATCAATATTACAAAGCAAAAGAAGAAACTGGAGATGGAAGAATATACAAACGTCTAGCCAATATTTGGTTCTGGCCGGTGATGACAATCTCGATTTTTATTATCACTATACTGACCTATTACTAAATGCTTAAAAGTGAAAAAAGGCGGCCATGCATCCTCATGGTCGCCTTTGCTAGCAGTTGTTAATAAAGGGAAATTAGTTAGCTGTAGCCGTTAAACTGACGCCATTGTAAGCGCTATAACCTCTTAGCATAACGTGGTATCTACCTGCACCAGAACTCACAGTACAAGTCTCTTCATTACCCCAGCGATAAGGTCGGCAATCATAAGTTGTTCGAGTTGGTTCGTTACCTTTGCGAACATATAAGTCAACGTCACCTGTACCGCCCGTTATCACAATGGTTGCACCTGACATGCCTGCGGGCACATCAAAGTAGAAGAATTGCTCATCGTATCTAGCGCCATTAAGACCAGTTTTAGCTATGCTATCTTTAAGTAGTTTAGGGTCTGTACCATCGTCGACAGCGAGTGTATAAGTTTTGCTTGCTGTTGCGCCAGTTTCATCAGTGATGGTGAGCGTAGCCGAGTATTGACCAGTTGAAGCGTAAGTGTGGCTGACACTAGAACCAAAATCGTTGGCAGACCCATCACCGTACTGCCACTCGTATTGGGTAATAGCACCATTTGGTGAAGTCGAGCGGCTGCCATCAAAACTACAGCTTAGTAGGTTACAACTAATATCGAAGTCTGCGATAGGTTGCGGATCAATTGTACCATTATCGCCAGAAGGTACTTGGCCATTGAAATGACTCGAAACTTGAGGCCAAATTAAACTGATTTTTGCGCCTTTGTTGGTACATCCACCTAAATGGTGAAGTGCAATAACATTGTTCGTCGCTGCTGCAAGTACTGGTGAACCTGATGAGCCACCAATTGTATCGCAGTAGTAGCCTAAGTCAGTACCTGTGCCACGGCCATTCGCGTTTGCATTGTTTACAGAGCAAAGACCGTTAGCATCTCTGTCAGATTCAATCGACAGCTCTTTTGGGTTACCAGAGCCATGCTGAGGAATGTAAATGCGCTCACCTTGTGTTGCATCACGTACATCTAGACCAAAGTAACCAAATGGTGCAGCTTTTGCGAAATCATTAATGGTAAATAACGTATAGTCGAGGGTGTAATCGGTTTTTAATAGATCTTTACCAGTCACTTTTACAACACTTTCTAACGTATTTCCGTCACAACTAGTGTGCTGGTAATTAAACCAGACTTCGGTATTTGCAAGTTCAGATGCAGACTCCACACAATGGTTATTGGTGAACATGCGGTTATCACTGCCAACTCGCCAGCCAGTACATAAACCACTGCCGTTCATGAGTAACCGGGCAACTGGTCGAGAGCGTTCAAACTCTGTTGGGTTTGAATTAGCCCAGCATTGTACATCTCTTCGCTCCATCGCACCGCAAGTAGATGCAATGCCAACATCGGTTTCAATAGACTGAGCAAAGTCATTTTCTGTGCCGTGATAGTAACTATCGATTTCAGCATCAGCCAGTGCGATTTGGCTTTGCGCTTGTAATGTATGATTGATTTGGCCAGGCGTGTATTCAACAATAACTTTGTCTGCTGATACTGACATAGCATAAAACGATGAAATCCCATCATCTCCTTGCGCTTTTGTTGCTGTGCTCATGTTGAACTCAGTATACTCGTAGCGCTCGCTACCATCTTCAGAGCGCACGACAAGTTTACCGCCATTCTGTAAGTTGATATTTTTAAAATGCAATTTGATGTAACTGGCATTTGGGTGTGAAACCGTCTGCGAAATGACAGTTTGATTTATGGCATTTGCGGTTGCGAACTGACTATTAAGCGATAGGTTAAGCTGTGCAGCTTTACCTATTGAGGTTTTTTGCGCCTGAGATGTGTATTTCATCATCTGTGCTTCTGTCAGTGGTATTTGAGCTGCTACAGACAGTGAAACCGCACTTAATAGCGGTAAGAAGTGGCGTACTTTCATTATCATATCCTTACAATTAATTATTTTGGTCTTGGGAACCGAGAACAAAAGTAGCGCATATCTATTGCTATGTAAAATGTTTGTTAATTTAATTTTAACTTTAATTTTACATTAAGTTCTTTTACGCAATCGCTTCAATAGCAATGTGGTTGCAAAGAAAACTCCCCAAAGTTTGATTGATAACACAAATATCAATCAAACTTTGGGGAGTTAAATAGAGTGCTAACCCGTCAAATTTGGGTCAATGCTTGGAGGGTAACTTATTTTATTAGCGCCCAAGGGCCGCCATCAGCTTTAGGTTGGTCACCTTGTGTCCACCATTTCGCTGTGTAAATAGCCTCATTAAAACTAACCTTGTCACCTTTTAGGTAAACTTTTGTGGCATCCCATGCCGCAACACCATCCACCGGTGGTGTGTCTTTAGGTGGGTCAAGCTTTTCAACCACAGTTACATTTGGCCAATTAACATGTGACTGATAAAAATTCGTGACACATTTTTCATAATCGCCAGGCACAAGTGCTGAATAAGCAGTTTGATAGCCTACTAATTTACACTCGAATGACTGGCCACCGGGGCGATCTGAATGATAAGTCCAATCAGCTTCCCAGTTTGTGTAGAGTACATCGGCAGAGCCATTTAGATTTAAGCTACCAAAAGGCGTTTGCTGCCAACAGGTATTTTCTTCGTCAGCTTCAATTGGAATGTTGTAATAGTTCGATAAGCCTTCCCAATAACGAATTCGATTTACCGGCTGACCTTTAGTTCGGTTTTGTTCGCCACACTCAATCCCTCCATTGATAACATTAATGGTAGTACCAAACCCATATCCAATACCTGCAGCCAGTTCTTTTTGAGAAGGCAACCAAGTTCTATCAATGACATGTAACATAGCAGGCTTTGGCGCTTGAGGCGTTAAGAAAAACCAAATAGCTGAAGCTAAGTTGAGCCAAGAATCTGCAACTAAACCTGGATTGTTGAGCAGTACTGTCGCATCACCATTGAACATCACTTCAGAGAAAGCACCGTAATTGAAGTGATAAGAAAGCTGTTTAGCTCCGCGACCAAAATAACCTTGACCATCTGCACATGGCCAGCGGCGGTTTTGCCAGTCGTTTTGACCGCACCCTGTGGTGTAACCAGGTTGACCTTCAGACCACCCCATTTCACGTACATGCACGAGTGCTTGTTGCCATTCTTCTAATTGCAGTGGGTTGTCTGAGATATTGTCTTTGGCAATATGTCCGCCCGTTTCTTGTGAAAAATGTGCAAATGCTGTGATGATAGACTTCTTACAAATGGCGTCAGAATCACGGCCATCGGTATATTCACCACAAAATGCAGGGAATTTACCTATAGCACGTAAAAAGCGTGTATAAGTATATTCAGGAGCAGCCATACCTGTTAAAAAATCCCATTCTTGCTGGCCAAATACGCGTTCAACCCGCTTAACATTATCCGGGTTATTGGCATTGTTTGGTGTGATCGCTTCAACAATACTGTTGTCACGTGTTTCGAGTGCTTTTGCCCAAATCTGATACATAGGATCTGAGGCTTTTGCATCACGTGATGTGTTTATTTCTGCACGAGATAATAAATATCCGTTTGGATTATTAGGATCATCGACAATGGTCAAAGCATTGGCTGAAGCAATTAAACCAACTTGCAACGCAAGTAGTTTGAGAGAATGGTTTTTCATTTGAGTTCCTTTGAGTCGCATGTTTTTAAAATGGGTTTTTAACCTATTTTTAACATTAGATGCGAAATGACATCGCTGTCAAGTCTGTGTGTTAACCAATGTGAAATTAGCACTCATTGATGGTGAAGATGTGGAGTCCTTGTCAATGAGTGCTGATATCTCACACACGCTCATTTACTCAGTTAATGTGTTTTGGTTGGATATCAACTTTTCAAATTTTCAAAACTCATGCTGCAAATACTGTGTCGTCAATTCAGAAATAGGCATCTGAGTGTGCGAAGCAATATGTGTTTATTGTTGTTTTATTTGCAATTAAGTGGTGAGGCTAAGGGTCTTAATACCTCTTTATAATTCGCTTGAGGAGGGACTTATTTTCTTTAGTTTTTTATTATTTCCTCAATGACGTTTGTCATCGATTTCTGCGAGGGCATCTCCTTTCACCTCAGAATATAATTTATTATTCACATTAATATTTTAGTATGGGTTAAACAACTCGCTTATTGAACATTGTTTATTTAAAAACCCTATCAATGACTTGGCCTGAAAAACCAAAAGAGTTTGCGACGTTTTTCGCACCTGAGCAACCCTATGGTGAGGTTAGCGTACCTAATGCTTTATCAGCATACATATCGTCTTTATCTAAAGTGCTGCCGCCATCATTGTCATAGTGTTGAGAGTCAATTTATCTCAGTAATACATACTTATCGAAATAGCTTATTGTTGTGTAAATTGAAATTGTTAAAGGGTTGAACATGAATGCTCAATATCTGTTGAGGGCTCTTAAAAATCAGAAAAAGTAGAAAGTAGTATAAACCCAGTATGTGGTCGTACCAGTTTATCTATGGTATAAAAAACATATATGCTTTATCTAATTTCCATTTTAGGTTTCTAATATGAATTTACAAACTGTCCTCTCTCAACTCGAAAAAGGTCTATCGGGATTAGTTCTTCCTAGCTCTTGGTGCCAAGGTCGTACTGCATTTGGTGGTGTATCTGGCGCTTTACTTTTTCAAGCAGTTAAACAAGCTGTAAAACCAACGCGTCGAATCTTATCTATTAGCACTAACTTTATCGGCCCACTGATAGCTGAGCAGCCATTCGATATTAAAGTTGAAGTATTACGTGAGGGTAAAAGTGCCTCTCAAATATTGGGTCGTATTGAACAAGGCGGAAACACATGTGTGCTCGCGCAATTCTGCTTTGGTGAATCACGTAAGTCTGAGTTGTTGGTTAGTAATGATGATACTCACCAACTTGCCTTGCCTAAGACTGAGCAGTGTATTCCGTATATTCCTAATATGACACCAGAGTTTTTTCAACATGTTGAAATTAGCTTGCAGCAAGGTGGTATGCCATATACAGGGGCAATGACATCGCATTTAGCCGGTTGGATGCGCTTTGCTGAACATCATGGAGTGCAAGACGAACTGCAATTATTGGCATTAAGCGATGCATGGCCTCCTACTATGTTGCAAATGTATCCTCGTCCAGCACCTGCAAGTACTATGAGTTGGTACATCGAATTTTTAAAACCGGTGCAATTAGAACAGAGCCAATGGTTTGGTTTTGAAGCGGTGACACATAATAGTGCTGATGGGTATGCGATTGAAGAAGCTAAAATTTGGCACCCTGATGGTGAATTATTAGCGTTGAGCCGCCAGACGGTTGCAGTATTTGCTTAACGTTAGAAAAATAGGGGCTTCTGTGAAGCCCCATCAATCATGATTGTTTATTTCTAAATGCAACGAGGCCTATCATTAGGACTAGTAGGTAGAATAAGCTACCACCAGAACCTTCATTCTTGCTCTCGCTTTTTTGTAAAGTATTTTGGGAAGACGATGAATTGTTATTGTCGCTTCCTGAGTTTGAATTACCAGATCCAGAGTCACCTGAGCTAGAGCCACCTGAGCCAGAGTCATCTGAGCCAGAGTCATCTGAGCTAGAGTCACCTGAGTCAGAATCACCTGAGTCAGAATCACCTGAGTCAGAATCACCTGAGCTTTCATCTTTTTCTTCTACTTTAAATATTAAAGTATGCTTACTGTAGGCCCCTTCAATGTCATAAGTAGTGATTGGCAATTTAAATTCGCCAGCCTCTGAGAAAGTGATGGTTAAAGTATTATTTGATAGTGTCATATTGTTTAAAACACCATTCAACTCAAAGACTATCGGTAAACCTTTGTCATCAACAAAGTTATCAGCAAATGTGATTGTTAATTCTTCATCTGTTTTTGCAGCAAACTCTAAATTGTTTATAGCTGTTGGCGCACTATTGTAAGTGAGTTGCACTGATAGCTCTGCGCTTTGCTCCAATGAATTGGTGACAGAGACTATGAGGCTTTGAGAGTTTGAAGGCTGACCATCAAATTCTAATTTACCTTGTTCAGATAATGAAACTCCCGGCACTGTTTGTGTTGTGACAAATTTAAGGTCCTGACGTTGTTGCTCGCTAAAGTAGGAGGTTAAATCCCAGCTAGCTGGATTGCCTTGGTTTAGAGTTAGCTCGACTGACTCAGAGGTTGGTGACAATTCATTGGTGATAACCATCGTACCTTTTGAGTAAAAGTGTAGGTAATGGTTTTTTTGTGCATATTTTCCCTCATAAAGGTTGAATTCACCAACACGTGAAAATATGTTTTCAGTTTCAGTATCAAGCAGGTAAGCATCTAAAGTGTCGTAGTTTCCAACATCAAAAAACCACAGAGATTGAGTGTTGCTCAACCGAGCTGGCTTCATTTTTGGCACTCGGGGTAATGCAATATCTTCTTTAACGAATCCACTCTCTTCAAGACGGTAGATTCCATGTTCACTTAAGTTACCAAGCCCCCAGTGTGCAGGTAAATAAAAACGCTCATTTACGTAAGTTATTTCACCATAATAATCAGTCAGGCCATTAGTAAATATGGGTAAGTCGATGCTTTTGTGAAGGCTTAGTTGAGCATTATCAAATAACAAGTGATGTAGTTTTTGCAAATCTCTGTCAAATGCATAGATATTAACGCCATCAACAATATAACTTGTATGTTTGTAAAGCCTTGTGCTCGATTCTAAATTTAAGTCAAAGACTTGTTTGAACGTTAATCCTTCTTCACTCGCTTCAAATAAGTAATAGTCACCAGCAGAGACAAACACCACTTGAGTGTCTGTTAATGCAAATACAGCCTGCCACTCTTCAAGTATAGAGCTGTTTTCAAGTACTAATTTACCTTTTTTGAAGTTTAAATTTGTCTCGTCTGCGTTCGTCGAAATTAATGTATAAGAGTCATTTTTAACATATAAAACTTGCTTCCCTAATTTATAAAAACCGTTATATGAAGAAGTATGATTATGAAGCTGATCAGTCAGTGGGATATCTTTAGTGAATGTTTGTCCGCGCTCAGGTGAAAGTGCAGATAAAGTAAAAAATCGACCATTGAAGTTTAAGCTACTGCTTTCCCCAATCACTAGATTTGGATAAAAATCAGATAGGCTGGTTTTTAGTCTGCCTTGCTCTTTTTGTCTCTCTATTGAGCTAAAAGAGCCATCATTGTTAATGGTATTGACTTTTAAGCTTGTACTTTTTGAATAAAGGCGAAGTGTTTCTTTATCAAGGTTTGGACTACCCGGCACACAGCCTGCGCATACTTCGGTCGCAGAGTAATTATTATCAGCAGTTAAAGTCAGCTCTAAAAGCTGTGCATAGTTATACGCGAACAAACGATTGTCAGTGCTGACGATATGATGCACTAATAAATCATTGGGTAAGAAAGTTGCGCGAGAAACTTCACGGTGGTTAGCCACCTGATTATCGGCTGTTAGTTTCAGCTCAATGACAGTGTCATAATTATGTATGAGCAGAGTATTGTTAACTGGGTCATATACACTTGCGATCTTTCCTGGGTACCTAAAATCAAAAGCTCCATTAAAGATTTCTTGATAGTTGTTATTTAAATCAAACACCATCAAAGTATCTTTAGATATGTGTAAAACTAAGCCTAAATCCGGGTAATGGTGCTGTTTACCATGGTCGAAATCTTCATCATTTATGGTGACACTGCTTCCTTTAGTGATAGAAAAATTTGCAGGGTCCCAATAATAAGGAGTGAATTTGGTGACTTCTCTTTCGCTATTTTCGTAAGCATAAAAAGCAGAACTGGTTAGCTGACCAGATGTACTCCAAGAATTAGGGTTAAACTCTGTGACTTGCTTTTCGACTAGCTTATATTCTTCAGTGATCTGCCAAACAATGATATTACCTGAGAAATCAACCGACAGAAGTGATTTACCATTTTCAGAGAGCGTATACTCCACGGTATTTCTAATATCTGAGGCAAAATGCAAATGAGGATATTCAGACTTTAAAATAAAGTTATCATCGGTTACTTCAAAAATATTCAGTCCATCTCGACCATATAGAACGAGTGTAGATGCATTTAATAAAGTTTTTGAAGAAGTAGCTTCGTATTGATTAATCTCATGTGAATTAATTTTTTTTAGTGTGAGATTATTCGTATTAATTGTTGCTAAGCAATCTGTACTGAGTAGAGAAACGCTTAAAGCGGTAATTGTAGAGAGGATTCTTTTCATTCTATGCTCCTTTAAGAGGAACGAATTCTATATGGCTTTTTAAGTTAATGCTCCGCTATTTCAATTTTTATGTATTTTTACATAGGTCAAAGTTGATCAAAAACCTATTGAACCACTCATCAATTTTAAATAAGTCTTTAATAATTAATAATATAGTAAGAAGGTTAAGCAGAATAAGCTTTCATCGAATTCTCTGCTATGGGTATTTCGATAAACATATTTTTAGTAAATAGTTTTGGCTAAAGAAAAAACTTCAATTCAAAGCGTTTCTCGAAACATAGCTTATACTTATTGAATTAAGATATTCTAAACTCTACAGGAGATAAGGATGGATTATCCATGGATAATTAAAGCGAACAGAATCTTTTCTGGCGTGTTAGTTGCGCAGTTTTTACTATCCCTCTTTATCGCTTTATTCACTCAAACATGGTTAGAAGCTATTGTGATAGGCCTTTTTGCACTGGCGTTACCTTTCTTTTTAATAAAGACGGCGCCGCACGCTTCTGTTACCCGTTATAGTGTTGGTGTTGCTGTGCAAGTGTTTGCGGCATTACATATTCAACAAACCATGGGCTTAACTGAGCTTCACTTCGAAATATTTGTTGTACTTGCATTCTTGAGTTTTTATAGAGACTGGAAAGTAATTTTAGCCAGCGTGGCATTTGTTGCGGTTCACCACATAGCGTTCTTTTTCATGCAAGTGCAAGGTGCAGGCGTCTTCATTTTCGAAGAAGGGCATTTATTTTTCTATATATTAATTATTCACGCTGTTTTCGCTTTAGTTGAAGCGGGCGTGTTAATGTTTGTTGCTAAGCACTCTCATGAAGAAGCTATTGCGGCTCATGAACTATCTAAAAATGTAAAATCAATTTTGGCTGATAATGGCAAATTTGATTTAGCCAGCTATAAATCCTGTGAATCAGAACAACTTGCAGATTTTAATAAATTAATTGGTTCATTTTCAGGGCTGATAACCCAAGCAAAGCAAGTTTCAGACTATATAAGTGGTATGTCAGAAGAAGTATCGAAACTCACTGATGAAGTGCAAGCAGCAAGTAACGACAATAGCAGTCAAATAAGCCATATTGCGACGGCCACTGAAGAGATGACAGTTGCTAGCGGAAACGTAGTTGAGCAAGTGAGTAGTGCCAATGAAAACGCCAATGATGCCTTTACCAGTACAGATAAAACTCGCGCCATTATTGACAGCTCAGGTCAGAACATTGATGAGCTGACACAAGAAATCGCCAGCACTTCAAATACCATTAGCGAATTAGCCAGTAAGTGTAATCAAATAGAAGAGGTAATGAATGCCATTAAATCTATTTCGGACCAAACTAATCTATTGGCATTAAATGCAGCAATTGAGTCAGCTAGAGCGGGTGAGCATGGTCGTGGCTTTGCCGTGGTGGCAGACGAAGTAAGAAAGTTAGCGATGAAAACGCGTGAAAATGCAGAGCAGATCAGCGAGATAACAGCTTCGCTCACCTCTGAGGCTTCTCTTTCAGTTGAGCAAATGGCGAAATGTTTAGAGCAAGCTCAATGCACGGTGACACAAGCTAATGAAGCATCAGGAATGATGAGTGGTGTGGTGCAAAGTATCCAAAGTATCGTGGATAACATGTCTTTAGTATCAAGCGCAGCCAATGAACAAACCAGTGTCTCAGATAGCATTTCTGAGTCGACACATTCGCTAGCGAGCAATTCTAAGCACCTACAAACGGCTTCAGCTGAGGTTGGTGAAAAGTTTCAACGAATGCAGTTGCAAATTAAAAGCCTAAATGAGGAAATGCAGAGATTTGAAGTTTGACCGAGCGACAATTATATTTTTATTCTGGGCTGTCAGTTTATTATTGGCAGTCCTTTATGTCTCAAGCAGTAAATTAAAACCGTTCGACCCAAACAATCAGCTTCATCAAGCGGCTTTAGAAACAAGGTTCGATAAGTTGCTTTTGACTCAGTTACAAACCGTCGAGGCCAATCTCGTCAACACGGTATTTCATTTTCGAACAGATAACTGTTTTTGCCAAACAGTTGCGCAGGGCCATATCGACTCAGTAGAAAAATTAGCAGAGCGTCAGACTTTTCGGAATATTCAAATTAATCTATCGGCGAATCCTAAATTGAAACGCTCTATCCCGTCTGTGCCTGCGGTGGCAGTCGTGGATGAAGAAGGGAGGTTGAGCTATTTGGGGCCCTATTCATCCGGTATTTTTTGTACACAAGGCAATGGTTTAGTGGAGCCATTTATTAAAAAAATGCAAGGTCAAAACCTTGGTGCAACAGTTATTTCACAAAGCCAAGGGTGTTATTGTGCTTTAGGTACTTAGGTAAAACATGTGTAACGAAAGAACCTCAGCGAGTGAAGCTCTTGTTATAAAAGTTATAACAACTTGATGTTATGCAAGCTCTGTCCAAGCCATGTTCCAATATAAACCAACACCGGATTCATATTGGTTTGAACCCGCTGAGTATTGCACACAATAACCATTCAAATCTAAGCTGAACCACAATGAAACCAATTTTTTGCAAGAAGTCACAACTTAAAACGCTTCATCACGCTTCTTGCAAGAGAGAGCTCAACTGGCTTAGTTGAAATTTAAGGCTTAGCCTTAAATTTCAAGCGATTATTATTATCTCGCGAGTCTAATATTTGCTGTTTATTAAACTGCTGAGTGTGTTTTGCTACGCGGTCATATAAAAGCACATTAACCGTGGCGGCTAGGTTCATACAGCCAGTGGTTGGCATATAAACGACCGCACAGGCTTTATCGACAACCTCTTGTGGCAAACTGCCATCTTCTGGGCCGAATATATACAGTGCTTGGTCTGGGTGCTGAAATAAAGGCAGTGGCGTTGCGCCTTCAACGAGTTCCACACACACGATAGGAATGTCTTGGCTAACGGCTTGAGTTAAATCATTGACTTGAGTAAGCGGTATTTTCTCACTGACATTTTTAGTATCGGTTTGATGCTTTGCCGCAATGGCATAACGTTTACCACTAAAAAACACCTCATTGGCCTCATAACAGCCAGCTGCACGCATAATACCGCCAACATTCGTCGGAGATTTAGGGTTAAATAGGCCGATGGCGCAGTAAGGTGAATGTTGCTCTTTCATAATGACACTAAATTGATAACTAAAACCAGCGCAGTATAAACCTTTCTGAAGATATTTTCTCTAACTTAAACTGAGCTCTGGTTAAGGTTAGTAATCCGCATAATGTGATTGAGTCATTAATCATGAATGTTCAATAGTACTAAATTACTTAAACCTACCCTGCTTTATGATTACTTGTTCTTGTTTTAGTATTTACTTAATTAGTGTTTTTTCATTACACTTTTTTTGCCAACAACGGCATTAAAAGGATATTTATTATGAAACTGAACAAAAAAAAGCTGAAAAACTTAACATCTGAAAAAGTACTTTCTAATGCTGCAACCCCAAATGTGGCAGGTGGTTACTTCAATTCTGATACACCTGATTGTATTCCAACAAATCGAGCGGATTGCAGAACCGGAGCTATCTCTTGCTGGAATGGTAAAGATTGCGCATTTACAAATCGCTACTTTATGTGTGATTAATATATGAAAGCTTTGAGGCTTAGGTAACTGAGCCTCTTTTGGTTTTAACTACTTAATTTTTTGGTTAGCATGGGGTTTTAAATTGCTCTGAGCGCCAAATGAAAAAAATCGCTGTTTTTGTCGATGTGCAAAACATCTATTACACAACACGAGATGCGTTTTCACGCCAACTCAATTATCGAAAAGTCTGGCAATTTTTATCTGAGCAAGGCGATATTTTCCTCGCAAATGCTTACGCCATAGCCCCAAACGACGACTCACAACATAAGTTTCAAAAAGCCCTCAAACACATAGGCTTTAATGTAAAGCTTAAACCTTATATTCAGCGCAAAGATGGCTCGGCCAAAGGTGATTGGGATGTCGGGATCACCATAGATGTACTAGAGCATGCGCAAGATGTAGACGTGATTTGTTTGCTTTCGGGCGACGGTGATTTTGATTTATTGATGCAAAAAGTGGCAGCTAAATATGGTATTGAAACATGGGCGATTGGAGTTGAGCAACTTACAGCGAATTCATTGATTAACAGCTCAAGCCGATTTATCGCAATAGAACAACCTTGGTTTTTGTAATTCATTAATTTATAAGTGAAAATTACTAAGGCGTATAGAGCTGCTTTGTCTTTATTAAAAAATAGTTTCTGATTATGGTGAATATTAAACCTAAGGACTGTTCATCTTTTATCAAGGCTAAAATTTGCTTTAATAAAGCTTTTCTTGATTGTTTCTTTATTGTTGACAATTGTTGCTGGGTAGTTAATATGTACCCGTTTTTTTTAATAAGGAATAAAGATGAAAAAACTAAAAATGACAACAATCGGTGCATTAATCATTCCTGCATTAAGCTTTGCTTCCCTATCTGCGGAGGCTTCAATTTGTCCAACAAAACCAGTTATACAAGATGGGTGTACATTCCCTGCTGATAACCCAGCCGAGAGAATTTTCCGAGCGGCAGCAAAACCATTTAGAAGCCTCTGGAAAGCTCAGTGCAACGCACATGATGTAAATTATCAAATTTTGGGTAAAACTAAGCAATCTAGTGATAGTAAGCTTTATGAAGATATGCGAAGAAGGTGTGATAGTAAATTTAATAAATATTTATTAGCACCTGCCAATCAAGTCTGTAGAGCTGCTGCTTATTCAGTATATGTTGCTTTAAAAAATACTGACTCTTCGAAGTATTACAAACCAAGACAAAGAGACAGACAGCGTCACACAAATGAGTATGTAAGAACAATAAGTAATGGATTTGGGCATTGTGACATGACGCCTGAATATGCAGGTTTTTATGATCCTTCACTGCTTTCTTACATTAACTCTCGTTTCCAAAGCTTAGCAGGAAGAAAGCCAACAGCTTATGAGAGGTTTGATTTGCTCAACCTGTACAGTGTTGATAGCTCTCTAAATACTTGGAAAAGTCGCGTTACTTCTGAAATTAATAACAATTTAAAATTTAATTCAGGCCCAGAAGTCAGAATTGTCAGTAGAAACAGCCCAGAGAAATACAAGCAAGATGCTAGTTCATCCCTAAGAGCGAGAAGCTACCAATGGGATCTAAATATTGGAAGTAGTAATAGTAGTATGTTTTCTAAGACTTATATGAATATGTATGATGCAACTCATAGAATTAGCGGTACTTTAAAAGTTACTGATAGTAATGGTAATAAAGATGTAAAAATTATTAAGACTACTTTCCGTTCGAAAGGCTTGTGTGCACCGAACGAAAATCTTCACTGTTTTTAAGAGATTTTCTTAATGATTTCTCGCAAGGGACTTTGCTTTGAAAGTCCCTTGTTTTTAGCATGATGAGATTTTAACTATTTTATCTTCAACTGTTCTTACTTATCACAGCAATTATTCTGAAGTTTCAAAAAGCCCTCAAACACATAGGCTTTAATGTAAAGCTTAAACCTTATATTCAGCGCAAAGATGGCTCGGACAAAGGTGATTGGGATGTCGGGATCACCATAGATTTACTAGAGCATGCGCAAGATGTAGACGTGATTTGCTTGCTTTCGGGTGACGGTGACTTTGATTTATTGATGCAAAAAGTTGCCGCTAAACACGGCATCGAAACATGGGCGATTGGGGTTGAGCAACTTACAGCGAATTCATTGATTAATAGCTCGAGTCAGTTTATTTCAATCGAAAGTAAGTGGTTACTATAGGTTTCTAATAATTAGGTCAGTTCTAGAGTAAAAATTCTTAACTTTAAATTAAAGCGTAAAAATTAAACTTCAATTGTTCATAAAAAAAGCATTGACATAATATGTCATATTGTGCGAATTTGAGAGACAAGGATGCAGCAATCGATAAAAACTTTGCTGCTATTTTCTTAGGATAAAGAAATTTAAGGAATCGCGAACATGGATCTTAATGAACTCGCCCTACAACTTTCTAAACAAGAAGCCGATGGTGCTTCTTTTGAATCATTTTTTATCAACCGCACTGGTCAAGATGTGCTGCAAGTCATTGTTGATGGCAACGATGAGTTACCTATTTTTGTTACTCAAACCGATGAGCAAGTTTTGTGTATTTGTTACTTGTTTGAAGAGCAAGAAGTCAAAGCTGAATTACGCGCAGAATTAAACGACACCTTGCTGCGTTTAAATGTGCCAATGCCACTCAGTGCATTTGCGAAAATAGATAATAAAGTCGCCATTTTTGGCGCTTTGTCTACCAATTCCACTTTTGAGCAGCTAAGTCATGAAATTGTGACTTTATCAGGTAATGCCATTGATGCATTAGAAGCTGTCAGCGAATACTTTGTCGAGTAAAAGGAGAGTTAATTATGAGTATGTTAAGAAAACTATTTACAGCAGTTAAGGGTGGCGCTCGTGAAGCAGGTGAAAACATTGTTGATGCCAATGCCATTCGCATTTTTGAACAAGAGATCCATGAAGGTAAAGAAGCTATTACCGCTGCCAAACGTAACTTAACAGAAGTTATGGCTAAAGAAATGCAGTTAACGCGTCATATCAAAACCTTAGAAGATAAGATTGCACAACATGAAGAATTTGCTTCTCAAGCACTCGACAAAGGCGAAGAGCCATTAGCATTAGAAATTGCTGGTAAAATTGCCGAATTTGAAGAAGAAAAAGCAGCACAATCACCTACTCTAAGCCAGTACAAACAGCACATTGGGTCATTGAAGCAACAGATTAAAGATGCAGAAAAACAACTGCAAGAAAATCAACGCCAGCTGAGTATTGTTAAAACCACAGAGAGTGTACAGCAAGCAACATTGGCAGTAAGTGACACACTAACCGCGGGTGACTCTTCAATGGCTTCGGCAAAAGAGTCTCTTGAACGAATTAAACAGCGCCAAGCTGATCGTCAAGACAGATTGGCCGCTGAAAGAGAACTAGCCGACGAAGCGCAATCATTAGAACAGAAAATGAAAGCCGCTGGTATTGGTGAAACCAATGATAGTAGCGCCGATATTCTCGCCCGCATTAAAGCGAAAAAAAATAATTAAATACCATGAACATCAAGAAGGATACTTGGCAAAAGCAGGAGCGCGCGGTCAGGGCAACACAGCTTGCCTTTGACCTCAGTTCAGAGGTGCAAAAACATATCAAGAAGCAGGCGATCGACGACGAGGTGACTCCCTCAGACATGATCCGTCGAATTCTTGGCCTTGAAGTCAAATCAAAAAAGACCCGACAACGTTTGAGCTTTAACTTAAGCGATGAAGAGCTAAATCAACTCGGAGCGCAGTTCGGCATTGTTGAACCGGATGAAGCGCGTAAAAAGCGCTTAATCAAGCAACAAGTGGCCGACTTGTTGATCCAATTTACAGAGCAAAATAAACAAACCTAACCTCTGAAAATTAATAAATACATAGGGAGCTTATGGAATTTTTTAACATTGCACTCACTTTCCCCACGGCCATTTTCAGTACTTTGTTACTGATAGTGATTGGCTTTTGGTTAATTGCCTTATTGGGGTTTGCCGATATTGACATGCTTGAAGGTGATGTCGATGTTGATGTAGGTGAGTCAGATACAGGCTCATTAGGATTCGGCGGCGTACCACTGACCGTGTCGCTAAGTTTAGCGATTGTGATTAGCTGGTTCTGTAGCTTCTATGCACACAAATTCTTTGCCTACTTATTAGGTGATGGTGTGATGTTCTATGTGCTGGGTATTGCCATGATGCTGGGCTGCTTTTTTGTCTCACTCCTTGTCACAGCCATATTAGTAAAGCCGTTGCGTAAGTTCTTTCAAAGTAAAGAGGCTGCGTCTAAGAGCGATTTTATTGGTCTAGAATGTGTCATCGCGACAGGCAAGGTCACTACAAGCTTTGGTCAGGGCAAAGTTCAAATCAATGGCACAGAGCAATTAATAGAAATTAGATGTGATGAAGATAAAGCCTTCTCACTGGGTGATATTGCGGTGTTAATTGAACACAATGATGTTGCTAACACTTACACCGTGGTTGAAAAGCCTTGGTAACACATTTTAAAAACACAAAATTAAACACTTGGGAAAATAGACTGGATTTATACCAGTAAAGAAAACACAATTTAGGAAGAAAACATGGAATTTCTTAATAATTTAGGACCGATTTTAACAGTTGTCGGCGTTGCGATCGCGGTTATTTTTGCCGTTATTATGATTGTTGGTAAGTTCTACCGTAAAGTAGATCAGGGTCATGCGCTGATCATCAATAAAATGAAAAATGAGCCAGATGTCACCACCACGGGCGGCATTGTTTACCCGGTTATTCACAAAATGGAAGTGATGGATATTTCAACCAAGCGCATGGTGTTAGAGCGCCGTGAAAATAGCGGGTTGATTTGTAAAGACAATATTCGTGCAGACATTGCTATTACCTTCTACATTCGCGTCAACGAAAACAAAGACGATATTCTTCGGGTTGCAAAGCAAGTAGGTTGTGAGCGTGCTTCTCAGCCAGAAACGTTACAAGAACTATTCGAAGCTAAATTCTCTGAAGCCCTAAAAACAGTGGGTAAACAGATGAACTTTGAAGAGCTATTTACCCATCGTAATGAGTTCCGTGATTCAATCAAAGAAGTCATTGGTCAAGATTTATCTGGTTATACCCTTGAAGACGTTGCCATTGATTATCTTGAGCAAACCTCAATTAATAAACTAGATCCTAATAACATCCTAGATTCAGAAGGTATTCGCCGTATCACCGAAAAAACCGCTGAACAGAATGTTAAAACCAATCAATTAAAGTGTGATGAAAAAGCGCAAATCGAGATCCAAAACCAAGAGGCACTAGAGAAATCACTCGAAATTGAACGTCAAAAAGAAGATGCACAAGCTAAACAACAACGTGAAATCGAAACCGTGCGTGCGCGTGAAGCGTCTGAGGCTGAGCGTGTTAAACAAGAAGAGCGCTTAAAAGCCGAAGAAGCAAAACTGAAAACTGACGAGCAGTTAGAAATTGCAGAGCAAAATAAACAGCGTGAGATCGATATTGCTGAGCAAAACCGTTTACGTGTGCTTGCGATTGAAGAAGAAAAAGTAGCCAGAGCACGCGAAATCGAAACCATAGAGCGCGAAAAAGAGACTTCTATCTTGCGTATTAATAAAGAAAAAGCGCTAGAAGTTGAGCAAAAAGAAATTGCTGATGTACGTCGTGACCGCGTCGCGGTAGAAAAAACCGTAGCTGAAGAGCAAGAGCGTATCAAAGATGTGAAGGTACTAGCCGAAGCAGAGCGTGAAAAGGAAGCGATTGTCATCAGAGCTCGCGCAGAAGCTGAAGAAGCCTTAGTAAAAGATATTGAGTCAGCGAAAGCCAAAGAGCAAGCGGCTGAATTTAAGGCTCGTGAGCAAGAGAAAATGGCAGAAGCTGAACTTCGCATTGCAAACCAAAAAGCTGAATCTAAGAAGATTTTAGCCGAAGCTGAAAAAGTAGAGATTGCCGCATCTGGTCTTGCAGAAGCTGATGTTATTAAAGCGAAAGCAGAAGCAAGTGCAATTCAAGGTGAAACAGACGCAAGAGTGTTACAACAAAAGTTAGCTGCCGAGGCAGAAGGTAAACGTAACATTGGTGAATCAGAAGCTGTCGTGATGCGTCAGAAGCTTGAAGCAGAAGCTGAAGGTAAGCGTGAAATTGGTCTTGCAGATGCACAAGTTCAAACAGCAATGGCTGAGGCGAATGAGAAGCAAGGTGAAGCAGAAGCAATCAACCTTGAACGCAGAATGTCAGCAGAAGCGAAAGGTCTAGAAGAGAAACTACAAGCGCTTAATGCCATGGACCAAGACGCCCGTGATTACGAGAGCTTCACATTACAGCTGAATCAGCAAAAAGAGCTAACGCTTGCGAAACTAGACATTGAAAAAGACATTGCAGCGAACCAAGCTGAGATCTTATCTAAGACATTGGGTAATGCAGATATCAACATCATGGGTGGTGACGGCCAGTTCTTCAACCAGTTCATGAAAGCCATTACGGTGGGTAAATCAATCGATGGGTTAGTCGATGAAAGCCAGACAGTTCAAACTTTGTTTAAAGATCACTTAAACGGTGACAGAAACATCATGGATGACCTAAAAGGGGTGTTAGCGGGTGCGAATGCGTCGTCAGAAACGATGAAAAACCTTAGCATGAGCAAACTTATGCAGCAGCTTAGTAACTCATCAGAGACTGAAAAGCAGCAGTTATTAGGTATGTTAGGCGGCTCATTGTTAAACGGCAATGCCAAAGAAGTTGAAAAGCAAGACTAGCGCAGCTTAGTAGCGAGTTGTTTACCCTAAACAAAATACTTTTTGTGCAAACTATGTAGGTTGGTTAAACACCAACCTACAGACGAATAGGGTTTTAATTGTAGGTCGTCGTTTACGGCGACACATACTCAGCTACGACAACACTTCACTTGTTACACGTACTTTGCTCTTTTTGTGAGGGCAACTTCTTTAAAGATTATTAGGACAAAGAGATTATGGCAGATCCAGCAAATGAAGCTGCGCTCGAACAGAGCTCCTATGACTTAATTAAACGTAGATTGAGTAACTCAGGTACACAATTACGTTCTCTCGCCGATGATTTAAACCAACAACGCGTTGATACCTTTGGTAGTACTGAGCTGAAAGTAAAAGGCCGTGCTCGTGTACGTACAGAGCACAACTGTATTCCAAGAGACATTGTCTTAATTGGCGATAAACTTATTTTTGCTTACAACGTATTCTTGGGACTAAAGAAAAACATTCATGTGAGTGATGTTTTCACTGTTCAAAAACTGGTTGAGCAGGACGATCACTATGAAGTAGAGCCTTATCCAAGCGAAACCAAGTTCCTGACAAATCCACGATTTTTAAGAGACTTTGAAGAGCTATACACTTACTACAAAGAAACCCGTTTACAGCATTTATTCCAACAAGCGGGCAAAGTATTTGCTTGCTTCCAAATTGGTGAAAAGCTGACTGATGTCCGCGTATTTCGTTGGGAAATCGCAGCTGATAACACCCTTGAGTATATCGACAATCGCGGTGAGCGAGACTTACAAGATAAGCAAGACTACGACTTTGAGTGGGTAAAAACCGACCGCGCCGATCATGTTGAAGGACGCTTTGGTCATATTAATGTGCTCGACAAAATTTTTGTCGAAACCACAGGTGGCGACTTAACCATTAAAGTTGAAAATAACACCGATAGTGGTGAGGGGATCTATTCAGAGCCTGTTGAAGATAAAAATCAATCATTGGCCGACTGTGAGCTTGAATACGCTCAAGTGGGTGAATTGATCTTACTTAAAGTGCAGCCGTACCGTGAAAAAGATTGGCGCTTCTTTATTTTCAATTGCCGTACTGAGGCGGTTACTCGTCAAGATGCTATTGGCGATGCCTGTATTCAGTTGCCAGATGACCACGGTATTATTTTCCCAGGTGGGTACTACCTGCAGTCGGGTCAAACGCGCTACTTTGATGATCAAATCGAGAAACTAGAGTTTCATCGTCAGGTTAAATCACCCAACGGTGAAGACGTACTGTATGTGTTTTACGAGCCAAATGAAGGTCGTTACGCACTCTTTGCCTATAACCTAATAGAAAAGAATCTACAAAACCCAATCTACTGCCATGGTTATGGCGTCTATGACGATGGTTTAACACTGACTTTCAAAGCCGATAAAGAAGAAGCTGAGCGTGTTCATCCCATTCAAATTTGGCAAAGCCCATTTTGCTCTGTCGAATTTGCCGCAAATGCGCCAGCACCAACCAGCATACTAGGCAAAATAGGTAACCCAGACTTAGTTCGTGGTATTTCAGACTTATACTCGGTTTGTAAAGCCATCAGTGAACAAAACCCAAATATCAACCATTATGAAGCCTTAATCGCACAAGCACGGAGTGTGCTTGATAGATACCACTGGTTAGCTGATTTTGAAGCTCTAACAACGCTGATACATGAGATTTTTGAAACCTCAGAACAAGTGCTTGATGAGTTTGAAAAAGTAAAACAAATTCAAGAAACAGCGTTAAAGTCTCTTGCTGATATTAAGCAAACAGTGGTCGACACCCTGCGCGATATTCGCCCCGATAGTTTTAAGTTAACCAGTGAATTTGTAGCTGGGTTAGACGCGTTAAAGCTATTAAAAGGCAAAATCATCAGCCTTGAAGAGGTGAAGTACATTGACCTTGCAGGTTTAAAAGCGGAGCTTAAAACCGTTGATGAAAAAACCGCACAGCTCAGTCAAGCAACGGCGCAGTTTTTACAACAAGACAAGGCGCTTGCACCTTACCATAATAAGCTTGATGAGCTCACAGCTGCCTCTGAAAAAAGCGAGGCGGTGACTGAGTTAAATGGCTTTTTAGCTCAGCTAGATACGCTAAGCGAGGAACTCGACTTACTTAACCACACCATGCTCGATTTAGACATCGAAGACAGTCGAGTGCGCACGCAAATTCTTGAAGATGTCAGCGGTGTGTATGGTCTGGTTAACCGGGCTAAGGCAAGCATTGAAATTCGCCGCAAGAGCTTAGGCTCTGTTGAAGCTAAGGCGGAGTTTTCGGCACGCTTTAAACTCTTTAGCCAGAGTATTACCAGCAGCTTAAACAATACCAAAACCCCAGAGCAGTGTGACGAACAACTGTCGCGGTTATTAATTCAGTTGGAAGAGCTGGAGTCTCACTTTAGCGAGTACGACGAATACTTAGCCGAGATCATGGCTAAGCGCGACGATGTATACGAAAGCTTTGAAGCGCATAAGCAACAGTTGATGGAAGAGCGCCAGCGTAGAGCTTTAAATATTGCTAATGCCGCTGAACGTATTTTACAAGGCGTGACTCGACGCTCGCAAAGCTTTACTGAGCTTGAACAGATCAACAGTTACTTTGCGTCAGATCCGATGATCAGCAAGCTACGCGGGTTAACCCAAGAGCTGCAAGAGATTGGCGATGAAATTAAAGCGGATGATATTTTATCTAAGCTGAAGTCATGTAAAGATCAGGGCATTCGTGCCCTACGTGATAAACAAGACATTTATGTGCAAGGTGGCAACCTCGTAAACATAGGCAAGCACGGTTTTAGCGTTAATAAGCAAGCACTTGATTTAACGCTTTTGCCTCGTGACGATACCTTAATGCTGCACCTTACGGGTACTGAGTATTTTGAGCCAATTCCAGATCAAGCCACTCGTTCGCAGCTTGAAACGGGCAAAGCCTATTGGGAGCAAAACCTTGTTTCTGAAAATGCCGAAGTTTATCGTGGTGAATACTTGGCCGCTCAGGTTTTGGCATGCGCCAATAAAGGTGAGCAAGGCTTGAGCTTTGATGTATTGAATGAGGCGGTTCAAAAAGATGAATTGCTGACTTTGGTACAAAAATTTGCCGAGCCAAGGTACCAAGAAGGATACGAAAAGGGCATTCATGATCATGATGCGTGCGCGATTTTAACGAATCTATTAGTGCAAAAGCGGGCTTTAGATTTACTGATTTATCCGGTTGGTTCACGGATTATTGCTCAGCTTTATGCAGTGCAACTGTCAAAACAAGCGTTTACAGCATTGCAGCAGTCAGCTAAGCAAGCGCATTTAATGCAGACCATGTTTAATGATGCCGCCTTCTATAATGCTCAAATTCAGCAATTAGCTGCCGATATTAAAGCGTATTCTGAACAAATTTCGGATATTTGTACGGTATTTAATGACTTTTCGCTGCAGTTAAGTGCGCAATATCTATTAGATGAGTTAGCTAAAAAGCATACTGAAGCAAAGTTTATTGTGTCAGGTAAAGTTAAAAACTTAGCTGAGCAGTTTCAAAGCAGTGCGAAAAGCAAAGGCTTTTGGGGCGAGTTACAAAATGCTCTAAAAGCTGCAAGCAATGTGAGTGACAAAGCTAAATTATTATTCAGTTGGTTAGTGGCTTATTCGCAAAACAGCCAAGCGCAAAGTAATGAACAAAACAGCGCACTTAACATCAACATCGCCCTTGAAGCGGCGACTATGGTGTTGCTGAGTAATGACAAACTGGCAGGGTTTTATGCCCACGATGCCAATGTATCTGAGCAAGTAACGGGTTTAATGGGACAGCATCGCACGATTCAAGATCAAACTTTACATCTTGATTATGCGGCATTCTTTGCCCGTACTAATGCCTATATTGAGCAGCATGTGACTGGCTTCTCTGCATTCCAATCTCTTAAGAGTGACATTTTAGCGACCCAAAAAGAGCGTTTACAGCTTGATGAATTTAAGCCAAAACCACTGAGTTCATTTGTCCGAAACCAGCTTATTAATAAGGTCTACTTTCCGATCATCGGTGATAACCTCGCCAAGCAAATTGGCGCCTCAGGTGGTAATAAGCGTACCGACTTAATGGGTATGCTGCTGCTCATCTCTCCACCGGGTTATGGTAAAACCACATTAATTGAATATGTGGCAAACCGTTTAGGCTTAACTTTTGTGAAAGTGAACTGTCCGTCTATAGGACATGATCAAGTATCGCTCGACCCATCGCAGGCCATTAATGCCACCGCAGCCAAAGAAATAGAAAAGATAAACCAAAGTTTTGAAATGGGTAATAATGTCATGCTGTATCTCGATGATATTCAGCACACTAACCCTGAGTTCTTACAAAAGTTTATTTCATTGTGTGATGGCTCTCGTCGTATTGATGGCGTATGGAATGGTCGCAGTAAAACCTATGATCTGCGTGGCAAGAAATTTGCGGTTGTGATGGCCGGTAACCCTTATACCGAGTCAGGTGAAAGCTTTAAGATCCCAGACATGTTGGCAAACCGTGCCGACATCTACAACTTAGGTGACACGCTCAGTGGGTGTGAGCAAGAATTTGCTATGAGTTTTGTAGAAAACGCATTGACCTCAAATGCCGTGCTAGCGCCATTGGCGAACCGTAATATGGAAGACTTATACAAGCTAGTACGTATTGCCGAAGGTGAAGATATCTCGTTAAACGAGTTAGAGTACGGTTACTCACAAGCACAAGCAAACGAAATTGTCTCGGTGCTACAAAAACTACTGACCATTCGCGACACCGTATTAAAAGTGAATGCCCAGTACATTGCTTCAGCCGCACAAGATAATGACTACCGCGAAGAGCCACCATTTAAACTGCAAGGCAGTTATCGAAACATGAATAAGATGGCCGAAAAAGTCGTTGCAGCCATGAACGATGATGAACTCGAAAACCTTATTCGCGATCATTACCGTGGCGAAGCGCAAACCCTCAGTAAAGGCAGTGAAGAAAACTTGCTTAAACTGGGCACCATCCGCGGTACGTTAACGGCTGAAGAGCAATCCCGTTGGGCGCAAATTTGTGGTGACTATGAACGACTCAACAGAGCGAATGATGCAGGCAGCCCAGCGTTGCTGGCCGTCGAAGAGTTAGCCAGATTAAATAACGCTATGACAGCCATTGCGGGTAACTTGAACAAAGATACTTTAAGCTTTGATTATTCAGAGGCGCTAGCGCAGTTAATTGGCGCACAACAAAACCAACAGAGTGCTGAGGCAATCAATGAAGGACTGAGCGGCATTAATCAGACCTTGCAAAACCAAGTTGCACAAAGTCAGCAAAGTGGTGAGCTTACGGCCAATAAGCTGGTGGACATTGCACAGGCGTTTAATGTGATTGCTAATAAGCTGAATAAAACCCAGCTGAGTCATAACTATACTGACGTTTTCCAAGCGCTGCTTGCCGATACCGAAGGTAAACCCAAGGCGTCGGACTTGCAAGCATTGCAAGACGCCCTAGTGAACAGTCAGGCTCAGTCATCATCGCAGCTCAATAAAGCTTTAGCACAAGGGGTGACCTCGCTTACTCAGGGCATACAAGACCTTAAAGCGCACAATGCGGCCAGTGCTTCAGCGGAGTTTGACATGCAATTGAACACGCAATTTGATGCACTCAAGCACAGGCTGTCTCAAGCTGAAGCGGCTTTACAGGCAAACAGTAAACAGCTCAACCAACAGGCTGAGCAACAAGCCCAGCAGAGTGAGCAACAACACAGTGCGGTGTTGAGCCAACTGGTTGAAAGGCTAGAGGGGCTACATACTCAGTTTGATACTGCACAGTCGCAACAACAAAGCAGCGAAGGTCAGTCATTAACGGCACTCACTGAGTTGCTGCAAGTAACACTGCCAAGCTTTGTTCAACATCTTGATAAACATCAAGCGCTGGACCCAGCAATATCAAGCAAGCTTGATGGCATTCTTGCCAAACTCACTCAGTTAGAGCATTTGCCGAGTAAAGAAGAGGGCAGTAGTTCAAACAACCCGTATATGCTGTAATACAAGATTCAGGGGCCATGTGCCCCTGAGTTTTTACAAATCGATTTACTTAATCAAAGAATGAGCTGTGTGAATGAGTCTCTATTTAAACATTAATTTATTGATGCAGTTAATTTAGAAAAATCAGCCTTGTTCGATGTGCCTTGGGTAGACGTGACAGAGCTAGACAATGGGGTGGTGCATATTAAGGCTTATGACACCGAGTTTAACAGTGACCAAGGTGAGCAAAGAGCCATTCAAATTAAACTCAGAAAATTGTTATTTGGCCAGTCTTTACACACAGAAGACCAAACGTTCAGTCAGCTATCTGTATTTGTTGATTAAATTTTTTCCTCCAATTAAGCAGCAAGCATGGCAATGAATAAATCACTAGAAAAGTTTTTACGAAAGAAAAAGCGGACAGGAAAAGATGTTATAAATTATCAAACAATATTCGAGGAGGAGCTAGAAAATCTTCGACGCTATTGTAATGGAAGTGGATTAGTCCAAGAAAGTGAACTTATTGAAGATGTCACTCCAGCTAAAAATTTTGGGAGCATTTATATCCTGAGTTAGCTGCGCCAGCTCGTTATTATCAGCTTAGTGTCAGGGAATACCTGATAAAAAAAAGTAGATATGTTCTGCGCAACTAAATCAGGACACTTTTCTTAAGGAACTTTGCTCATACTCAATTGGCGACAGATCACCATTTGCAGTATGAAGTCGTTCTAAGTTGTAATAGCGCATATACGCTGCCACATCATCTCTCATATGCTCATGTGTTGGCTGAGGAACTTTCAACAACCAATCATGTTTTAAACTACCGAAAAAGCGTTCAACAACCGCATTATCCCAACACGCTCCAACATCGCCCATACTCGCTCTGATACCATAATTGGCTAGGAGTTTACGGTAATGCTTACTGGTATATTGTGAGCCTCTATCAGAGTGAAACACCAAGCCTTTTGGTGGCTGACGTAAGTTATAAGCTTTCATCATCGCTTTGCTGACTAAGCCTGTCGTCATTCGCTTATCGATATTCCAGCCAACAATGCGGCGTGAATATAAGTCCATAACAATGGCTAGGTACATTCAGCCTTCATCTGTTCTTAAATACGTCACATCACCCGCCCAAACCTGATTTGCAGCGATAGGATTAAAGTTCTGATTCAGCAGGTTATCTGCAACGGCATCACTATGTTTACGCTTAGTTGTGACTTTGTAAGCAACTCGCTGAGTAACAATTAAACCAAGCTTAGCCATTAACTTCTTAACGCCATATTCGCTGACTTTAAAGCCCTCCTTGCATAACCGTTTCTTCAGCTCCCGATAACCCAAGCTACTTCTGCTTTGTTCGAAGATGACCTTGGCTCTTCGATACATATGCAAATGCTCCGCTGTAATGATTTTTGCCGGCCGCTTCAGCCAAGCATAATAAGCTGAGCGACTGATACCCATTACTTTGCAAAGCTTGCTCACTGGAAATGCCGAAGATAGCTTCTTAACGGTCTTAAACGTTACTTGGTTTCCTTTAGCAGGAGGGCGCTGGCCTTTTTTAATATCTCTTTTTCCATCCTTAGCTCTTTATTTTCCTTACGTAGTCTTAACAGCTCTGCGCGTTCATTTGCATTTAGACTGGCTCCAGATTGCTCAGCTTCAAACTTAGCTTTCCAGTTATAAAGTATTTTATCTGTGATACCTAAAGACGCTGCAGCTTTGGGTACGCTGTAACCTTGCTCGGTTACTAATGCCACAGCTTCTTGCTTAAATTCAGCCGTATAATTTCTGTTTGTTCGTTTTGTCATTTAACACCTCAATAATTGGATTATAATCCATTATTAAAGTGTCCTGTTTAATTAAAGCAGTTCAATTAGACGCAGATAACTTAATGTGTACCCTTACATATAACTATATTTTAAAGGCCCAAGAATATTTTAGTTTACAGCGCTACCCAATGCGTTATGGTGGTGAATTTGAGAGAGCTTATACAAGCCGTGAAGTTTTTTGTCTTGTGCAAGGCGCACTTTTAGGGTTGGCTTGCCATACTGATAACTTGTTTCAGATGTTTTCTGAGGGGTATCAAAAAGGTTGGCATAATCGCTTACATGGCCGCCATATGGACTTCATTATTTTACTCTACGATCGGTATAAAGGCGGCGTGCTTGCGCCGCTAGATTGCCCGTTTGAGTATGATGACATCATTGAAAACTGGGCAACCACAGATTTAAATAAAGTGACTGAATACCTCACAACCTTATGTGATGATCAGGTTGTGCAAGCGGCTGCGCCACCGAGCAAAGGCTACTTTGATTTTGATAATGGCGAATGGGACTTTATTCCTGCTTCGGCGTTGTTATTACTTAAGCTTCGCGATTTGTCGGGCCTAGACAACCCTGAGTTTGTTCATCCTGGTTTTGGTTACCTCAATCCATTATTAGAAATTGAACAGCAGCCTTTTACACTTGACCCGCTACTTGAAAAAGCGGTGCAGAAAATGAAAGAGCAAGGTTTTAATGAGGACGATATTTTTAATCGCGTGATTGAAGGCCATTAATTTTGTTGCTTTGAGTGATGATTTATTAAACCGCTAGCGGCAATAAACCCAAATAACAAGCAATTTAGAAAATTAAACTAGGTTAATTTAAAGAGTACGTACAAATTAATTAAGTGTTTATAACTAATCTGTACGAATCTTAAATAGTCCGAAAGTGGTTATTTGTCAGTTTGTAGGGATTGGTGATGCAAAGTTTGAACTATCGGCAATAAAATTTGCGGCTGGGTGTTTTTCTAGTTGTAATTGCACGTTTTCAGCTTGATTCTTTTTTACATCAATAATGATGATGACTTCGCCAGAATCTAAGTGCTCGTTTATTAGATTTTTAAAGTATTCATCAAACGATGAGCCTGCTAACGTAATGATAAATTTAATAATAAAAAAAACAATGCTGCTCGCTAAGGCAATATAGACTGCATTCAAATACTCAAACCCAAGGATATAGGATGTGATACCTGCGGCTACAAACAGCGCAAATACGGCAAATAAATTTGCGCGTTTTTTGGCTGCAAGTATGTCGGTATTTTCGAGACTTTTAGCACCATGAAGGTGATGTGTTTTTATGCCGTTATCATCTCTGGATAAAACAAAAAAATGATGATCATCTATGCCAATGTTATGAACTTCGTCAGAAATAGACTCAGCATCATCTAAATTACTTGTGACGTAAAATAACCTTTTCATACAGACCCCTTCATTACTTTAGGCTTAAATGTGAAACATTCATTGATGCTTATTTGTACACCTACTCAATAATTGTAGTTCGATAATAAGTATTAGGAAAATTTGCCGTGATTTAGATCAATATTATTGAAACTTCTCTTATGTAAAGGTAATATCCCAAACTTTAAACACAAATGATAATTGATATCGTTTTTGTTGGTTTTAATGTTAAGGTGGGCTAAGTCACATATGCTAAAAAAAGCACTATTGATATTTATCCTTATATCATGTTCGTTGCTTTCTGGTTGCGAACTCGCTCTTTTCGATCCCAAGGGGCCGGTAGGTGAACAGGCAAAAGATTTGATTATTCTATCTGTTGCTTTACTTTCTATCGTAATAATTCCAGTTCTATTTATGTCTGTTTACTTTCCTTATAAATACAGGAAAAGTAACGATAAAAACGAATACAAGCCAAAGTGGGAACACTCAACGAAAATTGAGGTGATTGTTTGGGTTGTACCTTGTTTAATCATCACTGCTCTTGCTGTTGCTACGTACATCACGTCGCATACGCTTGACCCACGAAAACCGTTGGGTAAATCAGAAGATACTTTAACTATCCAAGTAATCGCGCTCGATTGGAAATGGTTATTCGTTTATCCAGAGCAACAAATTGCGACGGTAAATGAAATTGCCATTCCAGTTGACAAGCCTGTTGAGTTTTTGATCACTTCTGACACAGTTATGAACTCATTCTTTATTCCTAGGCTTGGCAGTCAGATTTATGCAATGGCTGGTATGGAAAACCGATTGAATCTTATGGCGAGTGAAGAGGGGATTTACAGAGGCATGTCAGCAAACTACAGCGGATTTGGCTTTGCAGGCATGAAATTTAAAACCCATGCGGTTAATCAACAAGGTTTTGAAGACTGGGTTAACAAAGTTAAGACATCACCAATCGTCTTAGATGAGGCTAGGTTGGGTGAATTAACTAAAAAGTCAAAGGACCATCAGGTAGAGTATTTCGCTGATGTAGATCCGCTCCTATTTAAGAAGACAATCGAGAAGTACACTGGAGTTCAAAATGGCAAATAAAGCGACCATTATTACTGACCCGGATCCGCTCACAGGTAAACTGACATGGGACTCTATACCAATCCATGACCCAGTAATACTGCCTGTAATGATCGCAGCAGTGCTAGGTGGTTTATTCCTCTTTGCATTGATTACCAAAATGGGTAAATGGCGTTATCTATGGGATGAATGGATTACTTCAGTAGATCATAAGAAAATCGGCATAATGTACATCATTGTTGCCGTTGTAATGTTGGTAAGGGGTTTTGCCGACGCACTTATGATGCGTTCACAGCAAGCTTTGGCGACTGCTGCGACTGAAGGGGCCGGATACCTCCCCCCTGAACACTATGACCAAATCTTTACTGCGCACGGCGTAATCATGATCTTCTTTGTGGCAATGCCACTTGTTGTTGGTCTGATGAATGTCATCGTGCCATTACAAATTGGTGCGCGTGATGTTGCGTTCCCATTCCTTAACTCTTTAAGTTTCTGGCTATTTGTAGTTGGTGCGCTGTTAGTTAACATTTCTTTATTTTTAGGTGAGTTTGCTGCGACAGGTTGGTTAGCCTATCCACCGTTATCTGGCATTGAACACAGTCCATGGGTAGGTGTAGATTATTGGCTCTGGGCACTGCAAATATCTGGTATTGGTACATTACTGACCGGTGTAAACTTCTTTGTAACGATTCTTAGAATGCGTGCACCAGGTATGAAGTTAATGCAAATGCCTGTATTTACTTGGACGTCTTTGTCAGCAAACGTATTGATTATCATTGCATTCCCAATTTTGACGGTGACAATTACCTTATTGACGCTTGACAGATATTTCGGAACTGCATTCTTCACCAATGGCCTTGGTGGAAACCAAATGATGTACGTGAACCTTATCTGGGCATGGGGACATCCTGAGGTATATATTCTAATCTTGCCTGCATTTGGTATTTTCTCTGAAATTACAGCGACCTTTTCGCGCAAAAGATTATTTGGTTATACATCATTAGTTTGGGCGACTGCGGTGATCATGGTTCTATCTATGGTTGTATGGCTACACCACTTCTTTACAATGGGAGCAGGGTCGAGTGTAAATGCCTTCTTTGGTATTGCCACTATGATAATATCCGTCCCCACCGGGGTGAAGATCTTCAACTGGTTGTTTACCATGTACAAAGGTAAGGTTGAATTCACAGCTTCGATGTGGTGGACATGTAGTTTCTTATTTACCTTCACTGTGGGTGGTATGACCGGTGTTATGCTGGCAGTACCTGCCGCTGACTTCGTACTTCACAATAGCTTGTTCTTAGTTGCACACTTCCACAATGTAATCATTGGTGGTGCTGTATTTGGTTATTTTGCAGGTATTACTTACTGGTTCCCGAAAGCAACTGGTTTTATGCTTGATGAAAAGCTAGGCAAAATTGCTTGTGCCCTTTGGACAATCGGCTTCTTCGTTGCATTTATGCCTCTGTATATCCTTGGTTTCAATGGTATGACTCGTCGTTTGAGCTACTATGATAACCCTGAGTGGACACCACTACTTTGGATTGCAGCTTCTGGTGCATTCATCGTATTAGCGGGTATTGCTGTTCAGTTCTATCAAGGTTACGTAAGTATTCGTGACCGCAAGAAGAACAGAGATGTAACAGGTGATCCTTGGAATGCGAGAACACTAGAGTGGTCAACTTCGTCACCACCGCCTTTCTATAACTTCGCGACTTTACCTACGATTCATGATCGTGATGAACACGAGTACAAAAAAGAGCATGGCTTGGCGTATCCAAGGGTTGAGAAATACAAACCGATCCACATGCCGAAGAACACTTGGGCTGGTTTCGTGATCAGTGCATTCTCACTAGTGTTCGGTTTCGCTTTTGTATGGCACATCTGGTGGCTAGTGGGCGTCGGCTTCTTAGGCATGATAGGTTCTTGGATTGTTTACTCTTTCGAGAGAAATAAAGACTATTACGTCCAAGTCGATCAAGTTGAAGCGCTAGAAAACGCGCACTTAGATGCTGTTGAAAAATACACAGCAAATCAGAAGTAATTACAGGGGAATAATTGAGCATTATGTCAAATACCAATGTACATGATGAAGAATTGAGAAATCAAAACCAAGCTCTTCATGACACAAGTCATGAAGAGGAACACCATCACGATACTGGTGGTGATACGGTATTCGGTTTTTGGATTTATATAATGAGCGACTGTATATTGTTCGCGACTTTGTTCGCGGTATATGCAGTTTTAAGTGGCAGTTTCGCTGGCGGTTTAACGCCAAAAGATCTGTTCGACCTGAACTTTGTCGCAGTTGAAACTGCGCTTTTATTGTTGAGTAGTTTTACGTTTGGTATGGCGATGCTATATGCAAACAAACGCTCAATGAAAGGCATGATGACTTGGTTAGTTATCACATTAATGCTTGGTTTAGGTTTCCTTGTGATGGAATTGTACGAGTTCTATCACTTTAGCAGTATGGGCGCAACACCCCAGAGTAGCGCATATTGGTCTGCATTTTACGCGTTAGTTGGCACACACGGTTTACACGTATTTGCAGGTTCAATTTGGATGTTGGTGTTGTTTGGTCACTTTAAACGCGATGGTTTTACCGAAGACAACTTAGTTCGTCTTTCATGTTTAAGCCTATTCTGGCACTTCCTAGATATCATTTGGATTTGTGTTTTCAGCGTTGTCTACTTATTGGGAGTAATGTGATGAGTCAAGTTGAGTTACATGATGAACACGATCATGCAGGTGCTTCGCATGGAAGCGTTAAAGAGTATGTTGTTGGTTTGTTGTTATCTATCGTTCTGACAGCGATTCCTTTTGCTTGTCTAATGTTTGACTTGCTAGCTCCTGCAGCTACTTTGGCGGTTATATTAGTTTGTGCAATCGCACAAATATTTGTCCAATTAATCTTTTTCTTACATATGAATGGTAGTTCAAGTCAACTTTGGAATACCACATCGGCTGTTTTTGTGACCTTAATCGTTGCGATAGTTGTTATTGGCTCGATTTGGATTATGGAGCACTTAAACCATAATATGTTAATGGGACATTAATATGCTGAAGCACTACTGTTCGGTAGTAAAGCCAGGGATTATTATTGGGAACATGATAGCCGCGATTGCCGGCTATCTATTTGCATCGAAAGGTAGCATGGATTGGCTTAATTTTGTTGCGATGATCTTAGGTACTTCTTTTGTGATTGCCTGTGGGTGTGTTGTCAATAATATCTTTGATAAAGACATTGATAAGTTGATGGAGAGAACAAAATCCAGAGCCCTCGCTATTGGCGCCTTGTCTGAAAAGGCAGCGGTTAGCTATGCAATGGCGTTAGGTTTAATCGGTTTCGGTACTTTATTCTTCTTTTCTACGTTAGCTGCATTGTCTTTTGCAATTTTGGGTTTTGTTGTATACGCCGGACTCTATACATTTAAATATAAAAGAGGTTCTAAATTTGGCACCTTGATAGGCAGTATTTCAGGTGCCTGCCCGCCAGTAATTGGTTACTGTGCCGTCACAGGGTCATTTGACTTAGGAGCGTTGACCCTACTTTTGATATTTTGTTTATGGCAAATTCCGCATTCATATGCAATTGCGATATACAGATTTGATGATTATAAGAAAGCTGGTATTCCTATCATGCCGATTGTTCAGGGGATCCCTGCAGCAAGAAAGCATATGATGTGGTACATCGTTGCGTTTACTTTAACTTCATTGATGTTATTTGTTTTAAATTATGTTGGTGTTTTTTACGCGATATTTATGTCGTTGGTCGGTGTTGCTTGGTTATTAATAACCGCTTTCGCCTACAAGCAAACGAATGATCAATTGTGGGCGAAGCGAGTATTTTTACTGTCGCTTGTTGCAATTATTTCTCTAAGTGTCGTGATATCAACAGACTATGTTCAAGTGATAGAAACTGGCACACTGGGTCTAAAAGGTGTGGTATGAATACTAAGTCAAAAACATTGATGGTTCTCTTTGCGGGATTACTTTGCATTGGATCTTTGTTGACCTTTTATTTTTTAAATTCCACAAAGGACTTTAACCAACCTGCTCGCACGTTTGATGAACTAGGTGGTGACTTCACTTTAGAAAGTTATCGGGGTGATGTGTCGTTGTCAGAGTTTAAAGGCAAGTTTGGCATTATGTATTTTGGTTATATGTCTTGCGCTGAGGTATGCCCAAATTCTTTGATGGTGATGAGTTTTGCAATGCAAAAGCTTGAAGAGGCTGGCATTGATAATACATATGGTTTATTTGTTTCGGTTGATCCATTGCGGGATACATCTGACAAGATGAAAGAGTTTACTGATTATTTTCATCCTCGCATTATAGGTCTCACTGGTGATGCTGATGCTGTCAGAAAAGTGAGTGCACAATATGGTGTTTACTATGATGAAAGTGATTTAAGTGATTCTTTTATGGAATACTCAGTATCACATGCTTCTAGGTTCTATATTGTCAACGCAAATGGTGATTTAGTTAAAACAATGAGCCATACCACGACGTCGAATGAGCTTGCTGCTCAAATTAAAGAGATCATGTAGTGAGACTTTTCCTGTTTTTTTGTCTATCAATTGTTGTTTCTAATGTCGTTTTGGCTAAAACGTCGATGGAAAAAGTACTAATTAACCACAATGATTCACTGTGTTATGCGCCCTTAGTCAGTGCAGCTGAAAAGATAATTAGTAAAAAGACCCATAGATTAATGACGACATTAAACAATGATTCTAATGAGCCAGTCGTTATATCAGGTGTTATTGAGTATAAAGATAGGCAAAGCCATATTAACTTTGCTGCAATAAGGGTTAATGGACAATGTAGAGTTAAGTCTACAGAGTCATTCACTTTTAAGCTGCCTTGTATCACCGTGCGGCAAGAAGTTTTTAAAAAGTGGCAAATGAAGGGTATTCTTAATAATACAACGCTTGTTTTAGCCCATTCGCGAGATGCTAAACAAATTGCATATTTAAGCGATGCAAGTGATGGCTCGTACTGCCTAGTGTCTAGGCATAACCAATTCTGATTACCTGTGCAAGTTTAACTTAGCTTATCTTAGCAATAGTTAAACTTGTATTTTAAAAAGCGCAGTTGATAAAACGTAAAGTTTTTTTATAACGAAAAATCATTATGATATAACAAATACATGTTGATTCACTTTTCGATAGTTTAAGTATCAAAGCGAGTATTTGTACAATTTTACCGATTATTGAAGGAGTATTCTTGTGTCAGAAAAGTCTGATTTTTATTTCCAGAGCTATGAAGAGTGGAGACATGCAATCACCATTCGTTGTGACATTAAACTCACAAAAGATTATGCCCTCTCTCGAGTTGCGGCATTGAGAAACCTTAATGATAAACACACTATAGAATTTAAATCAAAGTATGGTGAAGCTTACCTAGAGCAAATTATTCTTTGGTTTGAACGAGCCGCTCAAAGTTAAATCTTGAGCGAGTTCATGGCATCTGAAATGTGTGATCTTGAATCTTATCAAGATCTCTTTTCTTTGTTGTACGATTAATAAAAATGCCTATTTCAACTCCAGTTTGTTGACACCTAAATTTGTCAACCTATCCCATTTCAAACAATACATTGATCTTGACTGGTTCTTCTAAACCTTAAGAAATAACGAATAGCAAGAAAAGGTGAGACAGCGAAATACCCATTACTCTATTATAGTTTTTCATATTCGAGGAGATGAAAATGAACTGGTTAGAGAAAATGTCTGGTGCAATTGATTTCATTGAGCAAAATTTAGAAAGTTCGCTCAAGGTGGAAGATGTTGCAAAGGTGGCTTGTTGCTCTAAGTATCATTTTCATCGGATGTTCTTTGCTTGTTTCAAAGTGACTTGTGCAGAATATATTCGAAGGCGTAAGTTGACTTTAGCGGCTGCAGATTTGTTGCATACTGAAAGCAATATTGCGCAGATTGCCTTGCAATATGGCTATGAATCGCCAAATGCATTTACAAGGGCGTTCCGTCATTATCACGGTATTAACCCAAGTTGCGTGCGGTCTAATAATGTAAAGCTCTCAGCCTTTAAACGGCTCAGTTACAGTATAGAAACACACACAGGTGACATTATGAATTACAGAATGATTGACGTACCAGAGTTTAAAATTGTTGGAAAAAGTAAATGTTTTGAGTTTGATGACTTTGTCAAAGAAGGGCCTAAATTTTGGAAAAATTATGTCAATTCAGAAAAGTATAAAACGCTTACTGAGCTAAAACAGGGTAGACCAAGCCTTGTTACTCAGTCATCTATGTTATCGGCTTACTTTCCAACTCAGCATGGCCAACGTGATGAATTTTTAGATGTTCTAGGCATTGAGCTAGACACAGATACGCATCTAAATGAGTTCGAACAATTTACAGTGCCAGCTGGTAAGTATGCCGAGTTCACGTGCACCTATAAAACGTCAATGAAAACGAATCGATATATATATAGTGAATGGTTTGCCTCTACTGGATTTGAAAGAGATGAAGATAAACCTGATATTGTCAGTTACTTTCCAATCCCATTTAGACCAACGGGAGAAATGCAGTTACGTTGGTGGATACCTGTCATAGTTAATAGTTGAAACCTTTGAGGGAGCATTTTTAGAGGTAAACTTTGTCATTTAAGCCGCTTTAGCTTTACTTTGTGCTAGCTCGTTTAAGCGCTGAAAAACCAGCGCTTAAAAAATTTTAATTCATTAAGCTTAAAATAATGTTGTTGCAAGCAAATTAATCTCTCACTTGGCCTGTGCCATTCACTAAATACTTTTCAGTGGTTAATGACTCTAAGCCCATCGGACCGTATGCATGTAGCTTAGTCGTTGCGATACCAATTTCAGCACCTAGACCTAACTGACCGCCGTCGCTGAAACGTGATGACGCATTGACCATGACCACAGATGCATCAACACTGCGTTGGAATAGCGTGGCTGTTTCTTGGTTTGTGGTACAGATCACTTCAGTATGATGACTACCAAATTGGTCGATGTGGTCGATTGCACCCGCAAAGTCATCGACAATACGAATGGCAATTTCCAACGCTAAATACTCTTCACCAAATTCGTTGTCGTTTAATAAAGTGACGTCGTCAAAGTACTCTGCAGCACGTTTACAGGCATTCACTTTCACATTGGCAGCCCGCAAAATAGGGGCGATTTGGTCTAAGAATACATCAGCGATTTCTTTATGAACGACTAGCCCCTCAAGGGCATTACATACGCCTGTGCGCTGAGTTTTTCCGTTTAGTAGCAAAGCCTTTGCGATGTTTAAATCGGCGTCTTTATCAACATATAAATGACACACGCCTTTAAAGTGTTGAATTACAGGTACAGTACTGTTTTCGGTAACAAAGTTAATAAGGCCTTCACCGCCGCGTGGAATGATCAGGTCGATGTACTCTTTTTGCTGCATCAACTCCATCATCAAGCCGCGTTTAGGGTCTGGTACGACGGTAATAAGCGCATCCGGCAGATTAAACTCCGCCAGAGTTTTATGCATTACCTTGGCAATGGCCATTGAGCTGGCTAGCGCTTCTTTACCACCACGTAAGATCACGCCATTACCTGATTTAAAGCACAATGCGCCTGCATCGGCTGTTACATTTG
>Ga0209992_10000828_pt1 | contig 37843 bp, 27 predicted proteins | sample 2SBtaG_2_FD_182564 | JGI IMG/M metagenome (GOLD analysis project Ga0209992, IMG submission 182564) | Deep subsurface microbial communities from Kolumbo volcano to uncover new lineages of life (NeLLi) - 2SBTROV12_ACTIVE470 metaG (SPAdes)... | ecosystem: Environmental > Aquatic > Marine >...
ACGCGGTGACTGAAGCCAACCACGCCGACGAAGAGTCCATCCAGGATCTCGTGGCAGGAAGAATTTCAGAATCGCAGTTCTCAGAGCTGTCTGCCAACATGCAGGACATGATCGAGAGCACGATCGAAAATACTATCAAACAGTCAGTCGTCCCGAATCTGGTCCGAAGCGCTGTAGCTGAAGCCAACTTGACAGATGAGAAATCATTCAGCGACCTTGTGACAGGAAATATTGATGAGTCTCAGTTCACGGACCTGTCAGCGCGTCTACGCGATATGATGGTAGCACGAATCAACGACATCCGTATTCCGGAGTTGATGAACGACGTTCGTCAGGAATTGAGTCATACCGACTTCAACCATACCATTTCATTGATGGTCAACGGCTCTGAACTGGCTGAATTGAAAGACAAGCTCAGACAAGACGCAGCCCTCCAGTTTGAAGCCTCAGTTGCCAGCCAAATCCAGAACGAAATCAGTTCGCATGAAGCCGGCCTGGAAAGTCAGGTATCTGACCTCGTCTCGGCACGTCTGGAAGATCTGTTCCAGAATGACTCGTGGGCTGATAGCCTCGAGTTGGCCGAGCAGGGAATCAAGGACGGAATACTGGATGCGCTCAATGAAGCAGCATCCAGCGAAGGAGAATTGACCCATCAGGTAAGTGATTCTGTTGAACAGATGTTCCTTCAGGATCCTGAACTGAGAGACAGATTGGAGCGGGAAACCAAGAAATCACTCGTGGATACCTTCTCGTCAGAAATCACCGAAGAACTGGCTGATTCAAATTCGATCGTACAAGAGACCGCAGATGCTGTCATGCAGCGCATGGGTCTCGTAGAGAGAATCATTGACGAGGTTCGCAACAACGTCCACAGTCACGTAGCAAAACGTGCTATGGAAGACATCGCGGATGTTGAGAAAACGTCTACAGTCACGTTCGACACGATCGATCTGAGCGACGAGGCGATTTCCGAAAGTATCGAAAGTGTAACAGAGCAGCTTCTTAATAACATCGCCACCAGGTCACTCGATTCGATCTCCGATATCGAACTGGTCAAGTCGAAAGCCGGTGAATGGATTACAGAAGATGATGAGATCGTTCAAGCTGCGGTAGCTGAAGTTTCAACCCATGTTGTCTCTCTTGTGAGGGCTCGAGTACAAGCCGATGCCCGCGACACGGACAACGTTGTTGGAAACATCATTTCAGAATTCTCAGAGGACAACGAACACGTTTCCTCCGCAATCGCAGAAACACGCGAACGTCTGATGAAACGTATCGTCAGCAAGACCATCGCAGACTTCGAGAAGTCCGATCTGGTAGCTGAAGAAGCAAGTAAGCGCGTTTCAGATGTCAACAAACACGTTAAAAACGCTATTGACGCCACGTATGATGCCTTCAGTAACAGGGTTTCGGACAGAGCACTGGACCGTCTGAAGGACGCAGAAAAAGCTGCAGTTGACGCTTCAAGTCGTGTGCCGACCGAGCACGAGGTAATTCAGCAGGCTATCACGGCTGCGAGATCACTTTTGATCGACGACATCGTGATCGAAGTAGGTACTCGCATGCAGTCAGCAGAAAAAGTGTCGACTGAAGTGCGCGACCGCATGGATGAAACTCCAAACGAAGTAGTACAGGCGGCCAACGTATTGGAAAACATTCTTCTGTCGGAAGTCTCTGACATGACGAAAGAACGACTCTATGACGTTCAGCGTGCATCGGAAAAAGCCGAGACACTTCTGAATGTGACAAAAGAGCTGACCGCGATAGAAGAGACTGTGCGCAAGAAACTTTATAAAGGCATCGCTGACGAGGTAACCTCGAATATCAATGACAGCGAGAAAGCCGGAACAGATGCCTTCTGGTATGTCGACCAGCAGCATGAGAACATTCTCAATGCCATTGGCGAGGTCAAGAAGCAGCTGATGTTCACCATCGCCAACGATGTGATGCACCAGATGGCTGATAAGAATCATGTCGCCGAAGAATCACGTGCATTCATTCCTGGTACATCGGCCCAGATTACCGGGGCGACCAGCAGGTTGTACGAAATCCTGGTCGAAGACATTGCTCATCAGACAATAGGTCTGCTGCAGGATTCCGACGAGGTCATCAAGGATGCTTACAATCATGTCGATGGAAATCATCAGGTGATCTCCAGCGTCAGGTCGATCGTTCAGAAACACATGACGGAAAGCCTGCTTTCCAATGCACTCTCGAACATTGGCAACTTTGTTGCTCAGATGGATGAGGGTTCGGAAAAATCATTCTTCCAGAATGCGTTACAGCAGGTTCAGGGATCCCCTGGTCAGAACCCTTCTCCAGGTATATCAACCGAAACGAGTTATGCTTCGCCGAAAGCGGCATCAATGGTTGAGAATATGTTCACCGAAGAGGCGCCAACTTCAGTATCTCCTGATTCGGTGAAGCGAGAGGCATCCCTGGAGGATGAATCTCCGGCCGGAGCTCCGATGGACGAAGATGCATGGTCGACTCTTTCGGAATTGAACGAGGAGGCAATCGAGCAGGAAGCAGATGATTCCTCTTCAAAAAGCTGGACGGTGAGTGAATTCCGCCCGACGGAAAATGACTCTGAAGCGAGTGCACGTTCAGGCGACGGCTTGCTCGGCAAGGCTCCTAAACCATCACTTCCAGTTTCCAAGACTCTGTACGTCTACGGCGTCGTGAGTACTGGCTCTGTCCAGAAGGAAGAATTCAATGGAATCGAAGGAATCACAGACGGATCTGATATCAAACTTCTTTCATGCGGCGAATTGACCGCTATCGTAAGTGAGGTGCTGGATCCTGCGTTTGCTCCAGATGCGATAAATGAGTCGATGAGAGAGACGACTTGGTTAAGATCGCACGTCCGGGCACACGCTGACGTTCTGGCTGAAGCACAGTCTGTGCTGACGGTCATTCCACTTCGATTCGGTTGCGTGTTCAATTCAGCGAAGGAAATCGCTTCATTCGTCGAAGAACGAAATGAATCGCTCATGGAAGCCATTTCCAGACTCCGCAATCGTTCAGAGTTCAGCGTGAGAGTTGCGCTTGACGAAGACCGAGTCGCTGAAGATGGATCCGGTTTTGGTGCAGATGATTACGATGAAATCGTCACCGGCATATACGAAAGCCTGGCTGAGATGGCAGGTGAGAGTATTCGAGCAGCGGATTACTCTGATGATCTGATTTTGAATGCGACGTATCTGGTCCCGGTATCTTCTGAAGGTGCTTTCAAGACGGAAGCCAGGAAGCTGTCGGCAGCGTATGACGCATATGGAATCAGTGTCGAGGTAACCGGCCCTTGGCCTCCATACCACTTTGTAGACATCGACAAAGATGGTAGTTCATCCGAAACAGAAATACCCGTCTAAATTCGAAGGAATTGAAAACGGGGTTTGTTCAGCGCGTGGCCTCCGGACTTTGTCCGGAGGCCACGCGTGATTTGTACCCATCTGAAGGATCCTCCTGCAAGAGCGTGCGTCAACAGGCCACCTTCATCCCATTCAGCATTCCGGCAGACTTTCGACAGGGAAATGTCCTTCAGACTCGAGTCATATATCGCCAGGCGCTATCTCCGCGGTGCTGAGGGGAAAAGCGAAGGAAAACGCTTTCTGAGACTGATCACCTACATCTCAGTGTCAGGCGTGACAGTGGGTGTCATGGCTCTGATCCTGGCTCTGTCGATCGTTCGCGGGTTCAGCAACGAAATCAAGTCTAAGGTAATCGGATTCGGCGCACACGTTCAGGTGGAGAGCATGCGCGATGAACCACTCGAGGGAGTGGGATCCATCAGAGAGGCGTTGGCATCTGAGCCATTCGTGACATCCGTTTCTCCCGTAATTCAGGAATTTGTACTGCTCCGCAGAAATGCCCAGAACATTGATGGGGTGTCCATTTGGGGTACGGAAAGCGTGCCTGACTATATCGAGACCTCAATTATTGAAGGACGGGCCTCACTTGAGACCCTGGATGCGGGCAAGCCTGGTATTGTGATCGGATCTTCGCTGGCACGTTCCCTTGGGGCGAAACCTGGAGACAGGCTGACGGCATTTTCTATCCAAACGGACGCAGGTCGGCCTGGCGTTGGTGCGCCCCGCCTGGCTCAGTTCATAGTTTCCGGCATCTATGAGACGTCGCTGGCGAATTTTGATGAACTCTATGTTTTTGTAGGGATCGATCACGCTGCCCGACTTCTCGACTATGCCCCGGACCAGTTAACCCGCATTGATGTCAGAGTTGAAGAGGGGATGGATTACACCTCGGCCGCAGATCGATTTGACGAGAAACTGGAATTTCCTGCCATCGCCCGACCAATCACGGAGGTGTACAGGAGTCTCTTTGCCTGGGTCAGCCTCCAGGAAAGCATCATTCCCTTGGTCATTTCGATTATCATATTTGTGGCTGCCGTAAATATCATCGGCACGTTGCTCATGATCATCCTGGAAAAGAATCGGGAGATGGGAATACTGGCCAGTATGGGGGCAACCGCTTCGTTCAGGAAGCGAATATTCATCCGTCTGGGCTTATTCATAGGTGCAGCCGGAGTGATCACAGGAGAAATCCTTGCCCTTGTGTTGGCCCTTCTCCAAAAGAAGTACGAACTGATTCCGTTGCCTTCAGAAGCATACTACATGAATACGGCACCCATCGATCTGAGTCCGGTTGATTTCATGCTGGTTGCAGTAATAACCTTGGTTCTATGCATGGTTTCGTCCTGGATACCGGCAGGCTACGCTGCCAGGATTGAGCCCATAAAAGCTATACGCTCGAGGTAGACGAGTTCAGATGATCAAAATTGAAACTGTGCAGTAAGCACGAGGCACCGAAAAACCGGGAGAGATCCTGATTTCGAAGCCATCAAAACAACAATTACAGGTCTTCAATGATAGTCACCCTTCGTTTTTTCTCCGTTCTGAGAGAATCCTTTGGATCCGCAATTGCCGAGGTCGAATTGGAAGACGGAACCACGGGCTCAGAGCTCATCGAATTGTTGGCCCACAACAACGAAGATGTCAACAGGCTGAAAGGTGTTGTACGGCTGGCAGTGAACGACGACTACGTCGAGCTGACAGAAGCGCTGAAAGAAGGTGACGAGGTGGCGCTACTTACTCCGGTGTCAGGTGGTTGAGTGAATCAATGGATTGACATCTCGCCGCATGTTCTTCCCATAACGGAAGTCCATGAATTCCTTGCCCAAAGCGAGGGGGGAGGCATATCTGTATTCGTCGGAACCACTCGCAAAAATACCGGTGGCAAAGTCACCACGCATCTTTCATATGATGCCCATGACACTATGGCCATCAAGGAAATGCAAAGACTGGTTGACGTGGCTTCTGAACAATGGCCGCTCCTGCGATCGGTCCTTCTGCATCGCACGGGCGAAGTGCCGGTCGGCCAGGCGAGCGTCATCGTGGGTGTGGCCACTGCTCACCGCGTCGAAGCATTCGAGGCTTGTCGTTTTCTGATCGATGAACTTAAAAAATCAGTTCCGATCTGGAAGAAAGAAAACTATGAGAACGGCGGCGAAGAGTGGATAGGAGACGAATGGCAGACTCAGTGAGGATAATCCTTCCTAGAGTGCGAGCGCTTTTTGGATCGCCCGTTCTATTCTGTAAATAGGATCCTCAGAAGTGTCGGGCTCAAAATCAGAGCCTGTAATGGTTTCATAGAGTTCGATATACCTCATGGAGACCTGATTTCGAAATGCGTCAGGCATATCGGGTAGTACCTGGCCCTCGAGTCCCTGAAACCCGTTATCCATCAGCCATTCGCGGACAAATTCCTTCGAAAGCTGACGCTGAGGCATATTCGCAGCCAGCAGTTCTTCGTACGTGTCCCAGTAGAAATACCGTGAGGAATCCGGTGTGTGGATCTCGTCGATCAGAACGATTTCACCACTCGTATCGAATCCAAATTCGTATTTCGTGTCGACCAGGATCAGTCCGTGCTCTGCGGCTTTTTCAGTGCCTCTTCTGAACAGAGCGAGAGAAAGCCGCTCGAGCTCGTCCAGCATTTCCTGTGACAGAATGCCCTGTTCCACAATTTCTTCCGCCGAAATATCCTCATCGTGCCCTTCGTCAGCTTTGGTTGCGGGGGTGAGGATTGGGTCGGGTAGCTTACTGTTTTCACGAAGGCCTTCCGGAAGACGTTTTCCGCACAATATGCGTCCGCCCGAGCGATACGTTCTCCAGGCGTGTCCGGCCAAATAGCCTCGCACAACGAATTCGACGGGAATCGAACTACATCGTCGCGCAATCGTCACATTTGGATCCGGAATGCTGAGAACGTGGTTCTGTACAATATCAGATGTTTGCTCGAAAAAGTAGGCCGCCAACTGGTTGAGAACCTGGCCCTTGAACGGAATGGTCTGCTTCAGGATATGATCAAACGCCGAGATACGATCACTGGTAATCAGCACCAGACGGTCATCATGGAAGTATGTATCGCGGACCTTTCCGCGGTACCGATTGGCAAGAAAATCGAAATTGGTTTCTGTAACGGTCGACGCCATCTGGGCGTTGATTGCTGATTCTATCAATTGCTTCTTTTGAGATCGCTGGAAGCACGTACTTCCAATTTTGGTTCGATTACAACCTGTTCTGGCCCATCCGAAGAGGGTCCGTCGAGGCGTTCACAGAGTTTTTTGGCTGCAGCGTATCCAATCTTCTGCATGCTCTGATGTACACTGGAGAGGCCTACAAATCGGCTGGTCTTAATATCATCATACCCGACAAGAGCAATGTCGGTAGGCATCTGTTTTCCAGCCTCATTCAAGGCCGAGATCGCCCCGATTGCCTGGACGTCAGAGCTGGCGAATACGGCAGTGGTGTCGGGATGCAATTCCAGAATGGTCTTCATGGCGTCATATCCGTCTTCCTCTGAAAAACCGGAATGGTACAGAGGTTTTCCGGCGACAATTGAGGATTCCTCAAACTTCCTTCCGGCCCTTTCCATAGCGTTCCTGAAGCCTTGGATACGTGACAACTGGATTTCTGAGTCCACTCCGGAGCGAATCATACAGATCTTATGGTGTCCGTTCTCAATCAGGTGGGTGACCGCCGATTCGGCACCAGCTTCATCGTCCCATATGTAGGAATCGAAAGCAGGCCAAGTATAGCCCACGAGCACTGTTGGAGATTGAAGCGCCGAAAGCTCTCCGGCAAGTTTATCGTCAATGGGAAATCCGCAGAGCAGAAGTCCTCTGACTGCGCCACGTGAGAGAAACTTGTGAAGCGCTTTCTCCTGATTGCTGGATCCGAGATCACATATCAGAAGGTCTTGATCGTTTTCACGCAGGTAGGCTCGTATGCCTTTGAGAAGTTCGTTTTGAAACGGTGCGGTGAATGACGGTAGAGCCACGGCTATGGTGTGAAACTCCTGTTGCGCCAGGGAACGGGCAGTTCTGTTCGGGTGATACATCAAGTCTTCGATCGCTTGCTCAACTTTCGTTCGAGTTCGATCAGACACATCGGGAGAGTCGTTCAGGACACGTGAGACGGTGGATATGGCCACACCGGCACGTCTGGCGACATCATATATGGTGACTTTGGTCTTGATGATTGCTGAGAAATCGAAACTGGGAGGTATCCGTTGAGGTCGCAAGATAATGAGAGCCAGGGACAATCAAGTGTGAATGAACACAAGATTCGCACGTGAGAGGCAATGTAGGCGGATCAATCTACTGTGCGGGGCTTTCCAACAGAGATTCTGGTCGGAGAAAGGATGCTTCAAATCGTCTTCTGGAAGCATTTCGAATCTTGACCTGAATTCGTATGCGCAACCTGGACGTACTATCCGGATGGAGAAAGTCATCAGACATACAGAGGTGCAGGACGCGGGGCAGTTCGCTATACCCGTTGAAGGAATGACGTGTGCCGCCTGTGCTCTGCGCATCGAAAGAAAGCTCAATAAGCTGGAAGGTGTTTCCCAGGCAGGAGTCAGTTACGCTACAGAGGAAGCTCTGATCGAAGTTGATTCAGAGAAAGCGAAGCTTTCCGATCTGGTGGAAGTGATTCGCCAAACAGGATATGACGTAAATACTGCCCAGGCAGAGACGAGGTTTGAAGGCTCGAAAGCTGAAGAGAGCAGTAGTGAGCTCAAAGCAGTGTTGCAGCAGACAAATGGTGTGATCAATGTTGAGGTCGTCGAAGAATCGTACACGCGAGAAGTGAGCATTCGATATGTCCCCGGTATGCTCAGCGGGAAGCATTTGTCGGCACTCATCAATCAGTACAGGCCTGCCGGGAAATCTGTTTCCGAAATCGACTCGGAAGAATCACATAGTCTGAATCGAGCAGCATTATTGATGCGTCGACTTGTGGTAGGGGCAGCTCTGAGTATACCTCTGGCCATTCTGGCTATGAGCCACGGTTCATTTGATATACCGTATGACCACTGGATTCAATTGATTCTGGCAACACCAGTAGTTCTCTATTCCGGCAGGCCGTTCTTTGATGGAGCATTCAAGGCGCTGAAGCACGGCGCGGCGGATATGAATACGTTGGTGGCTCTGGGTGTTGCCGCGGCGTATGGCTATTCGGTCTGGGCCGTCGTCTCAACCTCCCTCGAAATGCCGCTGGTATATTTCGAAGCGGCCGCTCTTATAGTCGTTTTTATACTGTTTGGCCGATACCTGGAGGAGAAAGCAAAGGGCAGGACAGGAGAAGCCATCAGAATGCTGAAAGATCTCCAGCCCAAAACAGCGCGTGTACTCAGGGACGGTGAAATGGTGGAAATCCCCGCAGACGAAGTGATCTTGGGAGAGCGGGTGAGGATTCTGGCAGGAGAGAGGATATCGGTAGACGGATTTGTCGTTGAGGGGCAAAGTGCGGTAGACGAAAGCATGATGACCGGGGAGCCGCTTCCCGTGTCGAAGTCTACGGGGTCGCGTATCGTGGCTGGCACATTGAACACCAACGGTGTTTTGGAGGTCGAAGTATCACGAACTGGTCCGGATACCGTTCTAAGTCAGATAGCGAGGCTCGTTTCTCGTGCACAAGCGTCCAAAGCGCCAATTCAGCAGCTGGCAGACCGAATTGCAGCAGTTTTTGTACCCGTCGTGCTCTTCATTGCCACTCTGACAGGAATCGTTTGGTGGGTGATGGGACCAGAGCCTGCATTCAGCACAGCGTTGTTGCGTTTCGTCGCGGTCCTGATAATTGCCTGTCCATGTGCACTTGGTCTTGCGACACCGACGGCTATCGTCGTAGGGACGGGCCGTGCTGCCCGAAACGGAATACTTATCAAAAATGCGGCTGCCCTCCAGAGATTGAGCGACGTGACAGTGCTTGCGCTCGACAAAACCGGAACGCTCACAGAGGGGAGACCGGCTGTCGGTTCAATCCTGTCGTTGGCACAGGAAACGGAAAGTGAGATTCTGGCTCTCGCTTCTGCTGTCGAACAGCACTCCGAGCATCCTCTGGCTGAAGCGGTAAACCGAGAGGCCGCAGCGCGTGATCTGACGCTCCCACAAGCCTCGGCGATCGAGATACTCCCGGGACAAGGAATACGAGCTCAGGTCGAAGGTATGGCCGTTCTTCTGGGCAACGAACGTCTCATGCATGAGGCCGGAATCACGATTCCTGAATTTTCGGATACCAGTCAAGGAGAAACTCAGGTCTTGATCGCAAGGAACGGCCACGTCGTTGGATGCATTTTTATCGGCGACACGATTAGATCTGAATCAGCCGAGGCCGTTCGAACACTCAAGGACCAGAATGTCCGGGTAGTCATGCTGACCGGTGACAGAGGGGCGTCTGCTCAAAGGGTGGCCGATGAACTCGGAATTGGTGAAGTGCACTCCAACCTTCTTCCGGAACACAAGGTAGCTGTTCTTGAAGAGCTGAAGGGACGCGGAGAAGCGGTATCGATGATAGGGGACGGCATCAACGACGCTCCCGCACTGGCCATGGCTGATGTGGGATTTGCGGTGAGGAGTGGTTCTGACATCGCTTATGAAGCCAGCGATATTACGCTTATGACGAGCGATCTCCGTCTATCCGGTGATGCACTTGTACTCGCAGGAGCGACGATGCGAATCATTCGACAGAACCTGTTTTTTGCCTTTGTCTACAACGTTATATGTATCCCCGTAGCCGCAGGCGCACTCTATCCGGCCTTTGGAATATTGCTCAGCCCGGTTCTCGCTTCAGCGGCGATGGCGCTTTCGAGCGTATCCGTGGTGACAAACAGCCTCAGGCTCAAACGAATGAAAATCAAATAACGAAAGCGCTTGAACCATGCGATATAAGATAAAAATGGACGGAATGAGCTGTGGTCACTGCAAGATGGCAGCCAGGACGGCTCTCGAAGGAGTGCGCGAAATCGAAGTGGAGAATGTGGAAATCGGAGAAGCTGTAATTCAGACAGAGGACCTGGATGCAGCAGAATCCCTCGTTCGCAACGTTTTAGAGGAAGAGGGCTATCCGTTGGTATCGATAGAAGCAGCGGACGCCTGATCTGGGTCGAAAAAGATGCCCGAATTCTAACAGATATGTCTGTCAGAATCCATTCGTGATGGAGAGGATTATTTGCCGAGAGCGGCTTCCATTTCCTGCACCGAAGTGAACTTGACACGGGGACGGCCCTGTGTTTCTCCTCGCGAAGACTCCATCTCGTCCAGCTTTTGCCAATCAGCATACGTAAAAGTGGCTGGTTGTCGGGCAAACACCATTTCGGATGCGTCTTCATGGACAGGATTGAAATGATTTCCTGACCCGAGGTCTTCGATCATGCATTTCACGGTTTCCACTGCATCGGGCTTGTTCGTTCCGATCACACCTGTCGGACCACGTTTAATCCATCCACCGGCATAGCAGCCTTCCATCACATTACCGTCAGCGTCGGTGATGCGTCCACTTTCATTGTGAATCACTCCCCATGAGTCGTTGAATGGAATATCGGGAAGAGCAACTCCACGGTAGCCAACAGATCTGAAGACGAGGCCGACAGGCCAGTTGAATCGTTCATCCGTAGATCGGGCGGACAGGCGTCCGGAATCTGAAGGAACGAGGCGATTACGCACTACGTCGATTGACTGCACGCCACCATTCTCATCTCCATGGATAGCTGTCGGAGAAACCAGAAATCTGATCTGACATGTCCTGCTCCCTGATTCGTTGGTTCCGCCGATGAATGTGTTGAGGACATCCAGCTTCTTACTGACCATTCTGTCTGGCGTCTCTTCAAGCTGAGCTGCAGAATGTTCGTCGAGGGTCATTTCCTCCGGAAGTGTGATCGATGAGGCATCCTCAAGCACACCCATTTCTTTGACCTCCTTGAGTGTAAACGCGGCCTGTGCCGGGCCGCGCCGTCCCATGAGAATCACTTCTTTGACATTGCTTTGAGCAAGAGCATTCAGAGCATAGTCTGCGATATCGGTAGTCTTCAGTTCATCGACGGTCTTACAAAGAATGCGTGCGACGTCAATGGCCACATTCCCAACTCCCACAATCGCTACACTCTCCTGACTCAAGTCAAACTTGAGATCGCGAAAATCCGGATGACCATTGTACCAGGCAACAAACTCTGTTGCCGAATGGCTGCGATTCAGGTCCTCGCCATCAATACCGAGGCGGCGGTCTACCTGGGCTCCGGTCGAAAAGTATACCAAGTGGTAATACTGTTTCAGATCGTCAAGAGAAACATGCTTTCCATATTCCACATTTCCGAAAAACCGAAAGCTCGGATTTGAAGCCGTCCTGTCGAATACCCGTGTGACATTTTTGATCTTTTCGTGGTCCGGCGCAACACCTGCACGAACGAGTCCATGCGGAGTGGGAAGCCGGTCATAGACGTCAACCTGAACATGGATGTCGGCCTGCTTGAAGAAATGTTCGGCCGCGTAAAAGCCTGCAGGTCCGGCTCCTATCACGGCCACTCGCCACGGATTCGCTTCCGTTCCTGAAGTGGACATGTGCATCACAGTTGGGTAGTAGAATGGCCAAAGGTAGCACGTACATGGATACCGGGGCAAGGAATCCTCCGGGGAAAGGACATTTTCGGAAACAGCCTACCTTTGGCAGGGTAAAGTCCCTGCAAAAATTCGGGGTAGGTCCTGTATTGCGAAGTCTATTCTTAAAGATCAAGCGTTGTTCGCGATGGGGAATACCGGCACGATGGTTGGTTGCGCTCGTGGCCGTCCAATTCATAGCAGTGCCAACGAGGGGGCAGGATGGAGGGTTAATAGAAACACGAGTTGACACGCTTCAGGTGACCGGCGCGGGTCCGTTTTTGATTCACCCGTTTCTGGTCTCAGACAGCGTGGAAATCAGGATGTACGGCGAGCGACTTCAGCCATCAGCGTACCGAATGGACCTGCGGCAAGGTTTCATATCGTTTTCAGGTGTCGGACCAGACTCATCGTTCACTTTCGTGGCTCGTTACAGCTATATCGGTTTGGATCTGGAAGATGAGTACAGTCTGTGGCCCCGAGCAGGCGTCAGAACCGAGCAGGTGCCAGAACAAACTCAGCCTGTTCCCGTGAGCCGACTACAGACGACGGGCTCCATAACACGAGGAGTATTGGCCGGAAGCAATCGGGATGCGAGTATCGAATCCGGCTTGCGATTGCAGATCCAGGGAGAGATCACTCGAGGCGTCACGGTTACCGCGGCATTGACCGATGAGAATACGCCGATTCTGCCCGAGGGCACCACTCGACGTCTTGACCAGTTTGATCGCGTCTTCATTCAATTTGAATCACGATATGGCCGTGCGAATCTGGGTGATGTAGATGCGTCTCTTTCAGGTTCATATTTCGCCACACTCCAGCGAAAACTGCAGGGGGCCTCGATTAAAACAAATTGGCTCCAATCCTCCTCCCGTTTTCTGACTGGAGGATCCTTTCAATCGGGCGCAGCCGTTTCTCGCGGTCTATTTCGCTCCCAGGTGCTACAGATATCAGAGGGTGTGCAGGGGCCTTACAGACTGGAAGGCGGGAAGGGTGAACGGTTTATTCTCATCTTGCCGGGTTCTGAAAAGGTTTATCTCGACGGCAGACTTCTTGAGCGTGGACTTCAGAGGGACTACACGATCGACTACACAACGGGGGAGGTTACCTTCAGCCCTCGAAATATGATGGGCTCGGACAAACGGGTTCAGGTGGATTTCGAATACACCACCAACCAGTTCACCAGGACTTTTGCCTTTGCGGAAAGCAAAATTGGTTTTGGGTCCTATTCGGGCAAGCCTCTCGTCGTGCTTGGTGTGCGCGGAATCCGGGAGGCCGATGGCAGTCAGTTTTCAGATGAATTCGGACTGAGTGGTGTGGATTCTCTTAGTATTGCCTCAGCCGGTGACAGTGGTGCTGTTTCGTCTGGAGCGATAGCCGTTGAATACGATCCAGAAGCCTTGTTTACCCAGTACTTCAGAACGGAAACCGGCCTCGGACGTGTGATTTATGAGGCCGTAAATCGGCCTCCATCAGAGGGAGAAGAAGTATTCAGAGTCACATTCTCGTTCTTGGGTTCGGGACAGGGTTCGTACCGCAGAGTCGGGGGCGTCTCCAATGGAATTGTGTACGAGTATGTTGGAGAAGGTGTGGGAGACTATGAACCCGTCAGGTTGCTTCCCATCCCGTCGAGGCAGGAGTTGTTTGATGTCAGCCTGCGCTCCGAGAGTATCGCTGGAACGCGCATTGAAGCAGAATGGGCTGTTTCAGATCATGACAAGAACAGACTCTCGTCGCTGGATGCGGGGGATGATATTGGCCGGGCACATGTGCTTGGAGTGGAAACGCCACGTATTCCGATTGGAAATTCAGTTTCATTGCGGGGAGTAGGGCGCCTGACTCGGAGAAGCTCGTCATTTGTGACCTTTGATCGCTCCAGATCGATAGAGTTTGAGCGGGAGTGGAATCTGCCTGTGATCAGCTCAGATCAAACAGGTGCTCTGGTGCCTGGATCGTCGGAATTGTCCCGCTCCGTCGGATTAGATCTTCAGGCTCTTGATTCAACTTCGGTTTCGTGGTCACGCGATGACCTTCGCATAGGACATCTCTACGATGGGACCAGATCCACAGTTGCTGCACGTTCTTCGGAGGACGGATGGCCTGCAACAACGCTCCAACGACGATCAGTTGACATGTTTGATGAGATCGCTGGAGCCCACTCAGGATGGGTGCACTATCAGGGACGAATTGAAAAAGGGCGCGCGGATTCCAGAATCTTGCCTTTCGCGGAATGGGAGAGGGAGAAGCGATCCAATCCGACCGGGATTCAGGCCCTTTCTTCCGATTATGACGAATACCGAGCTGGAATCCGGTTTAATTCCCGTTTGCTTTCCGGTGAAGGAACGGGATCGGCCGGCGGTTCGGTAAATGCCAACCTGTTTGTGGAAGAGAGGAGGGAGCGCAGGGTTACGGAGGGATCAGAAAGTTCAATCCTTACCATTCAAGCGGGGGTGGAATATCAGCCGGGATCGCTGTTTCGAAACAGGTTGGATGTCGGTTGGCGGCAGACTACCAGTCTGGGCGCTGATAGTAACGAGAAGGCAAGGGACGCCCTCATCGTCAGCCTGGACGGACAGGCAACCGCCGGTCGATCGCATCGCTTTCGATGGTTTTATCAGGGGCAATCGGAGCGCTCTGCAACCCTTCAGGAGATCTATATCAGAACAGGGCAGGAGAGAGGACTATTCGTCTGGAAAGATGCGAACGGAGACGACGTAATACAGCTGGATGAATTCATTCCGGAGACAACACCTGGCGAAGGGGAGTACGTCCGGACGTTTTTCCCAGGCGATTCGCTTGAAAGTGTGACCTCCGTTAATGCTTCATTCAGGTACGAACATCTTCCTGTCAGAAGTGGATCTCGCCTGCAGCAGATCCGCGTGAGGCTGTTCTTCGAGGTTGATGAAAAATCCAGGGCGGATTCGCGTTCTGATCTGTATCTGTTGCAGCAATCGTCCTTCCGGGTAGCCGGAAATACGATTCGTGGAAAGGTGAGATTGGGTCAGACCGTGTCTCTTCTACCATTGAACAGGACCTCGGATGTTGATCTGGATATGCAGCAGATCCGAACCATGTCTGATCTTGCTTCCGGCCTTGAGACAGGCAAAAATCAGATCTACTCCGTCAGGCTTCGACGGGATCTGGGATCGCGATGGAGTTCAAATATCAGGCTGTCTCGTTCCAAAGAAGAGTCAGCCTCGTCCAGGTTTTTGTCACGAAGTTTCGAAATTCAATCACACCAGATTATTCCCGCGTTTACGTTCACCGTCACAAACAACATGAGCCTGACGACATCGACGCACTTCTCAGAAAAAACAGATTCGAAGAGCTCGAGCACGTCGCGAGTTTTCAGACTGCCGCTTGATCTCAATTACGCGGCAGCATCCAGGTTTACCGTGCGGGCCGGCATCGAGCGCTCAAGCGTAGTCGTGGAAGGAGAGCTTTCTGGACTGCAATCTTTCGAAATGACGGACGGAAGAGGTCGGGGCACCTCCTGGCTGTGGCAAACCGCGCTGGAAGCCAATCTGACGGATGTTGTGCGGGCCACATTCGGGTACAGCGGCAGAGCCCCTTCCGTGGGTGATGTCATTCACACAGGAAGAGTGCAGCTTTCCGCACGATTCTGATGCTCAGGCTGGATCAGCCCACTCGTCGTATCGGACGCGTGTGACGTCGATCCCGGCTGCAGACAGCTTTTTTTCAATGTGTTCGTAGCCGCGATCCAGATGGTACACGCGGAGAACATGCGTTTCACCATCGGCGATCATCCCGGCCAAAACCAAAGATACGCTGGCTCGCAGATCTGTACTCATCACGTTGGTGCCCTGAATGGACTTGCCACCTTCTATGACCACTTCGTCTCCCACAATGATGGCGTTCACTCCCATTCGCTGCAATTCCGGAATGTGTTTGAAACGGTCTGGATAGACGGACTCGTGTACCTTCGAATTGCCACTCGCGCGTGAGAGCAGAACAGTCCACTGCGCCTGAAGATCTGTGGGGAAACCTGGATAGATGTCTGTCTTGATACTCACGGGTCGGAGTTCTGCGGGCGGAGTGACAGTCAAGATGTCGTCCGTGATGTCTACCTGAGCTCCCGTACGGGTGAATGCCTCCATAAAGGCGGCTCCGAGATGGTCCGGATTTCCATGAGTAATGGAAACAGGCTTCCCGGGGGCGCCTGACAATGCGGCCGCAATCATGAACGTACCCAGCTCAATCCGATCAGGACAGTTTGTGAAATCCACAGGTGAGAGGCTGTCGACACCCTGTATTCCCAGGGTGCGAGTGCCAACGCCGTCCAGAACCGCGCCCATTTGCTGGAGCATTTCGCAGAAGACGACCACATCGGGCTCAATGGCGGCATTTTCAATGACAGACTCACCACTGGCGAGTGCGGCAGCCAGGGCAATGTTGATGGTCGCACCCACAGAAGACGGCTCAAGTACCACGCGGCCTCCGCGCAGTCGCCCACCTTCAGCTTTTGCGACCACATACCCTTGATCCAGATCGATCTGCGCCCCGAGCGCCTCCATGCCTTTGATATGCAGATCTACAGGCCGAGGACCCCACGCGCAACCACCTGGAAGTGAAACCCGTGCTTTGCCAACTCTTCCGAGCAGCGCTCCGAGCATGTAAAATGAAGCCCTCATGCGTTTGACCAGCTCGTACGGGGCTTCTGCTTTTTCAAAGGCAGACGCATCAATCGTTACGCGATGGTTCTGAGCATCGATATCAACTGAAGTCCCCGTGACTGCGATGACCCGTCCGAACGTATTAATGTCCCGCAGATCCGGGACGTTGGAAAGTGTCACAGGGCCGTCAGTCAAAAGCGCTGCAGCCATGAGGGGGAGAGCAGTGTTTTTCGATCCGCTGACTCTGAGAGAGCCGCTCAGTGTCTTTCCGCCGCGTATAACTAACTTGTCCATTCAGAAGGAGAGTGTTTGAAAGATATTGGTCTGCTCACCCAGCCACATGTTTGCGATGGTGATACAAAAATATACCATCTCTATAGTTGATTGGGCCTTCGTCAAATGATGAAAAGCACCGAACGTTTCTGAATCATGCGATTATTACGCAAAACGCTTGCGGAATCATTACGGGGCCCAAACGCATTGGAGGCGCGAGCGCAATGATCTCGTAACCACCGCACGAGCCGAACTGGCAGCTGACCGAGAGTAGCTTGACAAAACTATGACCAGCTTAGACACCATTTATCTGGACCACGCCGCAACTTCGGGGTTGAGGAGACCGGTTCTGGATGCCATGATGCCCCATCTGACAGAGCACTTTGGCAATCCATCTTCGGTGTATGCAAGTGGTCGGGAAGCCAGACACACGCTGGAGCAATGTCGCGCGAGGATCGCCCAGCTGATTGGCGCTGGTCCTGCCGAGGTGTTTTTTACCTCGGGGGGCAGTGAATCGAATAATACCGCCATCCGAAGCGCATCAAGGAAGGGAGCGCCGTTCCTGACGTCTGGTGCCGAGCACGAAGCTGTTTTGGAGCCCGTTCGCAAACTGGATGTCGGTGCGGTCCAGGACCCCGACAAGAGTGGGTGTATTTCACCATCCATGCTGGATGCAGATTCGATACGAGGTGGAGCGCTCAGTTTGATGCTCGTCAACAATGAGCTGGGATCCATCAATCCCATTCGAGAATTGGCCGACTTCTGTCACAAAAATGATGCGCTGATTCACACGGATGCTGTTCAAGCCGCGCGAGTGCTGGATTTAACTCAAATCGTGCCCGCGGTAGACTATTTGTCCCTGTCAGGTCACAAAATTGGAGGGCCCAAAGGTATTGGCCTGCTCTATGTGCGTGCCGGAGCGCCATTTGTGCCACTCATTCTGGGGGGCGGGCAGGAGCAGGACAGGCGAGCAGGTACTGAAAATGTGGCGTCAATTGTTGGATTTGCTACAGCCCTCGAATACGCAGTCGATCAGCGTGCCATTTTTGTTGAGCATTGCCGCAGTCTTCGTTCTGCCGTGATCGATGGTCTTGTTGCAGAGTTAGGTGTTCTGGTGGAGGTCAATTCTCCTTCGGATAATTCAGCACCACATATCGTCAATCTTTTGCTACTCGACGATGAAGGCAATGGTCTTGATGGTGAAATGCTTCTCCTTGGTCTCGACATTGAAGGTGTATTTGTCTCGGCCGGATCGGCCTGCAGTTCCGGTACCGTGAAAACAAGTCACGTGCTCAAAGCAATCGGCATCGCTGAGCAGAAAGCCAAAGGAGCTATACGTATTTCATTTGGACCCGGAACGACGGTGGCTGAAGTCAATGAAGCCGTGCGCAGAATCGTGTTGGTTTCCAAACGGATGAGAACGGGGCAAATATAATTTGCCTGTAGAGCATCTAAAGCAAATTATATTTGCCATAGAGCCATTCAGAGTGCATTAACCGTGATCTGGACAACTCGTTGGTCTATTCATGATTTTGTGGTTGGAGCCTCCGCCGTACCGAAATATCTTGCGATAACAGTGTTCGCTCATTCAATAAAAAATGTCAATGCAACCTGAAGGAAAGCTGGAAGAAATTGGCGCGTTCAAGACTCTCGAACAGTTCATTATCGAACGTCAGATCGCTTATCAATCTTCGACGGGAGCGTTTTCCAGATTGCTCAGAGATATCAGTGTCGCAGCCAAGCTCGTCAACTGGCATATGCGCAGGGCGGGCATCGTGGATGTGTTCGGCAGCACGGGTGAAATAAACGTACAGGGCGAGGTCCAGCAGATAATGGACGCGCTTGCACACAAGGAGTTTGTGAGGGCTCTCAAGCGCGGAGGAGAGTGTTGTCTTATTGGTTCTGAGGAACACTCAGAAGCCATTCCAATTCGGGCAGGTAACAATAACGAAGGCAAATACATCGTTTTGCTTGATCCGCTCGATGGTTCGTCGAACATCGAAGTGAATGTCTCCGTCGGGACGATCTTCAGTATCTATCAACTGCCCGAAGGTGAAACGGAAGCAACGCTGGAATCAGCACTTCAGCCTGGTGTCAAACAGATTGGTGCCGGTTACGTTGTGTACGGCAGTTCCACGATTCTGGTTTACACGACAGGGCACGGAGTAAACGGTTTTACGCTTGATCCCTCGATCGGTGAGTTTCTTTTGACGCATCCAGATATCAAAACGCCAGACGATGGAGGCATGTATTCCATCAACGAAGGAAACTACGAAAGCTTCGAGCCAGGCTTGAAGCAGTACATCAAATGGATGCAGCAGGAAAAGAGTGAAGAGGCACGCCCACTGAGTACCCGGTATATCGGATCGTTCGTGGCAGACTTTCATCGTAACCTTCTCAAAGGTGGCCTCTACATGTACCCGGCAACGCACAAGAGTCCTTCGGGAAAACTGCGCCTGATGTATGAAGCCAATCCTCTGGCGTTTATCGTGGAAGAAGCCGGAGGAGCCGCGTCTACCGGCTATCAGCGCATTATGGAAGTGCAGCCGGAAAAACTGCACCAGAGGACGCCTGTTTTTATCGGAAGTAAGAAAATGGTCCAGGTCGCGGAAGCCTTTTTGAGTGGCGATATGGACATTAATTCCTGATTGTAGTGATGCGAGAGAGAGTTACTGCGTGGGCACCCGCCTCCGTTTCAAACCTTGGTCCGGGATTCGACGCCCTCGGAGCCGCCCTTTCATCCTGGGGGGATGAGGTGTCTGTTCACCTGACACCCGACAGTTCAGATCGAACAGTCGGGTTTGATGAAACCGGAGTCTGGCAAGGCACGACAGCCCTTCAGAAGAACACTGCCGGCGTGGCTGCAGAAGAAGTTGCCACCATCGCCGGATATGAAGGAGGGTTCTCGATATCGATCAAAAAAGGGATCCACGCTGGTTCAGGGGTTGGTAGTTCGGCGGCAAGCGCCGTTGCCGGCGCCCTCGCAATGAGTGAGGCACTTCAAGCTGGACTCGAGAAGCAGGACCTGATTCCGGCTGTGATGAAGGGGGAATCGATTGTCTCTGGAGCATGGCACGGTGACAACGTACTTCCTTCGCTTCTGGGCGGATTTATACTCATGCGCTCCGACGTTCCGAGTGATTTCGTCAGAATCGCTGCCCCACCGGGAATGAAATTCATCATCGTGCTCCCGCAAGTCGAGGTCTTCACCAAAAAAGCCAGAGATGTTTTGCCGGAGTCAGTATCTCTGAGAGAGGCGGTTGACCACGCAGCGCGTCTGGCGATGTTGATTGACGCCTTGCATCGCGGTGACGTCCCGAGATTCGGTAGTCTGGCCATGAGTGATGGGATCGTAGAGCCGAGGAGGGCAGCTGTGCTCGAAGCGTATGCACCTTTAAAGGAGGCGGCTCTTTCCTCGGGTGCGGATGGATGTGGGCTTTCCGGATCTGGTCCGGCCTTGTTCGCCGTATCGAACTCGGAAGAGACCTCCAGGACCATTCAGAAGGCCTTTGAGACAGTCTGTGAGGAACAGGGTCTTCGCTGCCGAACGGCCATCGAAACGGTCGATGACGTTGGCGCCAGAATCTTGAACAACGACTAGGTATGAACGAATTGCGATTTCACAGCACCCGTTCAGCTTCTCCTGTCGTTTCGGTTGGTGAGGCACTTGAGGCCGGCTTGGCACCGGACGGTGGATTGTTTATCCCGGAGACCGTTCCTCAGGTAGATTTTGGAGCACTGCCGGACTCTTCTTTCCAGTATTGCAGCAAGGCGTATCTGTCCCAATGGCTGCAGGGTACCGAATTTGAGAAGCACGTCGACGCTCTCGTCGATAATGCCCTAAACTTCGACGTCCCGCTGGTTGAGGTAGAGGCCGGAACGTTTGTTCTTGAGCTCTTTCATGGTCCAACGCTCTCATTCAAGGATTTCGGTGCACGAATGATGGCTCGCATGCTGGGTATGCGAATTGCGAGCCGCGGATCAAGCGCGATAATCCTTGTAGCGACGTCGGGCGATACGGGCAGTGCCGTTGCGGACGGATTCTCGGGAGTTCCAGGAATTGATGTCGTCCTACTCTATCCGAAGGGAGGAGTAAGTCCTATTCAGGAGCATCAACTGATCGTGAAAAGACCGGGTGTGCGTGCCCTTCAGGTCGAAGGTACTTTTGACGACTGCCAGAAACTGGTAAAAGGTGCATTCGACGATTCAGCACTCGAGGATCTGCCTCTTTCAACAGCCAATTCGATCAATGTTGGGCGCTTGATACCTCAGATGCTGTACTATGTCTGGGCTGTCAAGGTGTTGCAGCGTAACGATGTGCGTGTGTGTGTGCCAAGCGGTAATTTGGGAAATCTGACGGCCTCACTGTGGGCTCACCTTTCAGGAATGCCCGTTTCCGGTTTCATTGCCGCCCACAATGACAACGACTTTTTCCCGGAATATCTGTGTGACCCTGACGCTGCATTCAAGACCTCAGTTCAGACGTTCTCCAACGCGATGGACGTTGGTGCTCCAAGCAATTTCGAAAGGCTGGCTGCAATGCTGGATTTCGGAAAGATGACCTCGTTGATCCAGGGCGTGTCGATATCTAACGAGGAGACGTTGGAATCCATGCAGAGTGTTTTGAACCGAACTGGATATCTCGCAGATCCGCATACTGCCGTCGGGCTGGAAGCCCTGAGCAGATTTAAACCTGAAATGCCGAAGGAACAGCCGGCACTGGTCGTATCCACGGCTCACCCTGCAAAATTTCCCGAGACTTGCGAAAAAACAGGTATGGTTGCTCCAGTGCCTGAGCAATTGAAAAGGCTTGCCGGAATGGAGGAGGAGGTTACCACCATTGCCGCAGACGCCGGGGCGTTTCGCCAGGTACTGCTCGATCTGCACCAGGCTTAGCGTCGGAACGGAATGCTCAGATGAGCCTCGTTGTTCTTATTGTCTGTGACGTAGACGTCCAACGTATGATTGCCCTTGGAAAGGGAGCTTTCGAAGCGATGCCTGAGCAGAGAATACTTGGAGTCATACTCGAAAAGGACCCATTCCCCGTCAATGAGTCCTCGATATCTGTTGATACCGCTGAATGAATCTCTGATTCGCAGTCTGATTTCTCCACTGGCCGACATGTTTTTACCAGAGGAAATATTCAGTCCCCTTATGGATGGGGGATCAGAATCGACAGTTACGGCGAAGTCTCCGAAGCTTCGTACCGAGGTTGTCACAGCACCGTTGTTCCACTCGCCACCCGCGGAAGACAAACTGCCATTGGGAGAGACATATGCTATCAGGGCTTTCTCTCGAAGTTCAACCGGGAGTCCCGATGGTGTGATCTCAATTGACATTCCTTTGTGCACTGGCACGATGGGATCATGGAGATTGTGAACCATCGAATAGATCGCTCCTTCAACCTGGCGAGGCGTGGGCTCGTATGTCAGAATCTCATCCTGATAGATCGTACCGGCAGGGGCGCGCAATACAAATTCTGATCGTCTGAGACTGAACGGTCTGTCGTGATGCATGGTCGAGCCTGCTTCATCTCCGTTCGAAGCAGCGACCGATGAAGCAGCCAGTCCGTGAATACTGAAATCGAAGCTCGCGGAATTGCCTGTTGCGTCGGACACCTTATACACCAGATCGTAGTTCCTTCCTTCGTGCACATCCAGAATTCCATTATTGCTTGCTTCGTAAAGAGGCAAGCGGTTTCCGGGAAGAACATGGCTTAATTGAACCCATCGGCCACTGGTTTTTCGCTCTTCATAATCAACATGCGCATTGATATATCGCGTTTGATCGAAGGAGAATTCGTTCATTTCCGATTGGAAAAGCGTGGAAAGCCCATTACGAAGACTGATTCTGAACGCGCCAAGTCTGTTGTTAGAGCCTTCATGGTAATCATGGGTTTGAACGCCAAATCCGACCTGTCCTGAGGCCTCAATCTTGCTGACACGCTGCATGACGATCTTTCCGCCCACTCGCGTCAGTTCAATAAACGCGTCTTCACCCGCTGATACCGTTCTCCATCCTCCGGTTCTGGAATCCTGGAGCCGAACAGTGGAACCCGCTCCAACGGGATAAACCTTGATTCTGTAGATGCGCGGCGGCGTATTGTCGACAACGTCCATTCCCCACAACATGGGGTTTACGGGAAACCCGGTTCGTTCGTCACGAATTTCGAAATGAAGGTGGGGGCCTGCCGAGCCTCCAGAATTTCCTGAAAGGGCTATTTGCTGACCCTGTTTCACGGGGAATTGATCACGATTGGGGAAGTTTTGCACAGCAAAGGACTCGTTGCTGTATTGGAGGTCCTTGACGTAGTCTTGAATCTCGTCGCTGAATTTATCGAGATGTGCGTAGACGGTCATGTATCCGTTGGGGTGCGATACATAGAGCGCGTTACCGTATCCGTTGGGAGCAACGGCAATTCTTGAAATCCATCCGTCAGCGGCCGCGTATACGCGATAGCCGGCCCGTCCCTGAGTTTTGATATCGAGACCGGCATGGAAGTGATTGTTTCGCATCTCCGCAAAACTACCTGCCAGAAGGAGCGGTATTTTCAGAGGGGATGCAAAATAATCGTCCGGGTAAGGATCCGGATTCGCACTGCCAAATAGAAGGAGGGCAGCCAGAGCTATTAACACGCCTTTCAGTCTCATAACAATTTGATGGTCCGCGACGCTAAAAATAACAATCTGCTGAACATCTTTCTCGGTATAATAGCCGTTTTTGTTCTGGGAGTGGCGTTTGTGCAGATGAAAGCGGTTCTAATGCCGTTTGTCATCGCCATTTTGCTTTCGATTATTTTCAAGCCCATCATTCTCGGACTGAGGGAAAAGAGCATTCCCACAGCTATCGCGCTGTTTGGTGTGCTCCTCATGTTCTCATTATTCCTGTTTTTAGTAGGATGGGTTCTCTTCGCCAGCACGGAGACTTTCATCAACGAGTTTCCAAAGTACGAAACGAAAATGTCCGTTATTGTTACGAATCTGGAAGCAACTCTCATTGCCTGGGCGGAACGATTTAATTTGATCGCATCAGATTATCAATGGAGTGATGCCATTCAATTGTCCTCCGTCACGTCTGCCCTTACTTCCGGACTTGGCTCATTCATCAGTTTTGTGACGACTACTTTTCTTGTGTTACTGTTCATGCTTTTTATTCTCGCTTCGAGTGGAGAATTGGGCAACAAGGTCAGAAAGGCTTTTCCAGAACAGTATGGAGACTGGATGGCAGAGGTCTTGAAAACAGTTGATTCACAGGTTCGTCAGTATCTGGTCACAAAGACCTTGATCAGTCTGGGAACCGGTATTTTGACTTGGTTGGTATTGCTCATTCTTGGAGTCGATTTCCCGCTGGTCTTCGGCTTTATTGCTTTCGTGTTGAACTACATACCCAACATTGGAAGTACCATTGCCGTTCTGTTTCCATTCGCTTTGTCCCTACTGCAATTTGAGTCGCTGGGAGTCCCGCTGGGAGTCATTCTAGGATTAGGTGGGACCCAGATGATGATGGGAAATGTGGTTGAACCAAGGATAATGGGGTACAGGCTTAACTTGAGTCCTCTCTTGATTTTGGTCTCCCTTATTTTTTGGGGTTGGCTTTGGGGGATGTGGGGAATGATCCTGGCAGTGCCGATGATGGCTGCCATTAAAATCGTTATGGAGAACCTCGAATCGGTCAAGCCGATAGCGGCACTGATGAGCGGATCGTCATCCTGAAGGTTACCCTTCCAGGATGTTCGCCCCACTCAGAATCAGTCGGACGTTAGAGGCCAACAACCATCTGCTTGAGGGTTCGCATTCGTCACAGTCGTGGCACTCCAGCCACGAAGACTTGCTCGATGAGATCGCGACCTCCTGCGTAGACGTACGCATTCATGGTTTCGTCTGCGCTCAGTCCCCGAGACATGCGGTGCTCGGAATTCAAGGCGATGAAGTCTGCGTGGCTACCAACCTCGATTCGACCAACGGGCATTCCCGCTGCTTTTCTGCCTCCTTCACATGCCTGCAGATAGAGACGCGTTCCCGCTCCCAATGCGGAATCGAAGTGAAATACGTTTCGCCGGCGATGCGTGAGTCGTTGCTGGTAATCGATGAGTCGCAGTTCTTCGCTCGGACTGAGGCAGACATTGCTGTCTGATCCTATTGCCCAGGACCCGCCCGCTTCCATGAAATCAGGAAAAGGAAAGAAGCCGTCTCCAAGATCCGCCTCGGTAGTCGGGCACAGACCGACGGTTGCTCCTGATTCAACGATACCCTTCATTTCGCTTTTCGTAATGTGAGTGGCGTGGATGAGGCACCAAGCCTCGTCCACCGAGCATGACTCGAGAAGCCACTCCACTGGACGTCTTCCCGTTGCCAATACACTTTCGTTAATCTCCCTGAGTTGTTCGGAGATATGAATGTGAAACGGTGAATCTGGATGGGAATCAGACCTGTGATCGAGAATCGCCCGAAGAGAATCAAGGCCGACGGCACGAAGTGAATGGGGAGCGTAACCCACAATCTGCAGATCGGAGATGCTGGACTCTGTTCGAACGTGGTCGATAAGGCCCAGATATACTTCAGTGTTGAGTAAAAACGGACGTTGATCGGCAGAGGGCGGACGTCCGCCAAATCCTCCTTCCTGGTAGAGAACAGGAAGCAATGCCATCCTGATTCCGCTTGAGTTTGACGCTTGAATTAAGGACTCACACATCAAAGCGGGAATTTCAGCATTGCCGCGGTCTACTGCTCCATGTGTATAGTGGAATTCACAGACCGTAGTGTATCCATTGAGTAAAAATTCTCGAAACAGATGAGTGCTGTTCTCCCTCTGTGACTCAGGAGTGAGGCTTTCGGCGGTGGAATACATTCTTGTGCGCCACGACCAGAAATCATCCTCAGGGCGCGTGAAGCGCTGGGTAAGACCTACGAGGCTCCTCTGAAACGCATGAGAGTGGACGTTTACCATTCCCGGGATTAAAACTCTGTGATTGTTCGAACCTTCTGAGGCTGCGAGAGACGAGATCAGTCCCGAGTCTTCGAATTCTATTTCGACGTGTTGATGCCACCCATCCGGCAGTAATACCCAATCAGCGGAAATCTTCTCTTTTGAAGATGATCCTGTCATGGGGGGCGTCAGTTCAGAGTGAGAACGGTGGAGTCGTGAGCCGCTAAGACTGTGATTCGAAGAGACGATTGATTATGTCGACACCAGAAACGGAATCTGCTTCGGCGTTGAAGTTGGTCACGATGCGATGTCTCAGGACCGAAACAGCGATCGAATTGACATCTTCAATCACGGGGGTGAGCCTACCATCAAGTGCAGCAATCGCCTTGGCACCAAGTATCAAATACTGTGAGGCTCTAGGACCTGCACCGTAGTTGATGTACTCCGATACGAAATCAGGGGCAAGCTCACTGTCAGGTCTCGTTTGAGCAACCATGCGCACAGCGTATTCGATCACGTTGTCGGCGACCGGTACCTGGCGCACGAGCGTCTGGAAGCGCTGGATGTCTTCACCGCTCATCACGTGTCGCTTATCTGGTTTCTCCGCACTCGTCGTCTGACGAACTATGTTGACTTCCTGGTCGAACGTAGGATAATCGAGCCACAGATTGAACATGAACCGATCGAGCTGGGCCTCGGGAAGGGGATAGGTACCTTCCTGTTCGATCGGATTCTGCGTGGCCAGAACAAAAAACGGTTCTGGAAGCGAAAATGTATGTCCCGCTGCGGTTACGCGGTGCTCCTGCATGGCTTCAAGCAAGGCTGCCTGAGTCTTGGGAGGAGTTCTATTGATTTCATCCGCCAATACGACACTCGCAAACACAGGGCCCTTGACAAATCTGAATTGACGTCGTCCGGTCGTGGCGTCTTCTTCGATAATCTCAGTTCCAGTTATATCACTTGGCATCAAGTCCGGTGTGAACTGAATCCTGGAGAACTCAAGGTCGATCGCGTCTGCAATGGTGTGGATGAGTAGCGTCTTGGCAAGACCCGGCACACCGACAAGCAGAACGTGACCTCGGCAGATCATGCTGATGAAAATCTGTCGGATGATGTCATCTTGTCCAACGATTACTTTTCCGATCTCCTCTCGGAGTGCGGCAAATCCTTTGTTCAGCTCTTCAGCAGTTTCCGGGGAGGTGGTGATTTCCATGTCGCGGAATAATGGGTCTAGTTGTCAGCCAGGAACAGCTCTTTGGCCTTTCCTCGGATATCAATGTAAACAGTTTCTTTCAGGCTCTCCAACCATTCATCCATCACGCGTCCCTGTTTTGCCTGTAGGGCCCTTCGCTCAATGATTTCATAGTCAGTTGTGATATCGACCCGATGCGCCGGAATTCTGGCTTCGAGTCGAACGATGTGAAAAGCTCTCCGTCCATCAAGGAGTTGGACTTCGGATGGTTCTGAGATGTCGTCCACTTCCAACGAGGAAAGCGTACTCTGCCAGAATCCACCCAATGCCTCTATGTACAGATTCCGTTCACCGTTTGAAGGATCGGTGACTCTGCCGCCCTGGGACTTGGAGAGATCTTCTTCGGACTCTTCACGGGCAAGAACTTCAAAAGATGCACCCTTGGTCAATATGGAATCACGAAGAACCGTCAAGCGACTGACAGCTGGCTCGTCGTCTACCTTCCTATCGTCAAACGAAATGAGAATATGGTTGTAGTCAATTCTGTCTCCGCGGCGAGCGTTTACGCGAAGGAAATGGAGTCCAAACTCAGTTTCAAATGTCCTTGAATATGCCCCAATAACCGCTTGGGAAGCCATAGCTGCGAATTCCGGCACTACTTCATCCAGCCCCATATCCTCATAAAGACCACCGTTTGAAGCTGATCCCGGATCGTCTGAGAACAACTCTGCCATTTCCTCCATGCTGATCACACCGGCAACAACGGAGTCCCGGATGGCGGTAATAATTTCATTGGCTTCCACGCGGGCGGCCTCTGTGACGAGCGGCATGCGAACTATGTGAGACACACGCACAACATCCGGGAGGGTGGGAAGAGAGTCGGTGGGAATCTCATTGAACCACTCGCGAACATCTGATGGCGTTGCCTTGAGTCCGGCAAACTTTTGCCGACGAAACTCATCGGCGAGCAGTCGATCTCTGAAATCTTCTCTCAGGTCAGCTTTTACTTCCAGTAATGTTCGACCATACAGCTCTTCGAGGCGGGCCTGCCCACCAACTTGGGCTTGAATTTGAGCAATTTGAGCGTCAAGTCCCTGATCAACCTGCTGATCTGTGACGACAATGTTCGTGTCTCGTCGCGCATGGATAACGAGAACCTTTTCGGCAATCAGCTGATCAAGAGAGCCCTTCCAGAGGTCTTGTGAATACGGTAATTCCTGCTGATTCATCACTCCCATGGCGAATCCATCGACATCGGACTGGAGAATAATGTAGCTACCGACGACGGCGACGATTTCGTCCAGGATGGGCTCTTCTTGAGCCGAAGCCCTCGTGGCGGACATCGAGACGAGAATCAAGATCAGGAACGCGCGAATCAGAATCTGTGAGCCAGAGTCAGTGAAACGTTTCATACAGGGGAGAGATTGACAAAAGATAAAAGAAAGTTGTGTCCAATTGGTCCGTGTCCTTCAGGTCTTCGCCCGGACATGAGACACGAGTTCAAAACGAATGATCGGCAAAAATAGTATCCAGCGGATGAGCAGATCTCGTTAAGGTGGCTACTTGATTTCCAGTTCGTCCCTGGACAGTGCTCTCGTGCGGAGCCGTTGAACCTGCCGTGCAAACAACTGTTTCCGCATCTGAATTGCGACACGATCTCGCAGCTTGTCTGAGATCATATCAAGACCCGGGACAGTACCGGCCGGTATACGATCAACGAGCTTGATGACGTGAAATGAGCCCTCATGGCCAAATACTGGAAGAACTTCATCGGTTGAGAGGTCATTGATAGCTTCTGACAATCCTGGAATTCTGGAAAACAGTTGGCTCTGAGGGAAATATGCATCGGTATCTGTTCCAGCAACCATGTAGGGCTCGACGAGAGCTTTGCTTTCGGGATTCTCATTCAGGTCAGGATTTTGAACCAGGATCTCTCGAATTGAGGAAGCTGAGTCCGGATTTTGAAAAACCAGGTGAAACACTCTGACGAATGGCTCTCGCAACGCAAGTTGCTCTCGGTTTTGTTCGTAGTACGTCTGAATGGACGCATCGTCGGGTCCGGCACCGATTTCAGTCTCGGCCATCCGGTTGACAAGGGCGTTGATCATCACAGAGCGCTCGTTGTCAGAGAGAAGTCGTTGGACTTGAGGATCCCCTCTGAGTCCGCGTTCAACCGCTTCCTGATACAGTAACTCATTCGTGACCCACTGTTCGACGATCTGGGAAACAGCATCGGAAGAATCCAGAAAGGCGGACGTATTCTCCAGAAGCCGATTCACCTCTTCCTGTGTCAGCATCTCCGATCCGACTCTGGCCAGGAAGTTCTGCTCTTCCTGCTGGTTGGAGCACCCTGCTACGAAGAGTAGGAAGAGGGACAGCAGTCCGATTCTGAAATGTTTCAGGAAGAGGAGACCAATATGGTTCTGGTGTCCGGTCAATTGAGCGCCTCGGCATTGGAGGATTCAGTCTCAGGAGGTGACAGTATCACATCACGAAGGTTGGCCGGAAATACCTCGACGCCGTATTTGGCTCGAAGTCCAGCGAGGATTTCAGACTCTACGATCATTTGATAGTCGCTCACCGTGGATGACCTTGCTTCTTCAAACGTCATTGGCCGTGCAAGGTCGACTCCTGCGTGATAGAGTGCTATCCAGCCCTGATTGTAGGAAGTGGATTCAGAAATCTCTCCCTCTTGAAGGTCAAAAGCTGCGTCGAAAAGAGATCCCGTAACTTCAGACACATACGTCGTGTCCGTGCGCAGGGCATACGACGAATCCGAATAGGCAGATCTCAAGGCCGCTTCCAGATCGGAATTCCTGAGCGTCTCGATGAATGAGCTCATCCCATCTTCTGACGTGGATGAATAACTCACGACTCTGATCCGGTCAGGATACTGGTATTGGTCTCGATTTTGTTCGAAGTGATTGAGAAGTCCTGTTGTATCAGTGGACGCTGCGGACCAGATGTGGTCTTCCATATATTTGAACAATATCAGCCCATCCCTGAAGTCTTGCATGGTCCGGGAGAACTCTTCGTCACTTTCTTCGAGTTTTTCCACCCGGTATGAAATCGCCTGCTCGTCCAGATACTGGTCTACCACGGCGAAAATCCTGTCATCTGTTCCGGTTGCCTGTGGAAGTCGCCCCGATGAGAAATAGGCAGCGAACTCGGAAACCGTCAGTGACTTGTCTCCTATCCGGATGAACTCGGCAGCACCATCTTCAGCGTCTATCGAGCCGGAGGCGAGCATGCGAATCAGGGAATCTGCAGACATCGTACCAGCCCACCTGTATACGCGAGATGAATCCACCCAAGTCTCCAGTTCTTTCCTCACTTGCGCGGCGAACAATTTTTCAGCCTTCTGAGCACGCGGCATTTGATTGACGCGGTCTTTCAGTGCTTCATATTCCTCTTCATACGTACCGAGATCGTTCTCGCTGATGAATTGGATGAAATGCTGACCGAAGGGGCTGGTGATGGGGCCTGTATGACTCCCAGCCTCTGGGATGGAGAAAGCGGCGTTTCTGAAGTTGAACGGAAGGCCAGCATCGTATGTGACGAATCCGATGTGCCCTGCATTCGGGGCAGAGTTCTGATCATCAGAGAGTTCCTTGGCCAATTCACCAAAGTCTTCTCCTGCCTCAAGTCGAGCAGCGACCCGAGACACGCGTTGATCCATGTCCGCCACGTCAGAGGCGGCATTTCCACGAGGTCGAATCATGATATGAGCGAGTTCTCTATCAGAAGGCATCCTGATCCGGTCTCTGACCTGAAGGATGTGGTAGCCAAATTGAGTTCTGAACGGCTTCGATACCTCTCCGACAGGCGTTGCGAACGCCGTGTCTTCGAATTCCTCGACCATTCGACCACCACCGAAATATCCCAGATCGCCCTGGTATCCGGGAGAACCCGGAGCGCCTTTTGCGGAAGGATCTTCTGAATGAAGGCCGGCCATGACACCGAAGTCTGCACCCGCGAGAACGGAATCTCTTATGGCGGTGATCCGATTGAATACAGCCATGGTATCTGCCGGTAGAGCGGTAGGCGCGAGGGTAATGAGAATGTGGCGCGCAGATACCGCTTCAGATCGCCTCTCATACATTTCCTTGACCAACGGTTCGAATATGTTTCGTTCCATTATGTACGGTCTGGCAAGTTGGAGTCGGTACTGCTCGATCTCCGTCTTGATACCCGGATCTTCGTCGTATCCGTTGGCTCTGGCTTCAAGAACTTTGACTCGAAAATCGACATATCTGTCCAGGAAATCCCCAAGTGCCGATAGCGTGTCCGTCACAATACCTGAATTACCACTGGTTCTTTCGTAATGGATTACAAATTCCTCGGTGGAAATAGAATCAGAATCAACAATCGCCACCAGGCCATCTGGCGAGTACTCGTCCATAATGCTGGATGAGGAGGAGCAAGCCGGCAGGGAAGCCAGGACAAAAATCAAGACAGGAATAACGAATCGAGAGCGGAGCATGCGTCTTTTTCGGGAAAATGAGACTCTTTCAGTCATTCGCGGAGTTACGAGCGTGAAGAATGGCAGCGCATCCACGCAACATTGCCTTTAATGGTTCCTGACTCGATCCGCATTTTTGTACGCAATTATTGTAAGCGAGAGAGCAACTTTAACGTCATCGCGAAGTCCAAAAAACATGAGGTCGGACTTTCCGCACGTGCGTGCGAGAAAAATTGGACCAATTTCCGCGGAAGTATGCTATCAAAAACCCAGATTGTTACGACAGATGGCGGGACCAATCTCGGACGCGAAAGTGCATGAATGAATTTGCACTCATAGAATCGTTCCAAGCAGGCGACGAATTTGCATTCGTCGGGATATACAATCGGTACAAGGGACCGGTTTATTCGTTCTGCTACAAGATGTTACTGGATTCTGATGCGGCACAGGATGTGATGCAGGAGACCTTTCTCAGGGTCTATGAAAACAGATCTCGACTTCTTAAAACTGCTTCTTTCAAGTCCTGGTTGTTCACGATTGCCAGAAATCAGTGTCTGAATTCACTTCGACGATCAGGACGCCATGTCGGGTTGCAACATGACAATTGGGACCTCGTTGTCTCGAGCGACACTCCATTTACACAAATGGAAAAATCGGAGCAGATCAAGTTCGTAGCCGGCTTTCTTGAAACGCTGAACCCAGACTATCGAGAAGTAATCATTCTCAGGGAATATCAGAATCTGACGTATGAAGAGATCGCTGCGGTAACCAAGAGCACGATCAGTGCAGTCAAATCTCGGCTTTTCAAAGCCAGAAGGAAACTCTCGAAAATGATGAGTCAGGCCATCGCCACGTCAGAGTTGAATTTGGCTCAAGCGACTGGAGAGAAACGGCACACAGAAAAGATTCGATTGAATTGAACCATTCCGGCGAAACGGTTTCATGAACCCACACATCGAACATAACGACGAGTTCCTTAACCAGGAGGAGGATTTGAACCTCTACCTGGACGGAGAACTCCCACTCGAAAAGCAATCGGGACTGTACAGCCATTTGGCTGACAGCAAGGAATCCAGAGCGTATATGGACAACGTGATGTTGTTCAGAAGAATGAGCAGGCAAGAGCACATAGCTCCACCTCAGGTGGCGGATGATCGCTTTTTCGAAAGACTTGCCATGCTGAAGGAGTCGAACGAGAAGTTTGACCGGTTCGAGGATCGGGAGCCTCTTTGGAATGCGAAGCGTCCGGTATCTGTTCGCGCAGCGATTGCGGCTGTCGTGGCAGTATTTATGGTTGGACTGTTGCTTCCAATCACAAACACGTCGGGAATGACGACCTTCTTGGATCAAGAAGAAGAACGCGTCTTCTTCGAATCGCCTGACACGCGGGTCCTTCAGTCCTATATCTATGTGTTTGAGCCTGGTCTTCTGATCGAGGCTGATCAGGACTGATACCCGATCGCGGTTTACGAAAGCTTTCTTCGGGATTTCACCGTCAATACTCCATTTGGCTGATCCGCTGGGATCTGGTCGCGATTCAAAGTGGTATCTTGTGCTTTGTATTTACCACGCCAATTCGCCTTACCTGATCTCGATCCATGCGCGTTCGATTTGCACCCTCCCCGACAGGATTTCTACACATTGGCGGTCTCAGAACCGCGCTCTATAACCTTCTGCTGGCCGAGAAGGAAGGGGGCGTGTTCGTTCTCCGCGTAGAAGACACCGACCGATCCAGATTTGTACCTGAGGCTGAAAAGGACATTCTCGACAGCCTGGCGTGGGCCGGGCTTGAATTCGGTGAGGGACCGGGCAAGGATGGCGGATTTGGACCGTACCATCAGTCCGAACGGAGCGAACTCTATACCTCCGTCACCGAAAAATTGATTCAGTCGGGCAACGCATACGTTGCATTTGATACTCCCGAGGAGATCGATGAAATGAAGGAGCGTCACCGGTCGAAAGAGAATCCGAATCCGAGATACGATCTGACGACGAGAGGAGAGATGAGTAATTCTCTGTCCCTGGACGAAGAAGAGGTATCCCGACGCCTCGGGGCAGGTGAAGATCACGTAGTTCGGATGAAAGTAGAGCCAGGGCGTGTGATCGAGTTCGAAGATGCGATTCGTGGTCTTGTGAGCTTTGAAAGTTCTACGGTCGACGATCAGGTACTGGTTAAATCAGATGGCCTTCCCACCTATCACCTCGCGAATATCGTGGATGATCACGAAATGCAGATTACGCATGTGATCCGCGGTGAAGAGTGGCTTCCTTCTACTCCCAAGCACATATTTCTTTACGAGGCGTTGGGGTGGAGGGCGCCGACCATGGCTCATCTCCCGCTGATATTGAGTCCAACCGGCGGCAAATTGTCGAAGCGAAATGCGGAGAAGCAGGGTATTCCCGTTTCGGTGTCCCAATATCGTGATGCCGGCTACGAACCTGAAGCGCTAATCAACTTTCTGGCACTTTTGGGGTGGAATCCTGGAGACGAGCGCGAGCTTTTTAGCCTGAGTGAATTGTGTGAGGCATTTTCCCTCGAGAGAGTGGGGCAATCCGGTGTTCAATTCGATCTGCAGAAGCTGCAGTGGTTCAACGAACAGTATTTGCGAGAGCGTTCATCAGAGAGTATCGCTGGCCAGGTTCTGGAAACTGCCGTGAGTCGATTTGGCGATGTTTCTCTTGAAAACCTCAGCCGAGCTGTCGATCTCATGAAAGAGCGGATGAGCTTTGCGCATGATATTCTTGACGCCAGTTTTCTGTTTGAGCGCCCGAGCGAGTACGATGAGAAATCTGTTCAGAAGAGATGGAAAGAAGATTCGGGGTCTACTCTGACCAGATTCATCGAACGACTTGAGCGGCTGGACGATTGGTCAACCGAATCTCTTGAGGGTGATTTGAAGGCCATGGTGGAAGAAGAGGAGATCGGAATGGGGAAACTCATGTTTCCACTGAGGCTGGGACTTAGCGGATCTCCGTCAGGACCGGGGCTTTATGACATGATGGTTTATTTCGGCAAGAACGAGACTACTGAACGGCTGAAACAGGCTGTTGCACAGCTTCCGTGAGCAGAATGCTGGTCGTTCGGGTGGCTGGCAAATTGTTTTCCATTCGCTCGGTCGGGTTCTGCTTTGCCGTTCAGGGTGTAGATCAGTCTCTCAGTATTCTGGATACTAACTCATTGGCGGCGGCATACGGATTCGCTTGATCACCCTGAATTCGGTCGGCTAACTCCTTTCTTAACTGCACAAGTGTGTTATCAGACGAGATGTGTTGCTCGAGTAGAAATGCGGTCGCGTCATCGAACCACTTCACGCGTTGTTCGGCTCGATTGGAGTTGAATTGCCCATTTGCCCTTCGGTCATGCACCAGGGTATCCATGTGGGTCAAGAGCTCAGATACGCCCAGACCCGAGAGAGCCGAAGTTTTCACCACCGCGGGACACGCATTTTGTCCTCGTAGCAACAGCAGTGCCTGGCTCAATTCGGAGGCGAATAGCTTTGATGCGGCCTCGCCACTTCCGTCACATTTGTTCACAGCGACCAGATCAGCTGTTTCGAGAATTCCGCGCTTTATTCCCTGAAGCGAATCTCCAGCCCCGGCGATCGTGACGAAGAGTACAACGTCCACCAGGTGAGAAACGGCCGTTTCTGACTGCCCGACACCAACAGTTTCAACAATTATTCGCGTGTACCCGGCTGATTCGCAAAGGAGAATCGTCTCACGTGTCATTTCGGCTACGCCTCCGAGCACGCCGGAAGTTGGGGAGGGGCGAATGAAGGCGTTTTCCTGTCTGGAAAGGTCTGTCATTCTGGTTTTGTCACCCAGAATACTGCCACCTGTTCGTTCACTGGTCGGGTCGATAGTCAGGACGGCTACGGCTTCCGAAGAACCGGTCATCTCTAGTCCCAACTTTTCAATCAATGAACTTTTACCTGCTCCAGGAGCTCCAGTGACGGCAATTCGTGTACTCTCTTTGGGGGTGGCGTGACACAGATCCAAAAGGCGAAGTCGGGAAATGTGATCTTCTGCCAGCTTGCTTTCGACGAGGGTGATGGCTTTGGCGAGCGCCTGCCTGTCACCGGAGGTCATTGCATTGAAAAGTTCAGCGATAGACTGCATGTTCTCAGGAGTTGATCTGATTCAGCAGTTTATCGAGAAGCGATCCGGCGGCGTCAGGTATAGCCGTACCGGGACCGAAGATATCAACGACACCTTTTGAGCGTAGAAACGCTTCATCCTGCTCGGGGATAACACCCCCGGCAACGACCAGAATATCGCCCCGTCCGAGACGATCGAGCTCTTCCACTAACTGGGGAATCAGGGTTCGATGTGATCCGGCGAGGGTGGAAACTCCGACTACATGTACGTCATTTTCAGTCGCCTGGCGGGCTGTCTCCTCCGGGACCTGAAAAAGTGGTCCGATATCAACATCATATCCGAGATCGGCGAAAGCAGTCGCAATTACGCGCGATCCACGATCATGCCCGTCTTGACCCATCTTGGCGACGAGGATCCTGGGCCTGCGTCCGGTCTGCTCCAGAAATATGTCTGATTTCGTCTTCACTGCGTCTAAAATAGTGCGCTCTGAATATTCGGACGCATAAACTCCTGAAAATGAATGAGTCTGCGGAATATGACGTCCGAAAACGGACTCAAGCGCGGATGATATTTCTCCCAGGGTAGCGCGAACGCGAGCAGCTTCAACACAGGTTTCGACCAAGAGGCCGTCTTCTTGTTCGGCCGCAATTTGAATCGCAGACAGTGCAGAAGCGACTGCTTGCTCATCCCGATTCCGGCGAACGTCCTGCAATCGGTTGATCTGTGCTGTTCGAACGGCAGCATTGTCAATCTCTCGAATTTCAATATCGGGAGCGTTATCAGTCTGATATCGATTCACGCCCACAATGATTTCATCACCTGAGTCGATTCTGGCCTGGCGTCGTGCTGCGGACTGCTCAATTCTGGTTTTGGGGATTCCAAGCGAAATGGCCTGTGCCATCCCTCCAGCTTCCTCGACTTCATCCATCAGCATGCGTGCTTTTTGGATCAACTGGGACGTCAGATCTTCAACGTAAAAGGAGCCGCCGAACGGGTCAATCGTCTGCGTCAGATCGGTTTCCGTCTGCAGAATCAGCTGCGTGTTCCTGGCGATTCTTGCCGAAAAATCAGTCGGAAGAGCAATCGCTTCGTCAAGTGCGTTGGTGTGCAGGGATTGAGTGTGACCCAGGACAGCTGCGAGAGCCTCAAGCGTCGTTCGTGCAGCATTGTTGAACGGATCTTGAGCGGCGAGGGACCAGCCGGACGTCTGGCAATGCGTTCGAAGCATGGTTGATTTGGGATTGCTCGGCTCAAACGCCTTCATCATTTCACACCAGAGCGTTCTCGCTGCCCGCAATTTGGCGACCTCCAACGTCAGGTCCATACCTATTCCGAAGAAGAACGATATCCGGGGAGCAAACGCATCAATGTCCAGACCAGCGGATACCGCCTGTTTCACGTACTCGAGGCCGTCGGCCAGCGTATAGGCCAGTTCGAGTTCGACAGAAGCTCCGGCCTCGTGCATATGGTAGCCGCTCACCGAAATCGCATTGTAGCGAGGCATGAATTCAGATCCGAATCGGATGATATCCCGTACGATTCGCATCGATTCATCCGGCGGATAGATGAATGTGTTCCGGACCATGAACTCCTTCAGAATGTCATTCTGAATGGTGCCGGAGAGTTGGGCCGGCGAAATTCCGGACTCTTCCGCAGCGACGATGTAAAAGGCCAGAATGGGCAGGACCGCCCCATTCATCGTCATTGATACGCTCATTTTGTCGAGGGGAATTCCCTCAAAGAGGAGCTTCATGTCTTCTACCGAGTCGATGGCTACGCCTGCCATTCCGACGTCCCCTTCCACACGCTCGTGATCCGAGTCATACCCGCGATGTGTAGCCAGATCAAACGCCACTGACAACCCGCGTTGGCCAGCTTCAAGATTGTTACGATAGAACGCATTGGATTCCTCGGCCGTCGAGAAACCAGCATATTGCCTGATGGTCCACGGCCTGCCCGTATACATCGAAGGATAGGGTCCTCGAGTAAATGGCTCCTTTCCCGGATCGTTCGGGGCATGGTTGTGCCGAGGACTCGAATACTGTGACATCAGCTCGAATCCGTCATATCTGATTTCAGTTCCTCTTGAATCTTCATCAGACGTAAAAGGTGGCAGCGGTGTGTATTCAGGGGTCATGGAGCGAGTCCCCCCGACGATATATCCGAGAGTGACCCGATGTGCTGTGATACTGGGCTCGACTCGTCAACAAGAGATCTTTCTGAATACCTGGCACTATCTTCGGTAAGCCAGTCCTTTACCAGTGGCTCATTCAGTAGATCGTGAACGGCGATGTGCTGAATCCGAACAA
>Ga0209992_10000829_pt1 | contig 37809 bp, 36 predicted proteins | sample 2SBtaG_2_FD_182564 | JGI IMG/M metagenome (GOLD analysis project Ga0209992, IMG submission 182564) | Deep subsurface microbial communities from Kolumbo volcano to uncover new lineages of life (NeLLi) - 2SBTROV12_ACTIVE470 metaG (SPAdes)... | ecosystem: Environmental > Aquatic > Marine >...
TGCACAACGTGCCGTTGTTCCCGCAACGAAATGTTCAATTAGTTTGTGCTGCCTAGCCGTACTTAACCTGCTCTTCCTCATGCTGTCCTCGATAGTACATTTTATGTATTATCTGGGACAGCCCCAAACTTTTTACATTGAATAAAAAAAGGAGCCTATGGCTCCTTTTTTATGTCACTACTCCAGCCTCAAACTTTTCTGATATGCCTCTTCGGATAATTTATCCCAGGCTTGATAACGCGTTCGAAAATTTTCATACGCATCATAGACGCGTTTAAATTCAGGACTCGCTGCCGCTTCTTCATCCAGCGTTACTTTTGTTAAACGTCTTAGCTCTTTTAAAACCTCTTCAGGAAATTCAAGAATCTGTATATTCTTTTTCGTTTTTAATTCTATTAACGCCGCTTGATTATGGAATTCCATTTGCGCATAAATCCATTCACTGGTTGCTGCCGCAGCAACTTCTACTATTCTTTGTAAATCTTTAGGTAACTGTTGCCACTTGGCATCATTGATCATTAATTCAAACACCGTACCCGGTTCATGCCAACCAGGATAATAATAATATTTAGCCGCACGATTCAAACCGAGCCGCATATCATGAAAAGGCGCTACCCATTCCGTCGCATCAAGCGTACCGCGTTCCAATGCCGTGTAAATTTCACTACCCGCCATTAATACTGGATTACCACCGGCCTTTTTAAACACTTTGCCGCCCAGACCAGGTATGCGCATACGCAAGCCTTTAACATCTTCCAATGAATTTATTTCTTTATTAAACCAACCGCCCATTTGCACACCCGTGTTGCCCATAGGAAACGTTGTTAAATTAAACGGCTTATAAATTTCCTGCCAAATCTTAAGTCCACCACCATTATACAACCAGGCATTCATGCCTTTGGCCGTCATGCCAAATGGCACCGAAGAAAAAAATTGTGCTTCCGGAACCTTACCTGCCCAGTAATAAGCTGAACCATGCCCCATCTCAACCGTGCCTTGTGAAACAGCATCAAAAACTTGCAAGGCAGGAACCAATTCACCACCGGCATAAACACGGACATCCAAACGACCATTACTCATCTCACGAACATCATCTGCAAATTTAACTGCGCCTTCCTGAAAGATAGGAAAATTAGCTGGCCAAGTAGTCACCATTTTCCAATTAAACTTTTTAGAAAGATCAGTGCCAGCATCACTACTCTGATTAGATTCAGTACCACTACCACATGCAGTGATAAACACACTGATCAATAAATATAAAAAGATATTTCGTTTGTTCATAAATAATTACCTTTAATTAACTGCTATATGTCATTTATTACGCTACTTTGATTCAAGTTGATCTGAAAACCAATTAACTCTATCAACTACATCTTTACCATCGTTTTTATTCCATAACTCCGGGTCTGAATCAAAATCTTCTCTAATATTAATTATTGTATTTCTACAATCATCGTAATTACCTAATTCATATTCAATTTCTATTTTTAATGCTTTGTGTAAAGAGGTCATAAAATTAAAGACATTTAAAGATAGAGCATAATCAACATGTAATTTTGCTTCTGAATATTTTTCTTCCTTAACTAGTCTACAAGCCTTGCCATATTTTCGACTAGCTCTGAGAGTATTAATATATTTCTTAATTAACAACACAACATATCCATTCTGTAGGGGTGTTTTAAAAATAGTAATTTTTTCGTGAGGGCGAGGAAGCACCGCGCGGAGAACCGGAATGTATATGTAATACATGAGGAGATCCTACTCTGTGAGTATTCGAGCACGGAGCTGACGACGCTACCATGAATCATTAGTAAGGAACGGCACATTGTATCGCGGAAAAAGTGCATTTTTAAGGCATCCTTTAGGTGGGTTGAAGATTAGCATACTGCGCTACGAGCCACTTGGCCCCCGCACGTTCAAAGTTTACCTGTATCCGCATATGGTTACCGCTACCTTCTAGATTAAGCACTGTACCTTCACCAAATTTAGCATGTCTTACGCGTTGTCCTAATGCAAGTTCTCCATCTTCGCCAGAAGGTCTTGTAGAACTACTGCTAAACAAGGCTTCCGTCACATTACCACTCAAGCGAATATCATTGAGTAACTCTGATGGTATTTCATCGATAAAACGTGACGGTTGCGGGTAGTAGTCTGATCCGTGTAAACGTCGATGTTGTGTGTAGGTTAGTGTCAGTGTCTTTTTCGCACGAGTAATGCCAACATAACAAAGCCGACGTTCTTCTTCTAATTGTATCAAGTCTTCACTACTACGCTGATGTGGAAATAAACCTTCTTCCATACCGACCAAATAAACGTCGGGGAACTCCAGTCCTTTGGCAGAATGTAATGTCATTAGGTGAACACAGTCTGAGCTATCACCGGCTTGTGTTTCTCCCGACTCTAGTGCGGCATGAGATAGAAATGCAGACAAGGCATCCATCTCTTCCAGTTCTTCTTCATCACCAATTTCAAACTCACCGGATGCCGTTACCAATTCCTCAAGGTTCTCAACTCGCGATAAACCTTTTTCGCCTTTCTCTTTTTTAAAATGTTCGATTAAACCACTCAACTCTATAACTTGTTCAACATGTTCATTTAATGTGGCTTCAGATTCCGCTTGTTGCATCTTCTGTATTAAATGAATGAAATGTTGTAATGCATTTAACGCCCGCGCATTCATTAATTTATGTTCAACAATCTGTAATGCCGCTTTCCACAAGGAACAATTGTCCCTTCTTGCAGTAACACGTAACTCTTCAACCGTTCTATTGCCTATGCCACGCGTCGGTGTATTGATAATTCGTTCAAACGAAGCATCATCTTCAGTAAAGCGAGCAAGGCGAACGTAGGCGAGGGCGTCTTTAATTTCGGCACGTTCATAAAAACGCATGCCGCCATAAACACGATAGGGAATACGTGCTTGCATTAACGCTTCTTCAAGTACACGCGACTGGGCACTAACACGATACAAGACAGCATAATCAGTAAACGCTTTGCCTTGCTCGGGCGCTGGTTTAATCTGATCAATGACATAACGCGCTTCATCAGTTTCGTTATACGCCATATAAACGCCGATAGGTTCGCCGTCTTTCCCATCAGTCCAGAGATCTTTGCCTAAACGCGCATTGTTATTTGCAATTAATTTGTTCGCCGCTTTAAGGATGGTTGCCGTAGACCGATAGTTTTGTTCGAGCTTTAATAATTGTGCATTTTTAAAGTCACGTTCAAATGCTTGCATGTTTTCAACACGGGCTCCGCGCCAACTGTAAATCGATTGATCATCATCACCGACAGCAAACAAAGTGTTATCTTCACTGGTTAATAATCTTAACCATCCATATTGTAGCGAATTGGTATCCTGAAACTCATCAACCAGTACATGTTTGAAGCGATGTTGATAATGTTCGCGGATCGCACCTTGATCACGAAATAATTCGAAAGTTCTTAATAATAATTCGGCAAAATCTACCAAACCTGATCGCTCGCAAGCCTCTTGATAGACCTTATATATCTGTACCATTTGTTCCGTTGTCACATCATCGTGTGCATCTATATTTTCTGGTCTTAGACCCTCGTCTTTACGTGCATTAATAAACCATTGCGCTTCTCTCGGTTTAAAATTTGATTCATCCAGGTTCATGGCACGGATAACGCGACGGACGGTACGGTATTGATCTTCGCTATCCAGTATTTGAAAACTTTCCGGTAAATTTGCTTCTTGCCAATGCGCACGTAACAAGCGATGAGCAAGACTATGAAAAGTGCCTACCCACATACCGCGTGTGGGTTGGTCCAGAAGATGTTCTATTCGAGAGCGCATTTCTGCCGCGGCTTTATTGGTAAAGGTTACCGCCATGATACTGTAAGGACTAGCCTGACCCGTTTCGATATACCAGGCGATACGATGTACTAATACTCGGGTTTTGCCACTGCCGGCGCCTGCCAGAATCAGTAAATTACCAGCTTCTGCGCCTACAGCTTCACGTTGGTCTGCATTTAGTGATTCGAGTATGTAGGATATATCCATGCAGCGGATTGTACGCATAGTTGGCTAGATCTAAAAATGCGGCTCATTTCTAAACTCATACTTAATGAGTTGATCTAGTTGCTAATTGGCCTGAGTGCTAGAATAGTTAATTTACAGATAAATAATAAATTATAATGGAAGCCGTGAGCACTACTATATTGACAGATAATCGCGATGAACTGACACGCATTATTGATTCCGTATTAACCCATGCTAGAGAAATGGGGGCCAGCGCTGCGGAGGCCGACATTGGTACCGGATCTGGTCTGTCTGCCAATGTTCGCAAAGGCGAGATCGATAAACTCGAATATGAACGTGACAAGGGACTTAGTATTACTGTTTATATTGATGGCCAAAAAGGTAATTCCAGCACCTCCGATTTTAGTGAGGCCGCAGTTAAAAAATCGGTAGAAGCAGCGATTAGTATAGCTAAATACGCTAGCCGTGATGAATACGCAGGTTTGGTAGAAGCTGAGCTAATGGCAACGGAATTTCCCGATCTGGATCTATATCACCCCTGGTCACTTTCACCCGAAGCAGCCATTGATTTGGCAATTGAATGCGAACAGTCTGCCTTTGATTATGATAAACGTATTTCAAATTCTGATGGCTCTGTAGTCAGCACCTATTCCGGCTTAAACCTTTATGGCAATACCAATAATTTTATCCATGGCTGGAACTGGTCCAGTCACACCATTGACTGCACCGTCATTGCTGAAGATAGCAATGGAATGCAACGCGATGGCTGGTATAGCAAAGCTCGCGATTTTAATGATTTACAATCGACCCCTGACATTAGTCAGGAGGCAGCAAGAAGATCCGTTGCCCGACTAGGTTCACGTAAATTAAGCACTCGCCAGGCTCCTGTTATTTTTGAAGCGCCGGTTGCTTCCGGTCTTTTCTCAGCACTCATTACTGCAATTTCAGGTGGCAGCTTGTATCGTCGTGCCAGTTTCTTACTAGATAAAAAAGGAGAACAAATCTTTGCTGATCACATCAACATAAAAGAACAACCCTATATAAAGAAAGCGCTGGGTAGCGCACCATTTGATAACGACGGTGTCGCAACTAAAGAACGCGATATAATAAAAGAGGGTGTCCTTCAGGATTACGTATTGAGCGGTTACTCGGCACGTAAACTTGGCTTACAAACGACGGGCAATGCCGGTGGCGTACACAATCTTGTCATTGAATCCGGAAAGAATACTCTGGACGAATTGATAAAAAATATGGAGTCGGGATTATTAATCACAGACATGATTGGTTTTGGTGTCAATCAAATAACCGGTGACTACTCACGTGGCGCTTCCGGATTTTGGGTAGAAAACGGTGAACTGGCATATCCGGTTGAAGAAATAACCGTTGCCGGAAATTTAATCGATATGTATAAAAATATTATTAGCATTGCAAATGATGTTGATCCGCGCGGCAATGTTTTAACAGGTTCGGTCATGATGGATACTATGACTATTGCAGGAGAGTAACGATCGATTATGAATATGAAGGAAGCTACAAACTCATCATCACTTGACACTAAAAATATCGATAATGCTGTTGATGTTATAGGTAGTATCATACTTGGCAAAGAGAATGCCATCCGGCTCGCACTAGCCTGCTTGATCGCTAAAGGGCATTTGTTGATAGAAGACACACCGGGCGTTGGAAAAACAACACTGGCACATACTCTGGCTAAAGTACTTGGACTGAATTATCAACGCATTCAATTTACCAGTGACTTACTGCCGGCAGATATCCTTGGTGTCTCTGTCTATAATCGTGACACTAGCAAATTTGATTTTCATCAAGGCCCGGTTTTTTCAAATATCATTCTTGCCGATGAAATAAATCGTGCGACACCAAGGACGCAAAGCGCATTGCTTGAAGCAATGTCTGAATATCAAGTAACTATAGAAGGCGAGACTCGAGACTTACCTCAGCCATTTTTTGTCATTGCAACACAAAACCCGAACAATCAAATTGGCACTTTCCCATTACCTGAATCGCAACTGGATCGATTTCTGATGCGTATCGAATTAGGTTACCCGGATAACAATGCTGAACGTGAATTACTAAAAGGCAAAAATCGGAAAGATTTATTGGAGAATATTCAAACTACGTTATCTGTTAGTGAACTCATTCAATTACAAAAACAGCTTGAACATATTCATGTTTCTGATGCCTTACTTGATTATATACAAAACCTGCTTGATTTCAGCCGCACTTCTAACAAATACATTAATGGTCTATCGCCACGCGCGGGTATTAGCGTGTTAAATGCTGCTAAAGCATGGGCAGTGATAAATGCACATCAACATGTTCTGCCTGAAGATGTGCAAGCTGTTTTGCCCAGTGTTGTCGGTCACCGCTTGCAGTTCGTCTATGAAATCACTGATGAGAAAGCATTACAACCCGCGCAGCATTTGCTCCAGCACGTGCCTATTCCCTGATAATGGGAACCCAGGTTTTTTTAGAACGACTTCCCGCCGATCCTTCCAACATAATCGGGTTTCAATCAGCACAACTGAAGCGTCATCGCGTTTATATCTTCCCGACTACTCAAGGCTGGCTGTATGGCATGATGTTAATTGTCATGTTATTAGGTGCTATTAATTACAATAATAGTATGGCATACATGCTTTGTTTTTTACTTGCCAGTCTCGGACAGGTTTGTATGCTACACACTTATCGAAATCTAAGCGGTTTGATAATTACTTCTTCAAAACCAAAAGCCGTATTTGCTGGTCAACAAGCACTATTCCCGATACAACTGGACAATCGTCTGGGACTGGAAAAGTTTTCACTACAAATAGAACAACGCAAAGAAATTAAAAAATTATTTCTTAAAAGAAAAGAAAGCCAGATAATTTCTATTGGTATTGATGCGGGCAAACAATCAGTCTGTCATTATCCTGTCCAATCTTCTCAACGCGGCATATTAGCAAGCGAACGTTTGAAAATATCAAGCAATTTTCCGTTAGGACTTTTTATAACCTGGTCTTATTTTGAAACAGAACAGGAGTGTTTAGTTTATCCCGCGCCTCGGGGCCAGAAGCAATTACCTCCACACACTCTAAACAAAGACGATGCCAATTACGGACTACAATCCGGCACGGATGATTTTATAGGCTTTAGAAAATACCGACCTGGTGACCCCATCAATTCAATTGCATGGAAAGTATTCGCAAGGGAACAAGGCTTATTGGTGAAACAATTTAGCGGCAAGGGATCACAAACACTGATATTTAACTGGGAATCTGTTTTACATATTAACTCCATCGAATCACGACTATCCCAGTTATGTTATTGGATATTGTTAACCGAACAAACATCCCTGTATTACGGACTGGAAATACCCAGCATCAGCATTGAACCGGGTCATGGCACACATCATAAAGAACTCTGTCTGGAAGCATTAGCACGCTACGGAAATTAACAATGGTTAAACGTAATTTAAACATTCATCAAATAATGTGGCTAGCACTTGGTGTTGTATTGGCCAGCTTACCACATTGGCATCGCTTGCCCCTCTGGATCCCGATATCACATGTCAGTTTATTGGCTGCTCGTATTTATATTCCTTATCAACTACCTGCTTTTTGGTCACAACAAAAAGGCACTATAAATATTATTCGTTTAATCATTATGTTTACTGGCGTCGCTAGTGTATACGGAAGTTACGGCAGTCTCACAGGGCGTGATGTTGGCGTGGCACTTCTGGTTTTATTAGCCGGATTTAAGATTTTTGAAAGTAATTCAAAACGAGATTTTTACATTAGTAGCTATCTTGGTTACTTCCTTATTATTACAAATTTTTTCTACACGCAGACTATTCCAACTGCAACTTATATGATGTTTGTTATCATTATTATGACGACCGGATTAATTGTGTTTAACGATACTGAACAACAGTTGACACTTTTAAAACGCTTTAAATTATCGACAACACTACTAATTCAAGCGATTCCATTATTACTGATTCTGTTTATCCTGTTTCCGCGCGTCAATGGCCCATTATGGGGAATACCCAAAGATGCTTTTGACGGAGTTACCGGAATTGACGACCAAATGTCACCGGGGACAATCAGTAAGCTTGTTCAATCAAATGATGTCGCTTTTCGTGTTACATTCAAGGATAAGATTCCTGAACAATCAAAACTATATTGGCGTGGCCCGATACTTTGGCATACGGACGGTCGCAAATGGACTACGGGCAAAAATAAATCTGATCTTGAGCCTTCTATCGTCGAATTTGGAGGTGAACCAATACATTATGATGTAACGATTGAGCCAAGTAATAAGAAATGGCTATTTGGTCTGGAGATGGTGTCAAAGCCACCTGATAAAACCTATTTTACACATGATTTTCAGTTAAAAACTTACGAAGAAATACGCACGCGGAAGGCTTTTAGCTTAAGTTCTTATAGTACATTCCGTTTAAACAAGGAAAAGAATTCTAATATAGAACGCGGCTTGATGTTGCCAGGAACCAGTCATCCAAAAACACGTGAACTTGCGTCAAAATTACGTGACGAATTCAAAGAACCGGCACTAATCATTAAAGCTGCACTTGAATGGTTAAAAGATAAAGATTTTGTATATACATTGGTGCCGCCTTTAATGACGGATGATATGGTCGATGAATTCCTGTTTAACACTCGCCAGGGCTTTTGCGAACATTATGCCGCCGCATTCACAATTATTATGCGTGCAGCAGGTATCCCGACACGTATCATTACAGGTTATCAAGGGGGTGAGATTAATCCTGTTGGCAATTATTTAATTGTTAGGCAACATGATGCTCATGCCTGGACTGAGGTGTGGCTTGAGAATAAGGGTTGGCTTCGTATTGATCCAACGGCAATTGTCTCTCCCATTAGAGTCAGCGAGGGCATTAATGATGCTTTGCCCGAGGCAATTATTAATATTCCATTGGGGCTGGAAAACAGTGAAACAGCATTACGTCTTTGGCAAGAGTTACGTAATACCGCTGATATGATCAACTACAAATGGGCCCAATGGGTATTAGGTTATAGCCCCGAACAACAAAAGCGTTTCCTGCAACATTTAGGTTTTAATTCAATAGACTGGAAAAACTTAACATTTTCCCTATTTGTTTTTCTTGGCATTATTGTTGCTGCTATTGCGATATATATTTTCAGAAAAACACCGGAAACAATTGAGCCAGCAAGAAAATATTATGATATCTTCTGTAAGAAAATGGCTGCCGTGGGTTTGGCAAGAAGATCTTATGAAGGCCCTGTTGATTTTGCCCAACGTATTTTAACAACAAGGCAAGATCTTGAAAGTGATACACAAAATATAACAAATTTATACGTGCTTATTCGTTACTGTTCCGATGACAACAAGTTATTACAATTAAAGGCGGCCATTAAATCATTCACACCAGCCAAAATAATCTCGAATTAGAAGAAGAGACAATGAGTGATTCTTTAACGCCATTACAAGCGTTAGAGATCAGTGATCAAGAATTATTTAATGATGTTAATTTTTCTACAATCATGCCCCTTCTATCCGATTGTGCTACTCGTAATTTGATTAAAAACGAGATTCTGATTAAAGCGGGTGAAACAAACACCAATGTTTATTTAATTTTATCAGGGTCGTTCAACGTTCATCTAACAGCCGATAGTTCTGATACGGTAACCGTACTTAAACCTGGGCAAAGTATTGGTGAAATAGCCGTTATTGATCATCAGCCTGCTTCTGCTTATGTCTCTGCTGTTGAAAACTCTCGAGTGCTTATCATTGATGAAGAAGTAATGTGGTCATTAATTGGTAGCTCACATGCTATTGCCAATAACTTACTCGTTGTTTTATCGCAACGCTTGCGCCATGGAAATTCTGTCATAAACAAAATTAAGGGATTGCTTAAAGAATACGAACACAATGCTACTGTTGATGCATTAACCAGTCTTTATAATAGACGCTGGCTAGATAGCACAATGGTACGTGTTATGCACCGCTGTCATAAAAACAATCAAGTACTATCGGTAATGATGCTGGATATTGATCGATTTAAAGATTACAACGACAATTATGGCCACCTTGCTGGAGATATCGCTTTACGTACCGTCTCACAAACCATAAAACAATATTTACGACCTGAAGATATGGTAGCTCGTTATGGTGGCGAAGAATTATTTGCCTTATTACCTGGTATGAATATCAATAGTGCTTTGACTATTGCTGAACGCTTACGAGAAGCAATAAAACATACTGAAATAACAAACGAAGAAGATCAGCCCTTACCTGGTATTACAGTATCAATTGGTATTGCCGAAATGGTAGATCATGATGACCCGCATAAATTGATCGAAGCTGCTGACAAAGCAATGTATCAGGCAAAACATACGGGGAGAGATAAAGTTTGTAGTTAGGAGTGATCTTGCCACAGAGGGCACAGAGTACACAGAGAAAAATATAAAGGGCAGGTAAGCACTTAATATTCTTTCTTAAATAGATAATTGGAATTCAATATTGTTTTGTTGTTGTAGCTTTAGTTTTTCTCTGTGTACTCTGTGCCCTCTGTGGCTTATTTAATATTTAGCTTTTAAGGTTTAACTATTACGATCTTGAAATTGTACTTGATGCAATCTAGCGTAATGATTTTGAAGTTTTAATAAAGCCTCGTGATTACCTTGTTCAACAATCTGTCCCTTGTCGAGCACAATAATACGATCTGCATTTTCTATAGTAGATAATCGATGCGCAATAATTAAACAAGTACGGCCTTTTTTAACATTTTCCAGTGCAGATTGAATATGTCGTTCTGAACGCGTGTCGAGTGACGAAGTTGCTTCATCAAGAATTAACAGTGGTGAATTTTTTAATAATGCTCTTGCTATCGCCAGGCGTTGGCGTTGCCCGCCTGACAGACGAGTTCCATCTTCTCCAATAACCGTTGACATTTTTTCTGGCAATTCATTAATAAACTCTGTTGCACACGCTGCTTCTGCTGCTGTCCATACTGCATCATCCGTAACATCTTTTAATTCACCATAGGCAATATTATTTCTAATGGTGTCATTAAATAGCACGACATCCTGACTAACGTAGGCAATATTTCTACGTAATGATAACAACGATAATTCTTTAATATCGATATCGTCATAATATATTGAACCTGACTTAGGTTGATAGAATCGAGGCAATAAATTAGCCAGGGTTGTTTTACCACTACCAGACTCACCAACCAAAGCAATGACTTCTCCCGGAACGATACTCAATGAAATTTTCTGCAATGCATTGGTCTCAGCTTCAACATAAGAATACGATACATCTCGAAATTCAATTTTAGCTTTTGCATTATTTAACTCTTTATTGCCAGACTGAGCTTCAATATCAGTATCAAGTAAGGCAAAGACACTTTCGCATGCCGCTAGACCCTTTTGTATATGCTCATTAACACTAGCCAGTCGTTTTAGTGGTCCCATTATCATCGCAACGGCAGCAAAAAATGAGACAAAATCACCCGTGTTTAAACTATCAGACATTGCTTGTTGAGTGGCGATATAAATAATAATGGCAAGAAGAATTGCGGTAATCATTTGTATCGCTGGACCTGTTGCTACTGATGCCTGCACAAACTTCATAGCAAAGCGACGATGCGCGTTAATGGTATTAAAGAATCGCTGTTTTTCTACCGCCTGACCACCATACAACTTGATAACTTTTTGTGCATCGAAACTTTCCGCAAGGACATCATGAAGATCGCCCATCGTATCCTGAACCTTGTTGCTCATTTTACGTATTCTGCGTTTAATAATCGTCACAATAATGGCAATAACCGGTGCGGCTAATAAGCATATTAATGCCAGCATCCAATTAACATAAAACATCCAGCCGAGTAAACCGATCACGGATAATGAGTCTCGAACCAGAGTTGAAATAGCGTTAGTTGAGGCTTCTTTTATCTGGGTGACATCATAAGTAAAGCGTGACATCAAACTACCGGAACGTTGCTGATCATAAAAACAGGCGGGAAAATCAATCATACGATCAAACATCGCTTGTCGTAAATCCATGATGACCTTATACGCCACCCAATTTAAAGAAAGATTACTGACATAAGCCGCGATACCACGTATTGCAAATAGTCCCACAAATAAGAACGGCATAAGCTTTATTGTTTCCGGGTCTTTATCGATAAACGCGCCATTGAGTAAAGGCTGCATTAAGGCAGGGATTGCCGGATCGGTCGCTGCCAGAATTATCATGCTAACGATGGATAATAAGAAAACCCGCCAATAGGGAATAACATGGCTTAGTAGCCTTCGATATAAAACAATATCTGTACTAATTGACGAACCCAAACTATTCTCCCTTGTAAATCAGTATGTTACCTTATAATGCCCAGAGCTTAAAATTGTGCAACGAGTTGAATTATTCGAAATAAGAATAATAACAGGCTTCGATTGAGTATAATCAAACACTATGTCACTTAAACACCCAATAATTGCAATAACTGGTTCTTCAGGCGCGGGCACTAGCGTAGCCAAGAGCGCATTTGAGTATATGTTCAGAAAAGAGGGTGTTAAAGCCGCTATTATCGAAGGCGATGGATTTCATCGCTATGATCGTGCCGAAATGGACGAGCAAAGCACCAAAGCTGAGAAAAAAGGTGCGAACCTGACTCACTTTGGTCCAGAAGGCAATCTATTTGAGGAACTTGAGTCATTATTTAAAGAATATGGTGAAAACGGAACAGGAAAGCGTCGCTATTATGTCCATGATGAAAAAGAAGCTTCTCAACACGGTCTCCCTCCCGGCAATCTAACACCTTGGGAAACAATAGAAGAAGATAGTGATTTACTTTTTTATGAAGGCTTACATGGTGGCGTGGTTACTGATAGCGTAAATGTTGCACAGCATGTTGATCTGTTAATCGGCGTTACTCCTATTATTAATCTCGAGTGGATGCAAAAAATTCATAGAGATCACGCAATCAGAGGTTATTCTGCAGAAGATGCGACCAAACTTATTATGGATCGTATGTACGACTATACGCATTACATTACACCTCAATTTTCCCATACCGATATTAATTTCCAGCGTGTCCCTACTGTCGATACTTCTAACCCATTTGAAACGGACTATGTTCCCAGTAACGATGAAAGTTTTTGTGTCATTCATATTCGTAACCTAGATAGAATTGAAGTCGACTTTCGCCATCTTTTGGAGATGCTCGAAGGCTCGATAATGTCGAGTCCAGACACCATTGTCGTTCCTGCAGGCAAGAAAGTTTTCGCCATGCAACTTATTTTGACGCCATTATTGCGAAAATTAATTGCCCAAAAGAGTGCTTAATCACTTCATTTATATGAGAATAGCCTTAGCAAATCATTATTAATAACACTATGCGTACTATTTTAATTCTAAATCCGAAAGGCGGAAGCGGGAAAAGCACACTCGCAACGAATATCGCCAGCCATTTTGCTATTAAAGGTAAAAATGTCACTCTTGCAGATTGCGATCCACAAGGTTCAAGTCAAGACTGGCTTTCGGCAAGGTCGGATAACCGCAGCCCTATAAACTGCGCAATATTAAAAAGAGACCGTTTGGAAGTACCTAAAGGAACTGACATTTTGATTATGGATACACCTGCCGGTGTCACTGATAAGCGATTACAGAAATTTCTCAGTCAGGCACAAACCATGGTTATGCCTATCATTGCTTCTCCGATAGATATTCGTGCTGCCGAACGATTCCTTGATGAATTGTTTTCGTTGAAGGGAGCGATTAATAATAAAATTAAAATCGCAACCGTCGCTAATCGCGTACGAGAAGATACACTGGTGGCAGCAAAACTTGAACATTATTTGGATCATATAAAATTGCCGAATGGGAAGAAGCTGCCCTTCATGACTATGCTACGTGCAAGTCAAAATTATATTCGTGCGGCAGAATGTGGCTTAAGTATTTTTGAGTTAGCTCCATCAAAAACGTATTATGACCGGGAACAATGGGAACCATTACTTCGCTGGTTAAGTAGTAATAGAAGCATTCCAAAATAACTTATTCTTCGTAAATATATACATTTTTCTCGGGATAGCCCGTCTCACTTCATATTAATTTTTTATGTCATTTAAAATCCAACTTACAGAACAAGACGTTAATTTCAATATTGAAAAAGAAGAAACTGTGCTTGAAGCTGCTTTACGGCAGGGACATAACTTGCCCTATGGTTGCCGTAATGGTGAATGCGGAACATGTAAAGCAAACGTTATTAGTGGCAATATTATTTATACAGGCAGTTTGCCTGAAGCTCTCTCAGAAGAAGAACACCAACAAGGAGTCGCATTGCTTTGTCAGGCGCAGGCAACCAGCAACTTATCAATAAAAACACACACGGTTGAAACTCCGGCCGACATCAAACTTAAACAATTTCCTTGTCGTGTAACGACATGTGAAAAACTTAATGATGATGTCATTCGACTAATCCTTGAATTACCAAAAACAGATCGTCTTCAATTTTTAGCAGGGCAATATATCGATATACTGATGAAAGATGGCAAACGCCGTTCGTTTTCTCTTGCTAATCCACCTCACGAAGATCAAATACTGGAACTTCATATTCGCTATTATGAAGGCGGACTGTTTTCTGAATACGCTTTTAAAGATCTGGAGAATAATGCTCTATTTCGTATTGAGGGACCATTAGGTCAATTTACCTTACATGAGTCTGACAGGCCTATCATTATGATTGCTGGTGGTACAGGTTTCGCGCCGGTAAAAAGTCTGGTTGAACATTCACTGAAAAAAGATGATAAGCGTCCGATACATATTTATTGGGGTGCACGTACAGAAACCGATCTGTATTTTGACGAAATTGCTAAACAATGGTCAATGGATCACAAACACATTGAATACATTCCCGTACTATCAGATACCGAGAATTTAAATGGCTGGGAAGGTAAAACAGGTTTTGTTCATGATGCAGTACTACAGGATCATGCTGATTTATCAGGACACGATGTCTATGCTTGTGGCCCACCACCCATGATTAATGCCGTCGTAGAATCATTTCCCGAACAGGGTCTGGATCGAGAACGACTCTTTTCAGATTCATTTGAATTTGCAGCAAATTAACTGTTCATTCCCGTTACCAGGGCAAGTCCTTTCTCATAACAGACAGCAGCTTCTTCGGTATTTCCTTCATGTTCGAGTAACTGTGCAAATTCATAATAAGCTTCAGGAATAGCTTGAACGTCAATACTTTCTTGCAAATAATCTCTGGCCTTACCCCATAATTTATTTCGCATACAAATTCTACCTAAGGACAATAATAAAACAGGATCGCGCGCATGATTTCGTAGCCAGGACTCCGCTACAGCAAGTTGTTTATTTGTATCTCCAGCAACAACCAGCCCATACAAACGAATTAACATATTATCCCATTGTCTTTTTAACGCACCTCTTAATAATATTTCACAATCTGCTGTATCATCGAATTTTAATCGTTCATTGATATAAACTTCTATTAAATAAAAGTGCTGTTTTAATTTACGTGGAATGTTCGACCAAATCGAGTTGAGTTTTTCCTTATTATTCAGGTTTCCTGCTTCTTTTAATAAACCAGCATAGGCATCGAGTTGTTTTGCCTGAATCTGTTCACGTGGATATAAACTGGTTTTTTCTATTGAAGGAATTAACTTTAAAACAGATTGCCAGTCGTTAAGATCAATATATGTATCTAATAATAATTGTTTAACCTGAGTTTGATCGGGTTGTTTGTGTTGTAAACATTTTAATGTCGCTAGCGCTTGTTCAGTTTGTTCCTGATTCAATTGTAGTTCAGCTTGTGTTATGCCAACAGCAATGCTTGCATCGGGATTATTATGATAAGCAAGCCGTAAATACTCATCGCGACGATCGACTGCTCGTAATTGTTGTGCGGCACGCGCAGCACAAAGATAATTAACATAAGGCTCGCGGCTATAGGGTGCAGCCTTACAGAAATCATGCTCAGCTTTTTTCCAACGTCCCTCTGTCATGTGAATCAAACCTTGCGTTAAATATTTTTCAGCGCGTCGTTGATTTCTATGTCGACGCCATACTTTTATATCTTTTGGCATTTGCCAAAAACGTATTAGACCACGTATAGAAAAATAACAAGTCAGGAAACTTAAAAATAAAATAATAACAAACAAAGTAGCACTGGTTTGTATTGTCCAGCCCGAAATTGTCATCATGACATAGCCGGTATCAGAGCCCGCCAGAGAACCAATAGCAACAGCAAACAATAATGCCAATAAGCTTAGTAGCAATAACTTCATTGTAGCGGAATCAATCCTTCTTCATCGTTGACGCCATGATCCTCATATTGAGATCGACTAAGAGCACGTACCGATTCAAGTGATGAATTAATATCTACTTCAGGGAATGTTAGTTCCAGTTTTTTCATGCGGGACAATGCATCATATATATTTTGAACAGCCGCATTTGATAAATCGAAATACTCATTCAACCAGAGCTGTATATGGACGATTGATGCATGTAAATTGTCTGTATCACGATTGAATACAGCAAATCGCGCATTGGCCAACTCAAGCTTCAGGTTTGCTTTGAGAAAATAAATCTCATCTGGCAACAAACGTGCTTTACTGACATTCTGATCACGCGTTATTACAATCAAGCTCTTCAATTCCTTAAGGACAAGCATAAAAAAATGTTTTACGCCTTTTATTTGTTCTTCTCCAGGTTCGGAATTTATTTCTGTTTTATCCAATACAATATTTTCTTTTAATGCCAGCTCATCAACACGACTAATTAAATCAGATAGAAACAAACTTAAACCACTTAAGTCTGCCTGGTTTAAAGATCGAAGGTCATTCATGTCTGCTACTAATTGCTCTCGAACACTTAATACAGCAGGGTCCCTAAAACCATTTAATCGCGAATCTGCTGCCTCCATTGCAGCCAATGCTGTGGCAACATCATGGTCAAGTTGAAGGTTGTAACTGGCGATAATGAGCAGGTGTTCAATCTCTGCCAAAGCATAATCTTTATTAATGTGAATTTGCTGCTCTTGTGGTTGCGAAAATGAGTGTGAAAGAACATCCTGTTTTGATTCAAGTTCTTCCAGCTTTTTTTGCATGCTGGACAATCTTGATAAAGTCTCTTTTATTTGGTTATCGATATTCTGATGCGTGCTGTTTATTTTTATGTTGCTTTGATTAGACCCCTTTTCAATATTATTAAGACGATCATTTAAAAAGAAAAAAGCAATAGAAAAAATAATAATAAAAACGACTGACACAATAAAAGAAAGCCAGTTTGTTGATTTTGATTTATCTGCAGAAACAGCTTTTTTATCGTCAGCTTTATTTTTCCCGACTATTTCTTTCTGAGATTTATCTGCCGATACTTTGTTTTCTTTTTCTACGCTCATATATTTCTAGTCTCCAACAAGTCGCAAAAGTGCTGACACAAGACCTTCATCATTTTTATCTTTTGCAATTTCTTTGTTCGCAATAAACCCCAGCTCTTTTGCAAGATCGGCAGTACGCGCTGACATAACAACTAGCGGTAGTTTAAACAACTGTTCTTGATTGGCTTCTAATGTTAATTTTATCAAATTATTAAGCCCCTCATTACTACTTACAATAACAGCTTCCGGCTTCAAGTGTTGCCATATTTCATGGCGTTTCTGTAATTCGTATTCAGGCAAACAACGCGCATATACTTCAGCGTACTCAACAAAAGCCCCGCGCGACTTTAACACTCTTGCTAATATTTCACGCCCACCAACACCACGCACAATTAATATTTTTCTGTGCTGAACGAATTCGCTTTGCAATTCCGGTAGTTGCAATAAGCTTTCACTATCTGCCTGAGCGCCTGCGTTTAATACATTGGTCATATTCACATCAGCTAAAGCTGCTGCCGTGCCAGCACCAATGGCTAACCACTGACTATGTTCTGGCAATTCAGTTTGTTTAATATAGTGACCGAATACCATTTTAACTGCATTACGACTAACAAATATAACAAAATCATACTCGTTAATATGCTTAAAACAGTTTGATAATTTTACCGATCTTAAGACAGGCTTGATTTCGATAGTAGGAAAAAGAATATTCTCTCCGCCAGCATTTGAAACCAATTCACATAAATGGCCGGCTTGATGTTCAGGCCGAGTAATTAATATTCGTTTGTTGTTTAGCGACACTGACAAAATAAACGTTATTTTATAAGTTCTTTTAAAATTTTATCACCGCCTCGTTCTAACAATATTTCGGCTAATGACGTACCAATATTATCGTTATTTTTAATATTTCCTTTCTGAACCGACTTAATCACTTCGCTACCATCGCCTCTTGCAATTAAACCAACAATCTCAACATTATCACCAATAAGTGACGCTTGCGCAGCAATAGGTAGCTGACAACCACCAAACAATCGACGACTAAAAGCACGTTCAGTCTGAACACATAAGGATGTTTCCTGGTGATTTAAGGGCATAATTAATTCATGCACAACATCATCTCCGGCACGACACTCAATACCTATAGCGCCCTGGCCAATTGCTGGCAATAAAATGGAAGGAGGTATAAATTGTGTTATTCGTTCGCTTAATCCCAATCGTATAATTCCTGCTGCTGCAAGTAGAATGGCATCATATTCACCCACATCCAGTTTGCCTAAACGCGTACCAACATTGCCACGCAAATCTTTTATTACTATTTCAGGGTGCAACGCTTTAACTTGTGACTGCCGACGCAGACTGGATGTGCCAAGCACAGCAGCAGCAGGAAGATCTTCTACTTGTTTATAGGTATTTGATATAAATACATCTCTCGAATCCTCACGTTTCATAATAACCGGCAACGCCAGTTTATCCGGCAGATCAATCGTGACGTCTTTCATCGAATGCACCGCGATATCAGCTCTCCCATCTAACAGTGCCTGTTCAAGCTCCTTGATGAACAGTCCTTTCCCGCCAACAGCTATCAATGGCGCATCAAGAAAACGATCACCTTCTGTTTGCATGCTGACTAACTCAACTGATAAATCAGAATGAGTCTGTAATAACAATGTTTTAACATGCTCAGCTTGCCATAAGGCAAGCGGGCTTTTTCTAGTCGCTATTTTTAGTGTTTTCACAGTGTGTTTCTATATTCAATGATGTGTTATTGATGCATATGGTGTTTATTATCATACACTTTGGGTATTATTCAGAGAATTATTTATAGTAAAGTAATCTAATAATGAAACTTGGAATACTCATGGATCCCATTAGTGGGATTAACATAAAAAAAGACAGTTCATTTGCCATGCTACTAGCCGCGCAAAAACGTGGTTGGGATATTGATTATATGGAGATGGCGGATATCTATATTAACGATGATGTTCCCATGGCAAAAATGCAACGCCTGAAAGTAGACGAGAATCCTGAGAACTGGTTTGCCTTGTCAGAAAGCCGAACTGAAGAGCTCGCCAGTCTCGACATTATTTTGATGCGTAAGGATCCTCCTTTCGATCTTGAATACATCTATTCAACTTACATACTCGAACACGCAGAGCGACTGGGAACATTGGTAGTAAATAGTCCGACAGCGCTTAGAGACGCTAATGAAAAGTTTTTTATTAGCCATTTTGCAGATTGCATCGCACCGACCCAGGTTAGTCGCAGTATGGATATTTTGTCTGATTTTATAAAACAACATAAAGACACCATTATAAAACCACTGGATGGCATGGCAGGACAAAGTATCTATCGAGTCAATGAATCAGACCCCAACTGCAAAGTTATTCTGGAAACCATGACCAAAGAAGGCACAGCTTATGTCATGGCACAAAAATTTATTCCGGCAATTTCTGCAGGAGACAAACGTATATTACTGATCGACGGTGAAGCTATACCTTATGCGCTGGCAAGAATACCTGCTGCAGGTGAAGTTCGTGGCAACCTGGCCAGAGGAGGCACAGGGAAAGGGATTGAACTAAGCGACCGTGATCGATGGATATGCGAACAAGTTGGCTCGCGCTGTCGTGACATGGGTTTATTGTTCGTTGGTCTGGATATTATTGGCGATTATTTAACAGAAATAAACGTGACTAGTCCCACCTGTATTCGCGAATTAGATAGTCTGTATAATCTTGATATAGCTGGACAACTTATGGACGCTTTAGAAAAACGGAGACAAGCAGTATAAATCGTGAATTCTTTAATTACAGGTAAACATAGCTAAACGTGGCAACTGTAGAAGCTGTTAAACCTATTATTACCCCGCTGGATCGACTTGGTCTGACCTTGAGTCTTGCCATATTGTTCCATGCACTCCTCATTCTAGGGATTACCTTCGCTAAAGAAGATCGTTCACGCGCACGTTTCAATACAATGGAGATTGTTTTAGTCCAGCAAAAAAGTGCTGAACCAAAAGAAGCAGATATGTTGGCACAAGCAAGCCTTGAGGGAGGAGGAAATGTTGAAGAGCAAGTAACTCCTTCCGCACCGATGCCCGCACCTTTTCCGGATCCAAAGCCGGACATAACCATGCCACAACCTGCCGAAGTTGAACCACCACAACCACCTGAATCGGCAACAACGGAAGCCAAAGTAGCCGAGCCATCACCCGTAAAAAAAGACGTTATTGAAAAAATAACAGCGGAAGACATTGAAAGTCCGAATCCAATGGTGGAAAAAGTCGAGACACCAAGTAAAGAGAAAAAAATCGCAGAAGCGAAAGAAACTAAATCAACAAAAAGAGTAAGCACGCCTGAAAAGAAAAAAAACCGGATTAAAGAAACCATTAGAAAACCGATAACGCCCACGGCAACACAATTATTAACAAACAGTTTTAAAATTGCTTCTTTAAGTGCCCAAATAAGACAAAAAATGGAAGCCAAGGCAAAACGTCCAAGACGAAAATTTATCTCGGCCAGCACAAAAGAATATAACTATGCTGCGTACATGGAAGCCTGGCGATCAAAAGTAGAGCGTGTCGGTAATTTAAATTACCCGGAACAAGCACGAAAACAGGGACTATCAGGCAACCTGGTATTGGATGTTGCATTGAGACCAGATGGTTCTATTGACGAGATTACTATACGTCGTTCCTCCGGGGAAAAACTTTTAGACGACGCCGCGATCCGAATTGTTGAACTATCTGCACCTTTCTCACCCTTTCCTCAACACATCAAGGATGAAACCGATATTTTACATATCATGCGCACTTGGCAATTTCTGAATAATAAAGGTTTTAAATAAAGAACAACTCAAACCAGTGCTTGTGAAAAGGCTGATTCCTGCAAATACTTGAATACCCATGATGATTGAAAATGCTTATTCAGGTATCATGGGTATAAATGCAGCAAACAGATCTTACTAATCAGTTTTTGATTTCAATGCCCAGTCTCAAAGATCCCAATTTTGAGAAAACCGTCACTTATATCTGTGTCCACAATGAAGAAGGGGCCATGGGAATTATCATTAATAAACCTTTGGATATTGGCCTTGGGGAAATCTTTGAACAGATGGAGATTCCTGTTAATAACCTGGACGCAAATAACAAAATTATTTTCCAGGGTGGACCGGTACATACGGATCGAGGCTTTATTTTGCATCAGACACATAAAGAGTGGAATTCATCTATCGTCGTTTCAAATGAGCTCTGTGTTACAACATCAAAGGACATTCTCGAAGCAATAGCAGATGGGGAAGGTCCAGACGAATCACTTATCGCATTGGGCTATGCTGGTTGGTCTGCTGGGCAACTCGAACAGGAATTAATGGACAATGTCTGGCTAAATGGATCAGCTGATTTAGAAATTATTTTTAATACTTCGCCAGAACAATGCTGGCAATCCGCTGCCAATCATATTGGTGTAGATGTCGATAAATTATCATCTGATATTGGTCACGCATGAATATAACTTTGCTCTGCTTTGATTGCGGCAAAAAACGGATAGGTACCGCTGTTGGCCAAACCATTACTGCAACAGCAACAGCACTTGAAACAATAAAAACCATCAATAACAAACCTGATTGGGAAAATATTTCATGCTTAATCAAGGAATGGGACCCAGACAAACTAGTCGTCGGTAAGCCACTACAGTTGGATGGTTCACGCCAGGAAATGACCGAGATTGCTGAACGTTTTTCGCGTCAACTTGAGGGTCGCTTCCAACTTCCCGTAGAAATGATTGAAGAACAACTCTCTTCCTATGAAGCCAGACGAGAATTAAAATCGACTTACGACCTCGATGCAGTGGCAGCCAGACTTATTCTTGAGACATGGTTGAGTGAGAATAATTATGCTGAGTCATCGACAAATCGTGGCAAATAGGGAAAACTAGCGTCCATGTCTGACGCAATAGATATTGATCAACTACTAAACGAGATGGCTTGTGCCACACAGGCTTATTGCAAAGCCAGTGCCTATGACAATCCACTTATGATTGGTATACAGCGTGGCGGTGCCTGGATCGCAAAACGACTCCATCAAACACTTAAGCTTGCAGATCCATTAGGTGAATTAAACATAGCATTCTACCGTGATGACTTCAGCACATTAGGTTTACACCCTGAAGTAAACCCTAGTAAATTACCTGCTGATATAAATAATCGTCACATCATTCTGGTTGATGATGTGTTATTTACAGGCCGGACAATTCGTGCAGCAATGAATGAGATTTTTGATTATGGGAGACCTGCCAGCATTACACTGGTTGTTATGATTGATCGTTGTGGAAGAGAACTACCCATTCAAGCCGATATTATTGGAAAAACCATTACGCTAAATGAGGGAGAACATGTTAAGCTCTCCGGACCTGAGCCCCTGACCTTATCCATAGATAATGTTAAAGGCACTGGAACACAAACTACGGGATGACTGGAAACATAATTCAACTCGACAATAACGGCAATCTAAAGCATTTTCTTTCTACAGAAGGTCTAAGCCAATCATTACTCCTAAATATTCTTGATCACGCTGAATCTTTCGCCAGTGTTGGTGAAAGGCATGTAAAGAAAGTGCCCCTGTTACGCGGCAAGACTATTGCCAATTTATTCTTCGAACCCAGTACACGAACACGCACCACCTTTGAACTGGCAGCAAAAAGACTGTCTGCTGATATTCTTAATCTGAATATTTCAACATCGGCAACCAGCAAAGGAGAGACACTCAGCGATACTTTGCATACGCTAGAAGCGATGCACTGCGACATGTTCGTTGTACGTCATGCTAACAGCGGTGCAGCGCATTATATCGCAACACAAGTCGCACCTCATATCAGTGTTATCAATGCCGGTGATGGGCGACATGCCCACCCAACTCAGGCAATGCTGGATATGTTTACCATACGACGACATAAACAAAGTTTCGAAAATCTGCGTGTCGCCATTGTTGGAGATATCCTCCACTCACGCGTGGCCAGGTCTGAAATTCATGCCTTAAATACATTAGGTGTTCTGGAAACAAGAGTCATTGCTCCTCATACCTTAATCCCCAAGGGCGTCGAAGATTTAGGCGTACATGTTTATCACGATATGGATGCCGGACTTGAAGGTGTTGATGTTGTCATGATGTTACGACTTCAGAAAGAACGTATGCGCGGCGCACTATTACCCAGCGAGCAAGAATACTTTCAACGCTATGGTCTTACCGACGAACGCCTGGCTTTAGCAAAACCTGATGCCATAGTCATGCACCCAGGCCCTATTAATCGTGGCGTTGAAATTGATTCCGGTGTTGCTGACGGCGAACGTTCAGTCATCCTGCAACAAGTCAGTCATGGTATTGCTGTACGTATGGCCGTGATGGCGATGACTATGGGTCGGAGTAATGATGATATGGGTGGGTCAAAATAATGCGCATCCATATTAAGGGTGGACGTCTATTCGACCCAGTAAATAAACTTGATGCTAAACAAGATTTATTTATCGCTGAAGATAAGATTGTTGGCATTAAAAAGAAACCTGATGGTTTTGATAGTGACTTACAAATCAACGCAAAAGATAAACTAGTATTACCCGGCCTGGTTGATCTCTGCGCAAGACTACGTGAACCCGGCCTGGAACATAAAGGAACTATTCAAACGGAAAGCTTTGCTGCGAATAGTAGCGGCATAACATCTATATGTTGCCCTCCTGATACCGACCCGGTTATTGATACACCAGCAGTTATAGAATTAATACATCAACGATCACGAGATGCAGGACGAACCAATATCTATCCATTAGGTGCTTTAACTCAAAACTTAAACAGCGAACAACTTGCCGAAATGCATATACTAAAACAGGCCGGTTGTATTGGTGTCAGCAACGCATATAACTCTATCGATAACGCTGAAGTATTACGCCGCGCTTTTGAATATGCACATAGTTGTGACCTTACTGTATTTTTATACGCTGAAGATAATGCATTAAAAAATAACGGTGTTGCTCACGAAGGCGCCCTAAGTACCCGGCTTGGACTACCTGCTATACCTGAAAGCGCAGAAACAGTAGCAATAAGCAGAGCGCTATTATTAGCCGAGCAAACTAATGTTCGTCTGCATTTTTGCCGGCTTTCAACTGCGCGCGGTGTTCAATTAATCAAAGCAGCACAAAAACAAAACTTACCAGTAACAGCAGACGTGGCGATTTGTAATCTACTGCTCACAGAAATGGACATTGCTGATTACAATAGTGATTGCCACTTGCAACCTCCTTTACGCAGCGAACGCGACCGTACAGGATTAATTGCCGGAATTAATGACGGCACGATTACCGCCATCTGTTCAGATCACCAACCACACGATGCTGATGCAAAAGCGACGCCATTTAGTTTAACGGAGTCCGGCGCTTCGACAATAGAACATTTATTACCCTTAACAATGCACCTGGTAAACCGTAAAGAATTAAAACTAGAAAAAGCAATTTCATTACTTACTTCGCAAGCAGCTAACATACTCTCGATAGAGAAAGGCACATTAGAAACAGGTAAAGATGCTGATATTTGCATCCTTGATATAGATGCTAGTACCAGTGTTAGTAAAGATAACTTACTTAGCGCCGGAAAAAATTCACCCTTTAACGGCTGGGAACTACAAGGCTCCGTTTCCCATACATTGCTAAATGGTAAAGTTGTATTTGATAGAAGTAAGCTTAAATAAAAACTAATTAGCCACAGAGAACACTGAGTACACATAGAAAAATCAATTAATATGTATGAAATATTTTTTATTAAAATAATAGTATTTAATACTTATGTTCTTTTTTATTTAACTCTTTTGCCCTTCTCTGTGTGCTCCGTGCCCTCTGTGGCTTTTTAAAAAATATGTTTAAGGATTAATAATGACCCACCCAGCAACACGCAACACATTGTATGTAGAACAAGCAGAACTACTGTCGCAAGATGCTTATGCCGATGAACAATATCATCTTCGTTTACAAGCACCTGAAACAGCAACACATGCCAAGCCCGGACATTTTATTCATATGCAGTGTGATCCGGCTTTAGCCATGCGCCGACCAATGTCGATCATGCGTAGCAATCCGAAAACCAAAATTATTGATGTACTTTATAAAGTTCATGGTCAAGGTACAGATTTACTATCTAAGCAACAAGTCGGCGATAAAATTGATCTGATTGGTCCTATAGGCCAGTCATTCAAAATGGACAGTTATAAAAAACGTCCTTTATTAATAGGTGGTGGCGTAGGTATTCCACCAATGGTTTTTCTTGCAGAACATATTAAAAATACGACAAAAAACATAAGCCCATTAGTCATTATGGGATCGGAAATTCCTTTCCCATTCAAGAGTCGTCCTTCACAAATCATGTTGAAAGAAATGCCAGCGGATGTCATTGCCAGTATGCCTTTGCTAGATGACTGGGGCATCGCAGCACGTTTAACCAGCTTACAAGATTACCCCGGTTGCTTTAATGGCTATGTGACTGACCTGGCGCGGCATTGGTTAGATAATCTTGACGATAAAGAACGCACAGAAGTAGAAATTTTTTCATGTGGCCCAACACCAATGCTTAAAGCTGTCACACAGTTAGCAAAAGAATATGAACTGCCCTGTCAAGTATCACTGGAAGAATATATGGCTTGTGCCGTTGGTGGTTGTGCCGGTTGTACGGTATTGATCGAGACTGACAATGGCCCAGCAATGAAACGTGTTTGTGTTGATGGCCCTGTATTTGAAGCAGAAAGTGTAATCCAGTTTCAAAGCTAGTGACATGTCACATGAGTCAAGAATTGTCACCAGTAAGCAAACTGGTGTACATAAAGATCTTGAAAGTGGTATAAAAAAACACCTCGCTAATCCTTTTAGAAAACCCTACCGGCCATTTAGCGCTGATATTTTTCATCAAGCGAATGAAATAATAAATAATTTAAACCTGCCGATAATACTCGATTCCGGCTGTGGAACCGGAGAAAGTAGTCACATTTTATCTCAACAAAATACCGATGCATTAATAGTAGGTATCGACAAATCAGAAAAACGCCTGGATGGTTATCTTAAAAATGAAAACTTTTATGATAAAGATAATTTAATTTTAATAAGAGCTGACGTCATTGATATCTGGCGAATGATTAAACAGTCAAGCTGGAACATTAAAAAACACTATTTACTATATCCGAATCCCTGGCCAAAAAAAGACCAATTAAAACGCCGCTGGCATGGTCACCCTATATTTCCTGAAATGTTAAGTTTATGTGATCACATTGAATTAAGAACCAATTGGCTAATTTATGCAGAAGAATTTAAATCAGCATTAGAGTTGGTAACTGCTAAATCTGTTTTATTAGAGACAATTGAAGTAGATCAGTTTATTAGTCCATTTGAGAAAAAGTATTTTGAAAGCGGACATGAGTTGTTCCGGGTAACTACTTCGTAGTTATCTTTAAAGTTCTTATTTCGTCTGATGACGAGTCACTTTCTCTTGAGCACGCAAGAGAAAGTGACTTGCTATCAAGCAAAATAATATCTTAAACATTTACATATATAGTCCGACAGCCTATATTTAAAAACTCAGAAAAAATATTCTTAAATAGGAAAAAGCAATGGCTAGTGGTTGGGCTCCTGAAGGGGCTGTTCAGGAACAAATTGATGCGAGTATAAAAGATGCGATCAAACAGGCTCGTAGTGAGATGCCTGCTGGTGAAGGTTTAACGCACTGTGAGGAATGTGAAGGCGCTATTCCAGAAGCACGCCGTCAAGCTATATCCGGCGTGCGTTTGTGCGTCAATTGCCAGGCACAGCGCGACGAGAACAAAGAAGTTTTCACTGGCTTTAATCGGCGCGGCAGTAAAGATAGCCAATTAAGATAGTCATTATCCAAACGTAACTTCATACGTCATCCCGTCTTTGCTCTTTCCTGATTTTCCTCTTTGTGAAGAAAAATAGAGACGCTTTCCATTTGGAGAGAATGCGAGACCCGTTATTTCCGATCTGTTTTGACCAAATACTTGCACAAGAATATGCGGCTGATAATTATGATCCAATGCAATAATTTGCATATTATCACCATCTTCTGCTATCAATAGTTCGCCGGATTGTGACACGGCAATATTATCAACGCCTCTAAGCAAGGGCTGTTGATAATCTGCGGCATCATAAACTTTTGATATCAAACCAGTATTAATATGGTACTGCCAAACGATATTATCTATTTTTGTTGTGAAATAAATTGCTCCATCATGATAGATAATGCCTTCACCGCCTCTAAATCGAGCAACTTCTTTAATTTGATAACGTGTTGGTTTTGTTTTAGCTAGTGGGTCGTCTATCTTTTTCCATAACAATACATTCTTGTTTGCAACCGCAACTTCAAGAACACCGGTTGATAGAACCCCTTTTTTATCCGGTTTAAATCGATACAAGCACCCGTCTTTCACATCTTCCGTCATGTAACAAGCATGAGACTTTGGATCAACAGCAACGGCTTCATGATTAAATGAGCCCATTGCTGGTCTTGCTTGTGCTTTTATCTTGCCTTCTGGATCACATTCATAAACTTGTCCTTTATTACCGTTTTCTTCACAGGACAACCAGGTATTCCAGGGTGTTTTCCCACCGGCGCAATTAAAAGTTGTGTTTCTCAAAATAGGGTACGCATCAATAATGTCACCCTTGCTATTAAAACGAATAACACTGGCACCACCTCGTTGTTTTCTCATTTCACTATTGGAAACGTATAGCCAGCCATTAATGTCGGTCGAATAACAAGCGCCGCCATCCGGTGCGCCATGCCAAAAAAACGATTGAGTACTAATCACTGGCTTGTTTGATTGAGCAACGAGTCGTATCGAGCTACCTTCTGGTATTGCAATATTATGCGTTTCATCAAGATATAGCTTTTTATTAAAGGTGACAGGGGTATTGAAGCCAATACGTGGCACTGCCAGACTGGCAAGACCAAGCATTGCGTACTTGGTAAATTTGCGGCGAGATAGTAACGACTTCATTAATCGTATTTTATACGAATAATATGAACTTATTGTTACAAAATATTAATTAACTATATGTATTGAACCTTAATAATCTGGATCATACATGTAATCTTTGATTATCTTTTCCAGATCTTTTGGTCTTTCTGTTTTTGTTGTCTTGCCAGCATAAGCATGTTCCGCGACAGCCAAGGCAATATTGTATGAAACTTCACGTATAGTATTCAATGGTGGGTAGATCATGCCTTTATCCAGCTCATTCTGACTTACTTGCTCTGCTAATACTTGTGCTGCTGTCAAAAACATATCTTCTGTAATAACCGAGGTCTCGCTAATGATTGCTCCCAAGCCTATGCCGGGAAAGATATAGACATTATTGCCCTGGCCAGGGCTAAATTCCTTATCACCATAATTTACCGGCGCAAAAGGACTGCCACTGGCAAAAATAACTTTACCTTGGCTCCAATCATAAGCCTCCATTGCTGTACATTCGGCACGTGAGGTTGGGTTGGAGAGAGCAAAAATAGTAGGGCGTTCATTTACTTTCGACATTGCTTCAACGACATCATGAGTAAACGTATTCGGCGCGCCCGTTGCACCGATTAATACATTCGGCTTAATTTCATTGATTGCATCAATAAAACCAAGCGGTTCATGTTCATGCATATAAGGCTGATTATGCGGCAACAAACCTTTGCGGCCTTCTACCAGCAAACCTTCAACATCAACAAACCATAAGCGTTGTCTGGCTTCACTCTCTGATAGACCTTCCTGTTGCAAGGCGTAGCATAATAAATCAGCAATTCCTGTTGCTGCTGATCCTGCGCCTAGAAACATAATTTTCATATCCTTGAACTTTAATCCCGATATCCGTGTACTGGCATGAATACCCGCTAATGCAACACCGGCCGTACCTTGAATATCGTCATTAAAACAAAGCAACTCATTCCGATATTTATTCAGTAAAGAGTATGCGTTAGGTGTGAGAAAATCTTCAAACTGAATCAAGGCATCGGGAAAAGTCTCTTTTGCAGCCTGTATAAATTCATCGACAAAATCATTGTAAGCATCACCGATCACTCTGTCCTGATTTAAACCGAGATAGTAGGGATCATGACGATATTCAACATTGTTTGTTCCAACATCAAGCATGATCGGTAAACATTGATGCGGCTTAATTCCTGCACAGGCAACATACAATGCTAACTTACCAATAGGTATGCCAATGCCATTGGTGCCCAAATCACCTAAGCCAAGTATGCGTTCGCCGTCGGTTACAACAATGACTTTTATATCTCTATATGGCCAATTTTCTAATACGTCTTTAATTTCACCTTTGTCTTCAGTCGTTATGTACATGCCCCTCGGTCTACGAAACATATGCGCATATTCTTTACAAGCCTGCCCCACTGTTGGCGTATAAATTAAAGGCATAACTTCTTCGATATTATTAATAACTAACTTATAAAATAATTGTTCGTTTCTGGCTTGTAGTGCAGTTAAAAAAACATACCTCTCAATATCATCATGCTTACAACGCATGTTTTTAAGTGTTCTTTCTATTTGAACTTCAGGCGAAACAACTTTTGGAGGGAGAAGACCACGTAATTTATGTTTTTTACGTTCTTTCGCGGTAAAAGCAGTACCTTTATTAGTTGATGCGCTATTAAGCGCCATAAATCCAGTGAGTGGTTTCTTCTCATTCATGACTTATAAGACCTGTTACATTCCTGGAAAATTATCTGCATGTTTTTCTACCCATTCCTTTGCCGCTTCTTCACTTGATAATTCTAGTCCTTCATTATGTAAGAGTTCATTACGATAATGTTCAATATGACATATCTGTTCTACCATACGAAGCAAGAACATCTTGTCTTTACTAACAATAAATTCAACACCTACTTCATACATTTCACTACTTGGTTTACACCAAACAGCTTTACCACTAATTTCAAAAGAGGGGTCAACACACTCTATCGTCATCTTCACCGAGCTACCTTTATCAATAGGTTCAGAACATAAGCAACTAACTCCGCCAAAACTGACGTTATTTAATGTATTCATTCCGGGACTTGCCTCGCCATCCTGTTTGCTCAATTGAACAGGAACACTGGATGGGTGACGAATAAACTCTCTCAATGGCTAACTCCAAATAGCAAAAAATGCATCCTTAGTCGAATGGCACTTACTTAAGGACGAACGCTATGAAATATGCCTGTAACCACCTATTCTTCGTCTTTCTGGCGAAAGCCAGAATCCAGTCGATTCCAACGAGTCCGCTTTGCGGACACTTTTATTTACTGGATGCTGGTATACACCAGCATGACAGCATTTTTCCTTAAGTAAGTGCCATTCCATCCTTAGTCCTTTATCGGCAGAAATTTCACTTTATTAAATAAAAAAAGGCCGCTAGGGCCTTTTAATGAATTGAGCCAATGGCTCTTAAGCTAATAATAGTTAACCAAAACTAATTTTATTTTCAAGGTTAGTTCTTGAGTCGGCATTGTTCAATGCTTCTTCCAACTCAATTCGACCTTCTTTATATAAGTTAAATAACGCTACATCAAAAGTTTGCATACCTTTCTGACCACTTTCTGCCATGGCCACTTTTAGTTCATCAATATCACCTTTGAGTATGAGCTCTTGAATGTGCGGCGTATTGATTAATATTTCAATTGCCGCACAACGCTTGCCATCAACAGCTAATACGAGTCGTTGTGAAACTACTGCTCGTATGTTTAATGATAAATCCATAAACAATTGTTTATGCATATCTTGTGGAAACATATTAATGACGCGTTCCATAGCCTGATTCGCATTGTTCGCATGTAAAGTGGAGATAGCCAAATGACCGGTATTTGCTAACTCAAGTGCAGCTTCCATAGTTACACTATCTCGAATTTCACCAATCAAAATAACGTCCGGCGCTTCTCGCAGCGAGGCCTTGAGTGCATTAGCGTAGGATTGTGTATCAACACCAACTTCGCGCTGGTTCACAATTGCTTTTAAATTAGGGTGACTAAATTCAACCGGGTCTTCAATTGTTAGTATATGACCTGCCATATTTTGATTGCGATGGTTGATCATCGCCGCCAGTGTTGTTGATTTACCAGAACCGGTTGCGCCTACCATCAGTATAAGACCGCGCTTGTTCATAATTAACTCGGACAATATTTCTGGCACACCAAGCTGACTGATCGTTGGTATTTCATTTGGGATTCGACGCAAGACCATGCCAACTTCACCACGTTGACGAAAAACATTGACTCGAAAGCGTGCCTGATCTGCCAGAGGAATTGCAAAGTCACATTCCATTCTTTCTTCAAATTCTGCAATCTGCTTTTCATTCATTATTCCGTAAGCCGCAGCTTTGGTCAGCTCACCGGTAAGCACTGTCTTACCAACTGATGTAGCTTTACCTTCCATTTTAACCTTGACTGGAGAATCTGTAGTCAAAAAAAGATCCGAGGCATCTTTTTCAACCATTAGTTTCAGATAGGGAGTAATGTCCATGCTTGTTAAGTACCGTTGTTATGTTTCTTATTATTAATTATGCATCTGCGATACAATAATAGTAAATTTATTAGCGCACCATTCCTGATTCTTCATCGGTCTCTTCCAAACTTAAATGATCGAGACCTTCTTCCATATCCTTACCTTTAGATGCTTTTCCTTCTAGTTTAATACGTAAACGTAATTCATTCATCGAATCGGCTGATCTCAAAGCGTCTTCCAGTTTAATTTTATCTGCTTCGTATAAGTCAAATAAAGCCTGGTCAAAGGTCTTCATTCCCAACTCATTTGATTTAGCCATAATCGCCTTAATTTCATGCACTTCACCTTTTAAAATTAAATCTGAAATCAATGGAGAGTTTAAAAGTATTTCAATAGCAGCAGCACGACCTTTGCCATCTACGGTTTTTAATAAACGTTGCGAAATAACCGCTTTTAAGTTCAATGATAAATCCATCAACAATTGCATTTTACGTTCTTCCGAGAAGAAGTTGATAATACGATCCAATGCCTGGTTTGAGCTATTCGCGTGCAGAGTCGCCATTGCCAGGTGTCCCGTTTCAGCAAAGGCGATACCAAATTCCATCGTATCCTTGTCTCGTATTTCACCTAGCAGAATCACATCCGGGGCCTGACGAAGTGTATTCTTCAAAGCAATTTCCCAATCATCGCAATCAACACCAACCTCACGTTGCATAATGATGCAATTTTTATGCGGATGAACATATTCGATAGGATCTTCAATTGTAATGATATGGCCATAGGTATTTGCATTACGATAGTCAAGCATTGCTGCCAACGATGTTGATTTACCAGAACCCGTACCACCCACCATGATAACCAGACCATTCTTGGTCATAACCACATCTTTAAGTACTTCCGGCAGACCTAATTTATCTAGGTTGGGCACATCCGTTTCGATCACTCGCATAACCAAACCACAAAATGTCTGTTGTATAAATGCATTAGCACGGAAACGACCAATACCAACCGGCGCTACTGCAAAGTTACATTCCTTGGTCGCTTCATACTCCTTTAACTGCTTGTCATTCATGACTGCATAAGCAAGTGCTTTGGTATTTTCTGGAGTCAATTCGGTTTTGGAAACGGGCGTCATTTTGCCGTGTACTTTCATCGCTGGTGGGAAACCAACTGTGATAAATAAATCAGAACCACCCTTCTCAACCAACAGCTTGAGAAGATCACGCATAAATTTTATCGCCTGTTCTCTTTCCATCTAACCCTCTCCCGATTAAGGAATTAGTATAACTCTAGTATTAGGATGCTCTAGAAATTATCTTTATTTGCTGCTTTCGACATCGCTTCCTGACGCGTTACCACATTTTTTTGTACAAGTTCCTGTAAGTTCTGATCCAGCGTCTGCATACCAAAGGCTTGCCCGGTTTGAATGGCTGAATACATTTGCGCAATTTTGTTTTCTCGAATCAGATTACGAATAGCCGGCGTACCAATCATAATTTCGTGTGCAGCCACACGGCCACCGCCCGATTTCTTCAATAAGGTCTGTGAAATAACACACTTTAATGATTCAGATAACATCGCCCGAATCATATCTTTCTCAGCAGCAGGAAATACATCGACAACACGGTCAATGGTTTTTGCCGCAGAACTGGTATGCAAAGTACCAAATACCAGGTGACCTGTTTCAGCTGCAGATAGCGCTAATCGGATTGTTTCAAGATCTCGCATTTCGCCGACCAGAATAACGTCTGGATCTTCACGTAAGGCTGAACGTAATGCTTCGTTAAATCCAAGCGTATCACGATGCACTTCACGTTGGTTGATAAGACACTTCTTACTTTTATGTACAAATTCGATTGGATCTTCAACTGTCAGGATATGACCGTATTCGGTATCATTTTTATGATTCACCATAGCTGCTAAGGTGGTTGATTTACCAGAACCCGTTGGGCCAGTAACTAAAACAACACCTCTAGGTGTATCAGAAATCTCTTCAAAAATTTTCGGGGCATTCAATTGTTCTAGCGTAAGAATTTCAGAAGGAATAGTTCGAAATACAGCGCCGGAACCTCGATTCTGGTTAAAAGCATTGACACGAAAGCGAGCCAGACCGGGGATTTCAAAAGAAAAGTCACACTCCAGAAATTCTTCATAATCCTTACGCTGTTTATCGTTCATGATGTCATAGACCATATCATGAACATCTTTATGATCCATGGTAGGGACGTTGATACGGCGCATATCGCCATCAACACGTATCATTGGCGGCTCACCTGCAGATAGATGCAGATCCGAACTACCGTTTTTAACACCGAAGGCTAAAAGTTCACCAATATCCATTTATCTCTCCCATTTAGGTAATGACATAGATGACTATGCATGTTGCAATATTATTCTCTGTTTTTTTACTTGCAAAGAGGGTGAAATCGATAAACTGAGATTAACGCTCATTTCACCCGCATACTGTTGTTAATATTACTGATATTTTAAATTATAGACTACTTAATAATAGCCTCTTTTTATGAAAATCACTGCCAATCTAGCCCAAATCCACAATGAAATAAGTGTTGCTGAAAAACAATTTCAGCGTGATGAAGGCTCAGTATGCTTATTAGCCGTTAGTAAGACACGAACTACTGACGAAATCATAACTGCCATAAATGCAAACCAACGCCATTTTGGCGAGAATTATTGTCAGGAAGCTATCGAAAAAATAGAGGCCATTAACCGATCTGACATAATCTGGCATTTCATAGGCCCTATTCAGTCAAATAAGACCAAACAGATTGCCAGTCACTTCGACTGGGCGCATACCGTTGAACGAATAAAAATAGCCCGTCGTCTGGACGAAATGCGACCTGAGAATTCACCGCTTTTAAATATATGTGTTCAAATCAATATCAGTGGAGAAGAGAGTAAATCAGGCATCCCTATCGATGATGCAGCAGATTTTATTAACGAACTCGACCAGTTTAAACGTTTAAAAGTACGTGGTTTGATGTCATTACCTGCACCTACTAGTGATTTCACCGAACAAAGACATGCTTTCTCACAATTAAAGAAAAAACTACACGATTTGAATCAACATAGACTAAATCAAAACAGGCCTGAGCTGGATACGCTATCTATCGGCACAACTCAGGATATGCAGGCTGCCATTGCAGAAGGCGCAACTATTGTACGCATCGGCACGGCTATTTTTGGACCACGCCATACGTGAAAAATGAAAGGTGAAAGGTTAAGGGCGAAGCGTAGTAATGCTTGAAGCAACATCAGAGCATATAGTTCACAAACTTGGCGAATATTACTCAATAGGCCAAGGGAACCTGATATTTTATTTATACACCGTTATACTTTTCACTTTTCACACTTTGACATTATTTTAATATGGAAGACTGCACCATTGCGTTTATTGGTTGTGGCAATATGTCACGAAGCCTGGTGGGTGGTTTAATTGCCAATGGCATAAAACCCGAACAATTACTTGCTTCCGATCCTGACGAGGGTCAACGGAATTCCATTGCCGAACAATTCAAAATCTCGGCACTTGCGAACAATAACGAGGCTATTGCTAAAGCTGATGTGATCCTGCTTGCAGTAAAACCGCAAGTAATGCATAAAATTGTTAGTGAAATTGCCGACGATGTTAAAGGGACGTCTAAATTAATTATCTCTATAGCTGCTGGCGTAAAACTTGATTCAATTACAGAATGGTTGGGTGAGTCTTCCGCAGTAATTAGAGTCATGCCCAATACCCCTGCATTAATTCAGGCAGGCGCAGCCGCTTTATTCGCCAATAAACATACTTCGGAAACACAAAAAAATACGGCTGAAACAATGATGCGTTCTGTAGGAACAGCAATCTGGCTGGAAACAGAAGAACAAATGGATGCCGTCACAGCATTGTCTGGCAGTGGCCCCGCCTATTTTTTCTACTTCATGGAAGCAATGGAAAAAGCAGCGATAGAACTAGGACTAAGCGAAGAACATGCAAGATTACTTACCATTGAAACCGCAGTAGGCGCTTCGAAGATGGCATTATTATCGTCATCCGATCCGGCAGAACTAAGAAAACAAGTAACGTCTCCTGGCGGCACAACCGAACAAGCTTTAAATACGTTTATGAAAGGCAAAATGGATGAGTTAGTACAGAAAGCAATGGAAGCAGCAAAACAACGTTCCATTGAATTATCACAATCATTTGATAAATAAATATGGGCGGAACTTACTTTACACAAGCAGCTGTTTTTCTGATTCAGATCGTTTTCGGCCTTTATATCCTTGCTGTTTTATTACGTTATTTATTAGCAAGAGTACGCGCAGATTTTTACAACCCTTTATCCCAGTTTCTCGTTAAGGTAACTAATCCGGCAATAAAACCGTTGCGACGCCTGGTTCCCGGTTATTTTGGCATTGATTGGCCATCAATAATTTTATTGTTCTTTATTCAAGCACTAGAAATAATTTTAATTTCACTTGTTGTAGGCGGGCACACCCCATCACCAATGGGATTATTTGTTCTTACTATTGCTTATCTACTGAAAGAAGTAATCTACGTATATATGTTTATCATTATTATCCAGATTGTTATCAGCTGGGTTAATCCCGGCGCATACAATCCGGTTACGGTAATCATGTATCAACTAAGCGAACCCATATTAAAACCCGCTCGTCGGTTAATTCCTTCAGCCGGAGGCTTTGACTTTTCACCGATGCTTGTCATCATCGGTTTGCAGTTATTAATTATCTTGCTTGTTTCGCCCTTGATGGATTTAGGAAGACAACTCTCAATGTAACTTTATATCGATATCTTTTTATCAACGGCGAGATAAAGAGTTGTTAGGTTACTCGTAAAAATAGAATTCTTATTAACTTTGCTTTTCGTCTTCACGACGCCTCACTTTTCTTCAAAGAAAAGTAAGCAAAAGAACCTCTTCCTGATACCTTGCCCTACGGGTTCTTGAGTTAGGTAATATCGATTACGCGTCGTGCATAGGGTCGTCCCTGACCCAATGCACTAAAACAGACGTCCTCGACTCTGTCTCCTGATTCGTTCTACCTCCTGCATCCATGCAGTCGTGTCTGTTTTCCCCTATCAATATTACCTAACTCGGCAAGGTATCACGGAAACAAAAGTGATCTGTTAACTACAATTTCATAAAAATACAGTACATGTCATCCAGCTTAACATTACAAAAATTAATGAGAGGCTAATGTTTAAAAATATTTTGTGCGATTTACTATATGCATCATATCTACTAATTTTAATATTTTTATCATTTGTAGTTGGTCTATTCGTTCGATAGTGCCACTCCATAACATTAAAAATGTCAGAGGAAACCAAAGATCTTCATTGATTGAATTGTTCCAGTACAACATGCCAACAAGCAACACAATAGCTATTAATATTAAAATCCAGAAAAAACCTCCAATTAAATTTGCGAGGCATTTATAAATATCTGCTATAGATTTGATATTTCCCATAGCAGTCAACCTATTGTGAGACATCTTCATCGTAATTCCTTTTATAAAGAGAAATGAACAGGGTTAAAATAGTTTGATTTTTATGATAATTCCATACTCATTAGAATATAGTGTGTTATCTCCCGTGGTGTTTTGCCGAGGAGGTGGGATGTTATCGGGGCAATTGTGCATGGATGCACAATTGAGCGCATTCATTCAGGGACGAATGTATGCGCGACCCGAATAACAGCACGCCGACGAGGGGAGCCGCAGGCCAAAGCATCAGGGTGTGTACGAACAAGGACATAGGTAACAAAAAAGTACAGGCACATGGGTTACACTTTTAGGCTCCAATACTTCGTATTTTGACCTTTCATATTTCTAATATCAAACTGACCGAGTTGTATCGGTCCATA
>Ga0209992_10000831_pt1 | contig 37777 bp, 43 predicted proteins | sample 2SBtaG_2_FD_182564 | JGI IMG/M metagenome (GOLD analysis project Ga0209992, IMG submission 182564) | Deep subsurface microbial communities from Kolumbo volcano to uncover new lineages of life (NeLLi) - 2SBTROV12_ACTIVE470 metaG (SPAdes)... | ecosystem: Environmental > Aquatic > Marine >...
TATCACAGAAAAGAAACTAGAAACGAAAAAAGGAAAGAAGGTGAAAATAAAATGAACCAAATAGGAACTGTAAAGACCATAGACCAATATGAAAGAGTCTATGTCCCTAAACAGATAATGGAATCCCTTGACATAGAAAAGGGTGGACATTGTGTCTGGATAGAGGATGAGAATGGTTTCTCTCTAAGAAAGGCGACTGTCACAATTGACTAAAGCCAAGAGAGAGCAATTCACTACTATATGGAATAAGGGTAGCAAAAGTAAGGACACCCTTATCCAAAAGGTAAGAACTCGTGGATTGGAACCAACTGAGAAAAACTGCTTTGAATACTACATGGGATGGATTAAACCATTCGTAGTGACAAAGTGGGGAAAAGTAGAATGGAAAAACCCATATTGGGATAGGAGTTTTAGGAATGCTAGACGAAGAGCTAAATCAACTAAAAGATACAATAAGAAAAAGAAGCGAAAATTTAAACGCTGATTGGACTCCATTCATACAGAACGTAGAGGATATCTTAGAACATATAAAATTATTATCTATGAAAATAGATGAGTGTATGAATATGATAGGTGAGACTACGGGAATGATAAAGAACTTGAGAAAGATACTGATTAAATTGGAGGTTATAGATGACAGGTTCATCTTCTAATCCACCAGATAATGGTCATATGGCTGAGATGGCTGCTGATTTGTTTGAAGCAAAGTTAGCTGCTAAGGAAGCATCGAAAGGTATGACACATCTATTAAAGATAGGACAATTTCATTTAGAGATAGTCCCTGACAAAGATATAGATATAGTAAAAGTCTTCGATGGTATATTAGCCAATCTTCATGAAAGATATGGTGATAAACTATTATTAGGAGATAAAGTTCTTATGTCACAAGCAGGTATGCACGGATGAGAGAGCCAGAAGCAGGAACAACTCTAGGTCGTTGCACCTTCTGTAAAGATTTTATTATAGAAGGCAACGGTAATAGAGCAAAACACGCTACTGTCCAGAGTGGACATTGGTTGTGTGGGGATTGTGTGATAGGTATGAAAGACGTAGTGTTTGAAGCACTAATAGATTATACTGACTCAGCAAATAAACAAAAGGAAAAAATTGTGGAGAGCCTTAAAGAATACGGATGGTCTGTCGATGAGACAGGAAAGCTCCGAAAGCTTTAAATACTACCACTACATTATAGGAGAAGTGATTTAAATGGCACAACAACAAGTAGAAACTGAATTACAGAAGTGGGGTGGATTATTCCGCAACACAAGTAAAGCCGGAAATGTATACTACTCAGGAACCCTTGAGATAGATGGAAAGAAAAGAACAGTAGTAATGTATAGAAACGACTATTGGAAAGAAGGAGAACAAAAACCTTACTTTAACATCAACGAGAAAGTTCCGAAGGGTGGTAATACTGCAAGTCAGGACATGATGGACTGATGGAATATAGCGATTGGATTGCAAGTAGCAAGTCAGAAAGAGTATGGTTAGAAGACTCTATGACTGCTCTTGCTCAATTTGCATATGTTACACCTATCCAGCGTGTAATGCACTGGAATAACACAACAAGACGTAGGACATATTGTTATGAAGAAAAGTATGAAAAGTGTTTTATGTGTGATAAAGGCGTTCAAAAGATATATGACTATACTTATGGACTTTTTATCAACGCTGAAGATAAAGACATTAGATATTTATCAACGAGTTCAGCTACTCATAAAAATCTTCAAAGGGACTTCAACCGCCTCTTTGAAGCGAATATTAACCCTTGTGAAGTTCTTTGGGAAATTCGACGGGGAAAAATAAAGACACTGACAGGTAGAGAAGTAAATGGTTATGATTTTAAACCTATGGTTGAATGGGGTGAAGAAGAAGGTATAAACATTCTTATGCCAGCATTTGTTGCTGAGGCTGATAGACCTTCACCATTCCAAGACGATATGGAGTGGTTAGTTCCACGTATCATAGCTGATGGTTTACTCGATTTAGATAGTAGACCTATGGACCTTATATCTTTATTCGTAGAGATGAAGGAAAGATTCCCAGCATACAGTGATAAAGACCTGAAACAATATGCTATACGTTTAGTAGACAATGGAGCAGTAGACTTACGTCGAGCTGCCAAGAGGAAAGATGGGTAATTTAGCAGATAAGAGAAGATTAAGAGAACAACAAGGAGAGAAGATACATAAAGGAGAAGCAGTGGTCTCTGAGAAAGACGAGGTCATGTATATACCCTTTATTCAATCGGACAATCCTGATGAAGAACGCCCTTGGCTCTATAAAGGATATTATCGTATGCCTGATGGAGCCATTGATATGGAGCTTAAGCGTATGGAAGGCCATATAGAGCTTAATCTCAAAAGTATAGAAAACTATAAAGACTATATTGCTGAGGCTGTAGAGCAGTTTATAACCAAAGTATATAAAGAGAGTCCTCATGAAGCCCAGACTATAAGTATGGACAAGCATGAGAATGAGGTCGATTTGCTTAAGAAAGAGATACAGAAATTAAAAGATGAAGCTAAGGAGTCTGAAGAGATGAAAAAATTAGCAGGTGATTTATACAAGAGTATGTCTAAGCAAAGAGGTATGACTAGAGAATGAGCTTTGAGATACACGATATAGTAAGATACTTACAGAATGTGAAAAAGAAAGACGGTTCCGCTAATCCTATTATAGGAGAAGATGAATTGGGAGTAGTAGCTACCCTTAGCTATCTATTAGAAGATAACAACTTTGTTATTAAAGCATATTCGGGAACAGGAAAGACTGTGATTATGGATGCTGTTTTTAACCTGCTACCTGAAGAATACTTCCACACGATAGAGCATTTGAGTGAAACCGCAGTTTGGTATGAGATGGATAGAATCAATCGTGCCAGATTTATTGCCATCCCTGAGGCTCAGAAACTTCCAGAAGGGGTTATGGAAGTTATAAAGACTTGGGGAGACGGAAGAGCTGCCTTCCGTAAAAGAACGGATGTGACCACGCAAGATGTCATAGAACAAAAGCTACACCCTAAATATGTATTTATGTGTGTTGCTGTAGAGAACAACAAAGGTTCAGCATATTTTGATGCTGAGTTAGAACGACGTTGTATGATAGGTCACACCAATCCTACATCTATACAAACAGATGCAGTTGTAAAACATAAGTTAAAAGATTCCGCTGTACCAAAAAGTTATATGCAAAGTATGACCGATGATGAGATAGAAGGACTTAGAAGGCATATTATAGATGCAATAGGGCGTAGAGATGACGAAGAAGCTATACTTATACGTAACCCTTGCGCACCTTTTATCTCAGAGGCTATACCTACTTCTTTCCCTGTGGCAAGGAGTAAGGTGCAGTATCTATTGAAAGTCATAAACGCCGTAGGCCGATTTTATCCAGATGAACTTCTGAAGGTCGAGAAAGATGGTGTTACTTACGGACTACTGACCCCAAAGCATACTTGGTTAGGTCTACGCATCTACCTGAACACATTTATCAATGAGTGTTTGCACATGCCGTCACATGGGACTGACTTACTTAAGTTATTCCCCGATACTCGTATCGACAAATTCGGATTAGCAGGACACGAAGTTGTAAAGATGACTTCACGTGAGATTCGGACTGCGGCTAAGGCTGCTGGGTTGCCCTTTACTAAGTTAGAACCTGTTCTTACAGGACTACTTATGACAGGGTTTTTAGAAGAAAGAGAAGAGGATGGTAAGAAGTATTACTTCAAAAGTCCTCTACTCACTACACCAGAAAGTAAGATAAAATGGAATGACTTAATAGTAGACACTAAAGCATGGGTTGAGGAGTATTGGCCTGAGATATCACAAGAGTATATCGAAAGATACTGCCAAGACATAAATGTAGTTGACCCATTTACAGGTGAAACTGTTAACATATTAGCTGATGCATCTTCCGCTGGAAGCGTAGAAGTAGTAGCTGGAGATTGGCCTGATATATTTAAGACTAAAGAAGATTATAATTGGGCTAAGGAAAACGAATGGAATGAAGTTGAATTCTTATTAAATGCGAAAGGAGACTATGGGAAAGAAGAAGTCGAAGAAATTAAAGGCTGGAAGCACAGAGAAGAGAGCAGGTAGATTACCACGTGGTGATATGCAATACGCAGTCGTCAGAGAGATGTCTGGTGGCTCACGTATGTCTGCTCTCTGTGAAGATGGTCTTACTCGTATGATAAGGATTCCGGGCAAATTGAAAAGAAGAATGTGGTGTAGAGCTAATGATTTAATACTGATAAAGCCTTGGCCCGTACAGAGTGATATAAAGGCTGACTTAGTATATAGATATCTACCAGCAGAAAGAAAATGGTTATACCGTAGAGATATGGTACCAGAGGAACTAGTGATATAATGGATTTTGAAACATATAAGAAATGGACAAGGGAGACAGCTGTCTACCCAAAAGAGAAAGAAGAAGAATACCTAATGATAGGTTTAGCAAACGAAGTTGGAGAAGTATTGGGTAAATACAAGAAACAAGTTCGTGGAGATGGAGATAAGTACAAAGAGATTCGTGGGGAGCTTGGCGATGTAATGTGGTATATGGCAAGACTATTTGATATGTATGACATGACATTAGTAGAAGTATTACACGAGAACTACTTAAAACTCACTGATAGAAAAGAAAGAGGAGTATTGAAAGGTGACGGGGATAATAGATAATACTAAGACCAAAGAAAGAGAAAGATGGGTGGACTTATTACACTCATGTTGGATGTATCATCAACAACAGATAAAAGAATTAGAAAGCCCTATAATAGGTGCTGAACTTACAGATGAACAGTTAATGCATATGGCATGGGCTGTTGCTGTGCAGGACAGTATGGCACTTATACAACAAATGGAAGCATATGGATACTTCGACGAAATGGCAGAAGGAGAAGAAGAAGACCTATCAAGGCCGGGACCAGCAGGATGAAAGAAATAATGGAAGAGTATAGCACGACGTTTTTTGCGTGTGTTACAGAATGGCCAGAAGAGATAAGACAAGATATCTATAAGTTATACGCTTATCTTAGAGTAGTAGATGAGATGGTAGAAGGAATTGATTCTGATAAAGACTTTAAAGAATGGAGAGTTGTAATAGAACAGTTCCACGAGGTTAGTGATAAGTATCAATTCAAAGGTGAATGGTTAGAAGACTTTCACCATGCCATGTTTACAGACTTAGTTAAGAAGAAACACACAATGGTTTCTATGTTAGATTATTGTAAAGGTTCTTCTGAATCAGTAGGTTGTATGATGGCACGTATACTAGGATGTCCACCTGAAGCTGATTACTACGCTAGATGTTTAGGTAGAGCATATCAGATTATAAACTTCGTAAGAGACTATGAAGAAGATAAAGATAAGGGATACTTTTATATAGGACCTAACCATGATATATATGTAAGGCTATTTAAAGAGAACCTTGAAGAAGGTATGAAAGGTATGCATCATATACCTGAACATCTTCGTGGTCCTATCTTTAAAGCAAACAAAGCATATATGGGAGTAGCAGAAAAAGTATAATGATAAAACCAGAGTATTATAAAGTTTTGTGGCACAACTGTAATAGGTGTCGCACACACTATACCAGTGAAGACCCTGCGTTAAAAGCGTATCTATGTGATGATTGTTGGGGTGCTATACCACACTTTACGGTAAAGGCACCAGTAATAAAACATAATCACTTAAAGAACACTAAGAGAAAGAATGATTGGAACTGGTCAACGATAGCTTTATATACTCTAGGTAATATATGTTGTTTGATAGTAATAGGTTATTATTTATGGTTAAAGTGAAAGGATACAGAGTAAATGAACCCCTTAAGAGCAGAGGTATATTCGTATGCAACTGCAAATGGGGACATCAGAATTGTAATTGCGATGGAAAAGGAAATAAAATGAAAAGAAAAAGAAATGAAATGAGGGTAGACTGATGCAGACATTCCTACCCGTAGCTAGTTTTCAAGAGTCAGCAAAGATGCTAGACTATAAACGCTTAGGTAAGCAAAGAGTAGAAGGTTTACAACTACTCAACGCTATGAAACCTGACTATCCACATAAAGGTTGGCTTAAACATCCAGCTAAGATTATGTGGGAAGGTTACGAAGATGCACTTAAGTATTATGTAAATGTTATGATTACAGAATGGAAGAAGCGTGGTTACAACAATACTATGGAGTTATATGACCACCCATTAGAATTTAAGTTACCTCCTTGGCTAGGTAATGACAAGATACACAAGTCACACAGACTTAACTTACTACGTAAAGACTTTCAATTCTATTCACAGATATGGCCTGAAGAAGCAATACAACATGCTTTTGACATTGAGTCATATCCTTATTACTGGCCAGTAGGAGATAGGTTTAGAGTATCTACTCCAGACAGAACTGGCACTAGATGGGAAGATGAACTATGAAAAGTGAAATGACAGACAATGAACAATATATTATTTGGCTTGTAGCAGCAGTAATAATGATAATATGGATGGTAGCACAATGAAGGTACCATTAATCGGAATATGTAGCCCCAACACAGTTAATCTAGAGACTGGTAACTTACAAAGTATAATGTGGCGTAATGGTAAGAAAGAAAGCCACGTAGTACCGTATAAGCCCTACTGTTATGTACCTGATACAGAAACAGGTAAACAATATGATAGAACAGGCAAAGAGGGCTCTATCTTGCTGCGAAAGGAGTATTATAGAGCCGGAGAAGAACTTCCATCGAGCCTAATACTTGATGGAGGTAGAGAACAGATTATGGACAGACTCTTAATAGAGCATCCAGATTACTTTTATAAATTCGCTAATGACCAACCAGTGAAATCTCTCTGTTTTGATATAGAGACTCATAGTCCCGACGGGTCGTTTCCCTTCGGGGAAAACTACCCCGTGGTGGCAATCGGGATTGTCACCTCAACCGGAGAACGTGAAGTCTATCTATGGGATGGAGAAGATGATAAACAAGTTCTTATCGACTTTGCTAAGTTTGTTAAGGACTACGACCCAGATATAATCTATGGATATAACCTAGTAGGTTATGATATCCCTCAGATTCTATATCGTGCAGCCTTTCATGGCATACGTAACTACAAGAAATTGTTGAATCGTGATGGGTCAGATTATGGTTGGCAACCTCAGAGAGATTCTGACGACCTACGAATGCGTGCAGGAGGGAGAGTTGTTCTTGATTTATTAAGACATACTCGCCTTGATTATGCCCTTTCAGGATTACCACGTGGTCTTAAGCCTGTTAGTAGATATTTCGGACTAGAACCTATTGAATTAGATTTTAGTGAGAAAGATTTACTAGATTATAGCTTATCTGAAATCCACGATTATGTCCTGTCTGACGTAGATTGTACAAAGTATCTATTTGACCACTACTATCCAAGATTGGAGTTCACAGCAGAATTTATAGGTGTGCCGTTAGACACGTATATCAACGCACCTAGTTCATATGTTACAAAGATTCTACAGGGTAGAGCATTGTTTAAAGAAGAGATAGTAACCTCTGATATTAACAGAGATAGACACCCTCAAATATATAAGTCTGACAAAGGTAATTTCCAAGCAGCTTATATTGATTTATTTGAACCGGGATTCCACGCTAAGAATATTAAAGTGGATTTCGCATCATTCTATCCTTCTATAGCTATGGCCTTAAATTTAGGCCCTGACACTACTAAAATAGTAGGATATGATGAGTATAGTGACAAATTAGAGTATAAAAAAGGAAACCTTTATATACCTGACAATAGGATAGGTAAGAGAGTGAAGGTTTCGATAGACAATAATAAACGCAGTTGTCTATATGATATGTGTAAACAATTTACAGAATTAAGGAAACCATTTAAGGAAATGGGGACAAAGGAAGGAGATAGTAAGTCCAATGCGTTAAAGATTATGGTGAATACATTCTATGGAGCTAATACAAACCCTTACCTCAACTACGGTGATATGTCTGTTGGTATTACAATTACTGCGGTTGCTAGGTTTTTACTTACTACGGGAATCGAACTCATCAGGAAAAAATATGGAGATAAGGCTGTGGTTTATTGCCACACTGATGGTATCAATACTAATTGTGATATTGACGTAGACTGGTTAACAAAGAGACTACGTTTGATACTAGAAGCCACCATACCTAACGTAGAATCAAATTGGATATCACTAGATAAAGATGTATTTAGAGAAGGAATATGGATACAAATTGGTAATTATGTACTTCGTAACGAGGATGGTTCTGTTACAAAGCACGGCTCGACTTTTAAGGCTTCTACCAGAAGTAAGTTTTATAAATCTATCTTGAATAGACTTATAGATGCAAGGTTAGATAACAGAGTTACAAATACGTTTATTGACGAACTATATAATTTTGACGATTTGCCAATGGAGACGTTCATACAAAGAAGAACGCTGAATAGGAAATTCGAAGATTATAAATCTGAAACGGATATGATGATACCACTCGTAAAACAGGGTATAGAAGTAGGTATACAACCAGAGATAAGAACTACTTATGAGTATTATAAGACTAAAGATGGGTATAGGATTAAAGAGATTGTTAATTCTAAAACTGATTTAGATGTTTCTTATTATTGGAATATTGTTACTAAACTATTAGATAAGTTTGGGTTGGCGCACTATGTTAAGAAGAAACCACCTCTAACTCTTTTAGATAGAAAACAACAAAGCTTGATGGATTGGGTATGATTACTTCAGATAAACATAAAGTACACTGGTGGGGGATAGGAGCAAATGGCAGTGCTAGTATGTTCTGGGCTCTCACGAATATCTTTAATATGCCATTCTCAAAAGGAGATGGTGGAAAGAGAAACGACTATGAGAAAGATAATTTCGTAGAAGGATATAAAAAAATTGTTAATGTTAGGAATCCTTATGAATGGATAACTGCTGTATTATTTGACCATAATGAATTAGATAACTTCGACGATTATATAAAAAATAAATTGATGAACCTAATATGTATATCACAAGTAAAACAGTGGGAAGAAGATGGTTTTACTCCTGATTACTTTATAAATTGTGAAGATATGTATGGTTCACTACTTATGATACCACATTTAAAGGTAGAGACACTACAAGATACTTATGAATTAATGCAGGTTATTAATACACCTGACTATGATGAATTGGGTAAAGGTAGACAGAGATTAGTAGAAGGTGGATGGAAACAGTATTGGAATCAAGAATTAGCTGATGTTGTTCTTTCTAACAAGTATGCTAATAGATTATTTGAATTAACAGGTTACGATAAGGAGAGTTGGAAATGAATACTTACGTTATTAATATTAAAACCAGAGAAGATAGAAGACAGCTTATGGATGTGATGTTAAGAGAGAATGGATTCGAAATACCAGAAGAAGGTAAGAAGAATGAAGTAGGATATGAAGCCCCTGATTTGCGGGTAGAGTGGACTACACATTGGGATTACAACAAGGTAGGAGATGAAATCACAGATAAATGGTTAGATGATAATGGATTTAAATTATTTGATTGGGAGATGGATGAAGGAGAAGCACTATCAATTGACTCTGCATGGGCTAAATGGTGGTCAAGACCCTTAACTAAAGGTGAGATAGGTTGTACATTAAGTCACTGGGCTATATGGAATGAATGTGATGGACCAGTTACTATACTAGAAGATGACGCTGTGTTTGATAAAAACATGGAATTACAAAGAGATATAGCCATAGACACATTAGAAGTAATGGGAGAAGAATGGGATTTATTGTATCTTGGGAGAGTACCTCAGATATTACCTGAGAAAGAAGTAGCTAAGAATATAGTTAAACCACATTTCTCATATTGTACGTATGGATATGTATTATCTAAGTCAGGTATAGAAAAAATAAGAAAGTATAATGTACATAAAGGTATAATACCTGCGGATGAATTCTTGTGTTCTACATATATAGAACATCCAAGGTCCGACGTAAGCTTTAAATACCCTCCCACCTTAAATGCATTTGCAGTAAATCCAAACATCGTTCATCAAAGAGAATTCAATGTTGTAGGCAGTGATACAGGTTTACCTGACGGAGCAGTAAAATGAACCCAAAATTAATAGCATTTAAACTAGACAGCAAGGCATGGGCTAACAAAATGATTGCAAGGGGAACCAGAGATAAACAATGGGACTTAGTTATAGAAGAAATAGGTCCTGAGATATATAGATTTCCTTTATTCACAGAAGAGTTTTGTAAAGAAGTTATAGAACACGCTGAGAAAGAAGGTAACTGGACTAAAGAAAGACATAAGTTTTACCCTACTACAGATATACTATTAGATGATATAAATCTTAAAGAGATGTATAATTGGGTTTTACGTGAATATTGTCACCCTATAGCAAGACATATATGGGGTTTAGAAGGAACGTCGTGGCACAGGGCTACGTCAGAAGATTTTATTGCAAGATATAAAGATACAGACCAAGCAGCTTTGGATATACACCATGACCATGCTGATTATAGTTTTACGGTAGGTTTGAATACAGACTTTGAAGGTGGTGGAACATGGTTTCCACGACAGCAGATTCTAGCTAACCCTAAATCAGGTTATTGTACACTGTTCCCAAGTGTAACACATAGACATGGTGGAAGACCAACAACAAAAGGGACTAGATATATTATAGTTTCTTTTGTTAAAAAGGAGACGTAATGAGAAAAGAAATAGTAGTAGTAGATGGATTTTATGATGACCCAGAAGGTATTAGAGAATTTGCTCTAAATCAAAAATTCAAAGTAAGTGGGAATTATCCCGGAACTAGAACAGACACTTTCGTAGGTGGAGGTGTTAAAGAACATTTAGAAGGTATATTAGGTATAAAAATTGATGATATGCATTGGAATGTAGGAGAATATACAGGTTCGTTTCAGTTTGTAACAGAAGGAACTAAGACATGGGTACATTCAGACCACCATACTGACTGGTCTTGTCTTGTATATTTACACCCTGAGCCAATACATAATTCAGGTACGTCATTTTATAAACATAAGAAGACTGGCTCACGTATGTATAGTGATAACGACGGTGAGAAAATAGAAGCAGATGGTGACAATTACGATAACTGGACACGAGAAGACATTATATCTAACGTGTTTAACAGAGCTATAATCTTTAGAGGAGATTTATGGCATGCAGCAGATGAATATTTTGGAGAAGATATGGAATCAGGAAGACTGTTTCAAACATTCTTTTTCAATGAGGAGAAGCAATGAAAATGGAAAAGACAGGAATATGGGTAGATTGTATAGATGAAAGTAATATAGATATGGCAGAGTATTATTATTTCGAGAATGCATTTACCGATGAAGAAATAAAGAAAATACAAGAAGAAGCTATGAAAGTAGCACCTATGGTAGGTAAAACTGGTAAAGCAGGTTCGCAAGATGAAACATTTAGAAAATCAGAAATAAGATGGTTACATGGTAATGCACCTTATACTGAAGGTGAGAAGTTGTATACTGGAGATGACTTTGTATGGTTATATGAAAGACTATGGGGTATGATAGAAGAAGCTAATAGAAATCTATGGGGTTTCAATCTATCACATGGTAGAGATGCTATACAACATACTATCTATAATGAAGGTGGCGGTCACTACGACTGGCATATAGATGTAGGTGCAAATATGCAAAGACATAGAAAGGTTAGTTTGACTGTACAGTTAACTGACGGAGATGACTATGAAGGAGGAGAACTACAATTATGGAGAGGTCAATCACCTCTTAACGCACCACGTGGTAAAGGAACTGTAGTTATATTCCCTTCTTATATGTTACATAGAGTAACAGAAGTAACTAAAGGTACTCGTGAATCACTTGTACTATGGGTAGGAGGAGACCATTACCGATGATAATAATAGATGATTTTATAACAGATAGAGAGTTACTTTCTAAAATTCAAAAAGATGAAGATTTTTGGAAAGAAGGATACAGATGGTGGAGTGGCTGGTGGAATAGTGATGTTCCTATGCAAACCAGACATGAGTTAATAGAAACTATATGGAGGACACATTGTCCACCACAACTGATAGGAACTGATTTGGAAGGGTTTGAACACTGGACAGGTATCTTATCTAAAGATAATATTATAACAAATGGAGATGCTATAAATGTAGGATATGCATTAAACCACCATTTTGATAAAGATGAAGCACACTGGCATAAGACAGGAGAAATAATAAGTCCTAAGATAGGAACAGTATATTACCCTCCTATGGATGAACCACAGTGTGAAGGTGGGTATTTAAAGCTGTATGATACACGTGAAATGGATTTAACAGCACCTTATGAGCTTATAGCTCCAAAACCTAATAGATTAGTTATATTTGATGCAGGTAAGTTACACGCAGTAACAGAAGTTACAAAGGGTAAAAGATATGCTATTGCAATCAATCTATGGGAAAAGAAACCTTCAATGGATGAAATGGTGGAATCTTTATAATGTATTTCAAGAATAAGTTAAGTGGTAATTTAGTACCTATTGTACACGCCAATGGCCCCGCAAAACACACAAAGGAATGGGAAGCCGCAGTAGCATGGTATTTTAGTGAACAACCATGTAAAGGTGAATTATCTGAAGAGATAACAGTTATAACGTGGAGTATACCTAAAGAAGTAACGTTATTAGAGAACTGTTTTAAACAACTTAACTTATCTGATAGATTAATAGTTATACCTATGAAACAACCTTTTAATTTTTTAGATAAAATTAGAAAGATGCATAAATACTTAGGTATGGTAAAGACTAAATATGTCATAGCGTTAGATGCAACAGATGTAATGGTATTAGGATTTGATGCATGTAATGAAGTTTTAAATACGTTTCGACGTAAAGAAGCTAAATGTGTGTTTAGTGCAGAAATACCACAATGGCCTAATCTGGAAACAGGTCAGGGTATAGGAGAACTGCATGGTGGTAATCCACTAGAATTAGGAGAATGGAAAGAAGAATTAGCTAAGGTTAGAGAATTAGAAGGCACCTATAAATGGTTAGGTTCACCATTTCAGCACCTATGTAGTGGTGCATGGATAGGAGAACGTGAATATATGTTAGATTTCTATAAGGAATGTATGGATATCATACCTGAAGGCTGGTGGGAAGAAAATCTTTTTGGTGGAGACCAAGGATTTATCACTCTAGTGGCAGGTAGGAGATTTCCCGAAGTTATATTAGATTATAAAAGTGAAATGTTCCTATCTTTGTCAGAAACCACTGATAAAGAAGTAGAAATGGTGCTTGAATGATAGAAAGCTTTATATACTAGCTTATACTAAGTATATATAAGGACGGCGCGTTGCCGCTCCTACAACGGAGATAATATGGAAGAAAGTGATATGAAAGGACTGATGACTTTTCTAAAAGATGATGAAGTTAAAATAGTCTGGAGAGAAGAGGATAGGACAAAAGTAGGTCGTGGTAAAATAACCAACGACGATGAGAATTTTGTATACTTAACTGGAGATAAAGGAACAGTTATAGTAAATAAGAAAGATATTATTGCAATCAAACAATGAATTTAGTATTCGGATTAGATAATATCATATGTACACCAGCTAAAGGTATACAGTTCGGTATAGTAGACTATATAAAGGATTGTAAGCCTATAGAAGATATAATAGAGTTTATGCAGTGGGCACACAAAGAACACAGCGTAACTATATGGTGTGAAAGACCAAACGATTTAGCAGTTAAATTTGCTACAGAACAATGGTTAGATTTACATCAAGTACCATATGATAGATTAATATTCGATAGACCTGTTGATTATATAAACGTAGATGAGACACCATCTCATGCAAAGTTTTATAAACACATAGGTGATTTAGGTATTGTTGCAGAAATGTACGAGGAATGGAAAAATGACAAAACTAAAAGAGAAGAAAATAAACACTAGAAGTGGAAACATGGTAGATAATACAGGTAGAACAGCAGAAACATTAGGTTCTGTTGGCCCTATAGTTAAAATTACTTGGAATGATGCAGCCAGCACATTCAAGACCTACCGTATAAATGCAGAGAACCCAAGCGAACATCTCACTATATGTGAGACTGTAGGAGAAATGGTAGCACAAGATGAACACGCTACAGTTTTAGTAATGCACGGTTCACAATGTGATGGTGCAGACATCTTTGCTATACCAACTGATTGGTGTCAGAAAGTGGAGATATTGAGAGAATGTACTACAGAGAATTCGGAATCCCAGCCAGAATAGCTAGATGCTACTCTGCTGAAGATATAGAAGAGTTAATGGAACAGTATAACGGAAAGAAAAGCTGTTATACCAGTGTATATGTCTTCGATGATATGAAAGACAACGAAGGTAAACCTAACTATGATTCTGCAATTCTAAATGGTATATGGTTCGATTTCGACCATGACAAGGACGTGAGTAAATGTTTAAAAGATTTAAGAAAGTTTTTAAGGCGGTATTGCAAACCGAACAAAATTATCCCAAGGATATATCTTACAGGGGGGAAGGGCTTTCAAATGAACATAGACTTCTACTCCCCATTGGACTTATCGGACGACCAGAAGCGACAAGCTTTACGAGAGTATTTGACGCATCTGAAGAAGAAATTTAAATTAAGTACGCTTGACCAAGCTTGCATTAATAATAGTGTAGCTTGCTTAAGAAGGATTCCCAACACACAGTATATAAGTAAACTGACTGGGGAACCTACAGGCGTGTGGTGTGTACCCTTATCAGTAGAGGAGGTTATGACTATGGATATAGAAGAACTATATGGTCTAGCAATGGAACCCAGAGATAAACCTGACATAGTTAAATCAAAACGGGCACAGAGAGACATGGTTGATTATCTTTGTGACGAGGCTGATATAAAACACACTGTATCTAATAGTGTTGATTATTTATTAGATAAGCTCAAAGGAAAAGACAAATTCGTAGTAAGGTCTTTTTCAGGCTCTATTAAGGATAGGCCCTATTTAGCACCTAGAGAGTGTATTATTAAGCTTATAGAGCATAATATAGTAGAGGGATACAGTTCTTATGAAGAGAATAAAGCTATTGTAGGTGAGTTATTGAATGCAAATTGGAGCCTAACGGACATCTCAAATGTATTCAGATTTATCTATGATGAACCTGCTGGAGACCACGGTTGGTATAATGATGACCCAACTGAGCCCGGTAGACAGATAAGAAAGTTTAGCGAAAACTTTGGATGGAGATACAAAAAGTCCACATTAAAGGAGAGAAATCTCTGTAAATGTGAGAAGTGTCCCTGTGAGTAGCGAAAGCTTTATATACTACGAGGAGATAAATATATATGGCAAACATAGAAAGATTGACCAAAAGGGTCAAAAAAATGGAAGAATGGATTGCAGAGAATGATGGCGGAGAGACATTATCTAATATGAATTTCTTAATTCATGTTTACAGAGATGTCGATGAAAGGCTATTTGCATCGCAGCGGGAAAGAAACATGCTGAATACTCTTATGCAAGAGTTTTTTGAAGAGAATGAATTGTTAGATTCATGGAATGAATTTATAGCAAAGAAAGACGAGGAAGCAAAGAACAATGCCATTCAAGAGCAACAAACAGAGGAAGTATCTGTACAAGAAGAAGCCGAAAGTAGCGAAGAAGTTAGCGAAGCACACGAAGAAGAAGCGGAGTAAATACTAAATATGGCACGTAAAAAATTTAAAGATACAAGTGCCAACCGTAAGAAGAGATGGAATAAGAAATCCCCTATGGCCCGAACTGGTAAACAGAATGGTTCATGGAAGGGTGGAAAATCCCCTCATTATTACAGAAGAAAGGCTAATGCTGGTAAGAACGAAGTAGTACATCATAAAAGTGGTGGCAAAGGTGGCAAGGGTAAACCCGGAGTCCACACTGCTAAAACAGCAAGGAAAAGCAATCTAAAGAAAATGACAGCTGCACAGCACAATAAAATGCATCCTGAAAAGGGTCGTAAAGCTGCCGCAGCTAGGAAGCGTAAAACTACGCGAAAAACAAAAACAAGGAGAAAAAAGTAAACATGTGTTGTAATAAAGAATGCAATTGCGACTGTACTTGTGAATAAGTATGGCCAAGAAAGCAGACAAGAAAGAAGTAAAAGAAGAAGTCAAGGAAGAACCTAAAAAGGAAGAACCTAAGGCTGAAAAACTAAAAACCAAAGTCTGGAATGGTGTAGGATGGGTAGAAGTCGATGAAGATTCACCATTGTACAAAGCTGGAAAGCAACCACAAGGATAATGGTATTAACTTCTAACGTCAAGAAGAAACCAGTTAAGCGCATTCTGGTTGATTATAAATGACGAAATGCCCACTATGTGGAAGTAGAGCCATTGGATTTTTTTACGATGGCTCTAAAAAATGCCTAAAATGCGACGAATCACCATAAACTTTATATAGGTGGGTCGCCTAAAATAATGAACCGAAAGGAAGTGACAATTTGTTTAAGAATCAAGTAGCAGAATTTATATATAAGAGAACGTATTCACGTTGGATAGAAGAAGAGAATAGAAGAGAAGAATGGGAAGAAACCATTGACAGATTTTTGGGTTTTGTAATTTCAGAAAGACCAGATATACCTGAAAAAACTCAGACTAAAATTAAGAAATATATGATGGAATTTGGAGTAATGCCATCAATGAGATTTTTATGGGCCGCAGGTCCAGCAGCAAAGGCAGATAACACATGCATATACAACTGTTCCTTTGCAAAGATAAACACCGTAGACGCTTTCGCAGAGTGTCTTTATATCCTTATGTGTGGCACAGGATTCGGATTTTCAGTAGAACAAGAAGAAGTGGGCAAACTTCCGGAAATACCGGAAATAAGTTCGGGGCAAGCGTTGAAAAAGGTTGTAATAGAAGATTCGAAAGCTGGCTGGGCAGATTCAGTAAGGACACTCATGCAAAGTTTGTATGAAGGACAAAACGTCTACTTCGATTACTCAGAGATTCGATTAGAAGGTGCTAGACTCAAAACTATGGGTGGCAGAGCTTCTGGTCCTCAACCTCTGGTAAAATTACATGATTTCATTCGTGAAACCATGCACAATGCTCAAGGACGTCAACTCACGTCTCTCGAATGTCATGATATATGTAATCAGATAGCTGAGATTGTTGTAGTTGGCGGAGTTCGTCGCAGCTCTCAAATATCCTTGTCGGACCTCCATGATAAAGATATGCGACATGCGAAGGAGTGGCCTTATCCCATCAAACGTGCTATGGCAAACAATAGTGCTGTATATCGGGAAAAGCCCTCCGCAGGGGAATTTTTGTCTGAATGGGCATCATTGGCTCTATCAGGCACTGGTGAAAGAGGCATATTTAATCTAGAAGCTGCACAGAGCAAAGCTCCATCAAGACGTTATGCTCCATTAATACAAGGAACTAACCCTTGTGGCGAGATAATGCTAAGAGATATGGAGTTTTGTAACCTTAGTGAAGTTGTAGTTAGAGAAGATGACGATTTAGATACATTATTGGATAAAGTAGAATGTGCTACATGGCTCGGTGTCATACAGAGCTCGTTTACATACTTTCCATATCTAAGAAATGACTGGAAAAAGAACTGTGACGTAGAAGCGCTTCTAGGCGTCAGTTTGACTGGTCAGATGGATAACCCCTCCCTAATGAACTCAGAGGTGTTTAAGGCCCTTAAAAGCCGTGTTATACGCATAGCACGTAAAGCATCAGGGATACTAGGTACAAAAATGCCAGCAGCTACCACATGTGTGAAGCCAAGTGGCACTGTTTCACAGCTTGTAGATTCAGCGTCTGGAGTACATCCAAGATACTCTGAATATTACATAAGAAGATATAGAATATCAGCAGGAGACCCATTATTTGCAATGATGAGAGATACTGGTATACCATGTCAGCCAGAAAATGGACAAACTAAGGAAACAGCTAATACATGGGTATTAGAATTTCCAGTTAAGTCTCCACAAGGATGTATTACACGTAAAGATGTAACTGCTTTACAACAACTAAGTCATTATAAAGATTTACAACATAATTGGTGTGAACATAACGCAAGTATGACTGTATATGTTAGAGATGATGAATGGTTTGAAGTAGGTAATTGGGTATACAAAAATTGGGATATAATAAATGGCGTATCTTTCCTACCATACGACGGAGGACACTACGAATTAGCTCCATATGAGGAAATAGACCATAGAACCTACGAAAGCTTTATAAAGAAGCTCCCCGTAATAGATTATAGCAAACTCTCTGAATACGAGTATGAAGACAATACTCAAGGTAAACAAGAGCTAGCTTGCACAGGAGATAAGTGTGACATCTGAGAAAGATATTATAACAGGAACCAAGAAACTTGGTAGAAACGCAAACCTTAACGATACAGGACATTTAAATCAAGGAATACACTCTTTACAAGGTACTGAAATGCCTGAGGGTAGTATATTAGCTAGAACACCAGCTGATGACCCTGATAACGGTGATTTAAAATCTAGAAGTAAGACTAATAAAACAAATAGAAGCTATTAAGGTTCAATTACATCTTGATAACTAATTTGACGTTTATTTAAAGAAAGTACAATATTCATTTTACCTTTACCTATATTCATCTTTTTAGCAGTTACTTTATGTTTACCTCTAATTTCTAAGTCATCTACGTCTAAGAATACTAAATCACCTAGATTTAAATATTGTCCTTTACTACTAGTAATACGGATTTCTTTTTCATTCCATGTACGTTCTATCTCTAACTGACTTATAATCATATCTTGCAATGAAGATGGTGAATCAATATATGCATTAGGGTCTGGTAGATACTCATTTTTTAGTAAACGTGGACCATTGGGTTGGTTACCAATTTGATATTTTACATCCCCAACCATCATATAGTTTGGTGTTGGTTCTTTTTTATAGGTCCTTTTAACAATACCATCTGTATCTGATAATATAAGTGCTGCTGGTCTATCTAAATTTTTATCTCTTAGGAAATGTATATTAGATTTAGTACCATCATCAATCATTACAATCTCATATGTTAGGAATTGTTTTCCATCATCATCACGGTTTAAGTTTATACCTTTCTTAATTATATTATATGCTTTATCTACTACTGCGAGAGGTACTTCACCAAAAAAGGGTTGAACTGGCGTTGTTTCGTTTAACATATCTAAACCAATTCTTATTTTATCTTTATTAACAACTGTATTTATCCATTCATATGTGAATTGTGCTAAAGTATAACCATGATACTCAGCAGAAAAAACATTAGGTGTGTTTGGCCCTGCTAAAAGACATCTTGGGTCTAACGCTCGTAATGCTAATGATGTGTCTGATGGCTTTACTTCTTGAATAAACCCTCTAAAGATAGGTATATTGTCTACACTACCTTGATTAAGGTAAATACATACTTCTTTATCAAATAAATTATACTCATTTACTTTATCTGACTCTATCTTAATCATAGCCTTATTGATTGTGTTATTACCACCTACATCTATACTAGCAGTAAATTCATAAGGTATTTCAGTGTTGTCAATTATTAGACTAGGATTGCAATAGATACTTTGAGACATCGTTTATTACACCACCTAATGATATTTTATCTGAAGTCATTGCTCCTGTAGAACTTAATTCTACACAATAAGAACAATGGAACATTACTGCCCATTTTGGAGTCATCTTTCCTGTTGGCATATCTTCAGACATATTTGTTATTACACCGTAAAATCTTGTTTTTGAATCGTCATTGTGAGTTATATCTATAAATACAGGAGTTGCGTTCTGCTGATATGATTTAATTTTATTCCTACCTGATTCATCTGAACCTAAATCTATACCACCAAATTTAATTGAACCTCCTTCAGCACCTATTCTTCTTATATCAGATTTACCTAATTTATCTGTAACTATATTATATTTACCCTGACGTCTATATGCTAATGACTGTGCAAGAGCTATATTATTTAAATTAACATGGTGAGGGTCTACTACATCAATTAATACTGAATGTTGGTTACCTATTGGCCATGCATTTTGAATAGCCATATGTGTATCAGTGTTTGAATCATCTTTAGCCGACCATCCTATCAGTACATGGAAATATGGTTCATATGATGTTTTAGCACTATCATTTAAAACAGGTCCTTTCCAGTTATCTGTAGTATTATAAGTACCATTATTTTCACATAAATCATTATCTGTACAATAAGCCCAATCTTCAGGAGGGTTGAATTTTAACACACCACTTGTTCTTAGTTGATTAGTGTAATCTTTGAATGGTAATGGTTTCCAATCATATATTTGAGTAGTTGAATCTTTGTTAGGTGGGACAGATTGTCCGTACCACATACTCAACTTTACTTTTGCTGGTCCATTAGCAGAACCTGCGTCAATAAATGGTTTAAAAGAGTGTCCTGTTTTTAAGTAAACACCATTCCATTTCTTTTGCATAGACATACGAATGAAATTTTCAGGCATATCATTTTGGAAACTATTAGATGCTGTCCAAGAAGATACGGTCCATTGTTGAGCTGCTACACTACCACCTGATATTGGATTAGTTCCATCATCATTCATATTCTTAACATCTGCCCAATTAGGTGCTGCTCTTTTTACACCATCATCATCGCTTGCAGCAGCTATAGTAGTACCGTGATATCCTCTTTTTACAGTTATTGTATTAGAAGATATAGCTGTCACCTTAACTAACTCAGCGTCATTAATTTTTAATACATCTCCTATAAATATTCCTGAAGCGCTAGTTAAATCAAAAGACGTAGTTGGGGTAGCACCAGCTAATATAGCACCATCTAGTGTAGTCGTATTAGATGATGGGAAATTAGCAGAATTATTAGAAAGACCACTTTGATTAGTTGATTGGATTAAAAACTGACTAGTTCCGTTTTCAAAAAAGTATTCTGGTAATCTAAGGTCTCCTACTTCTACTGTTAATGGATATCCGTCGTCATCGTCACCAGTTATATCACTAACTAAGGCGTTGGACGATACTGTGATTGCTGTACCACTTGCATCAAAATTTGATACTTTTGATGTTTTGTGTAAATCTACATAGTTTTGATTAATCGTAGTACGATATACAGTACCAGTAGCTCCTGTACTTGCTTGTGTTAAAACAGCTCCTTCAGTATAACTCTTTCTAGCATTTAATCTAATTCTAGTTATTCTTTCTGGGAATCTATTTGCTGTCAAGTCTATTATAGACCTTGTAATAGCATCTCCTTCGTTCGCTGCTGTATCTAATAAGAATCTAGCAGAATCATCTTCTACTTGTAATCTACATAAACGTGAAAATCCTTCAAACCTACCATCAGAATCTGTAGAGAACCCTGCGTTATGGTGGGTGAAGGTTGTTTCTTTACTATAATCACTGAAATTGTTAAAATAATCGGAGAATTTACCTGTTAGTTCAGCTACACTATTAGACACACTTGGTGTACTAACTGCTGCACCTCCTGATGTAATAAGATTTTTATCTAAATCGAAATAGTAGTTTTTAATTATTGTATTACCTGCTCTGGTATGACTTTCTCCACCATCTAATAATACCTTACTTAGGTGGTCATTTAATTCTACTATAGGATTACCGTTAGATAAAATAGCTACAGTATTGTCTAGACCACTATCAGGATTTGCTGTACCTTCGGTATCTAAATCGAAATTGTGAACTTTAATATATACTCTATCGTTATCTCCTAAAGTATCTATATCATTTAACTTAGCTTTAAATAATCTTCTTGCTGGATTAATACTTCCTGTAGAAGAAGAACCTGCTGCTGTTGTTGCAAGTGTTAAACTAGGTACATCTTGTGTATTGTTAGAACCATTAGTATCACTATTGTCAGCATCAACCATGTTTCCAGTAACCACTGGACTGTAAGACACTGTATTTGTAGCTGCTGAAGCTGTAAAATTAGCATTAGCGTTAATTGCTGTAGCTGTTAAAGAAGCTAAAGTGTTTGCACTGTCAGCACTTGTAAATTCTACAGTTAGAACTGTATGACCTCCTAAAGTAGAATCACCTCCTGCTGCTTCTCCTACTGTGTCTGTTGTAAGAGTAGATGCCGCTCCCCCCGCTAAATTATTTAAACTCCATGGATATGTATCATGTTCTACATAGCCAGCAGCATGTGTTATTGTAACTCTGTCATTAATTACAGAGGATGAAAATTGGTCACTTGTTATTGAACCGCTCATACCAGTAATGGTTATACCATTCTCAATGGCAGCATCAATAGTAGCAGCAATAGCGTTAGCGTTTGCGTCACTACTAATATCAATTTCTTCAAGGAAACCAGATGATGGTGCTGATGGTGCTGTATTAGAACCTGAACAATTCAACCAAAATCTGTGTGTACCATTTAGTGCAGAACGTAAATCAATATAAGGTGCTGTACCTGAACCTGCATTTCCCATAGCTCCCGGAGTAGATTCTGCACAAACTAACGTCGCTGATTGAGATACGGCTGCATGTTTAAATTGTACAATAAAATTTGTACTAGTTATACCAGCGGTACCACCTGCTATTTTAATAAATTTTTCGTTAAAACTTGCACTGCTTGTAGGTGTACCATTTATGTCTACACCAGCTGTATCACCTGCATCGAATCTAATAGTCTGTGTTTCTACCGCACCTGCACCAAACAATCCACCTTGTGGTGCACAATCATCTCTTATGTCATTTTCATCCCAATTAGAACTGAGTAATCTTGTGTCATTTTGAACTGGTAATGTATATTCTCTAACTTGAGCGTCGTCGTCACCTTCAACTTCCATTGTTACTCTAATATTACAAGTACCACCTTCATCACCATAGTTTGTTATTGCACTAGAATCACTCCATGCATATAATAATGGTTTTTGACCACTTCTAAAATCTATTTGTTCGTTGTCTACACCTGCAAATACCCTTTTATTATCTGTTTTAATCACAGCTATAGGGGGTAAATTAGCAGGGCGCATGTGTGGTATACGAAATCCAGTAGTGCTAGATATGTCGCTCGTTTTTTCTTCTCTAACTACAAATTTATTTTGTCTTCCGTGTGGTACTGTGTCTGCACCTGTAGCTATATTATAATAAGCTCTCTTTTTATATCCTGTATTATTGTCATTTGTATACCATTTAGAAATAAACCCTTCCTCACTTTCTGCTCTTATCATAGGCCAGAATGTACCTATTTTTGAATATACATGTCCAGCAACTGCAAAAAAGCCGGGTCTATCTAACTCTATAATTTGAAAATTAGATTGTGTAGCTGAATTACTTTCTCCATCATCCCAATCAACATGGAATGCTATAACTGGGTCATTAGATTCAAATCTAAAAAAGTATCTATTAAATATAAAGAATGGTACATGGTCTGCTCTGTTGTATATACCATTGCCTATACTATTAACTGTAAAAGCAAAGGGATAGCTATCTACATTAGTAGAGGATGCTATCAATCCTGTTGCGCCTCCGTTTAACGCATTTTCTTCTGTGTCATAACATTTAATTATTGATGTTGCCATTTTATCACGTTCCGTCTATATTGAATGATGGTATCTTCCAGTTTATATTGTTAGAAGATGCTACTGGGTCTCTTATATTATGGTAGTCCATAGTAAATAATCTTGCATTATACGATTTTGCTTCACCAGTGAGATTATCCATAACTTCTTCTAATTCTTTAGTATAAACATAAGTATCTGCACCAGCAGGGAAGAAATAAAGAGGTAGAGAGTGTACCATCACTTCTTCTACTTTACCTGTCCATTCTATAGTAGATAAAGAACCTTCAGGTACTGCACCCATAGGCATACCTATTACTAATGTTGCACTACCCGGAGCATATAATAAGTTTCCATAATCCCAGTTATTGGTAGTTCCTGTTGCTAAAGCTTTACCTGTCTGGTCTTCTAAAACTCCATTAATGTACATTTTAAAGTTACCTTCAAGAAGCTCTGTATCTAATACTATAGCTACATGCATTGGTGTAACATCGTCTAATAATGGGGCAGTAGTTGATTTAAGCTCTACATATCCTGTACCGCTCCAATAAGCTCTTGCTACCACCTGCTTATTTGTGCCATCATAATACACCATCCATACTGGGTCTGTATCAGCTCCATGAGCCATCATAGTATAATTATTAGTGCTCATAGCTGAGTTAAATGTAAATATTCCCTGTGCAGAGAAATGTGTTCTGTAATGAGTTTTTGAATTTGGATGTCCATAACTATCATCTGCTGTAGCAGGATATAAACCATATATGAATTCTCCTCCTCCTATTTTTGCATGACCATCTAAACCTTCACATGTGTCCATAGCATAAGACCAAGCACCAGACACGCCACTACCATTGTAAAAACCGTCTGCTGCAACATATGATAACCTACCTTTTATATCGTTAAATGTTGTAGAAAATATTTCTTTTCCTATATAATCTTCATGATTATAACATTTAATTTGGGCTGGGGTATAAGATACATCATAAGTAACGTTTGCTTCCCATCTATCTAAATTTTCATTTAATGGTGCATAAGCTACCATTCTATGGAATTTACTTGAGATAGGTACTTCGTCAACCATTAAGAAATTATGCCATACATCTTCTCCCCCTATAGCAAACCTAAATAAAGGATAATGTTGGTCTTCTTCAAATGGTTCTACAGTTACACCGGGATTAGGTGGTATATCATCGAAAAACTCTGTAATAAATTTAGGTTTATCTATATCATTAGTAGTTTTAGAAGAATGTATATACATAGCATTTTCTTTTACATCACCACTTCCACTAGGTGAAATAATAAATGACACAGGTTTACCATGAGAAGCAGCAAGGTCTGGAGCGCCTATTAGTAGATTATCTAAACTAATATCGTTTCTACTATAATCTGCTCTAAAATTAGTAACTTGTCCTCCTATTCCTGTATCTTGTTGATAAGTTCCGTGACCAAAATCTAAATCTTTATGATAAGCAGTGTCCATTTCCTGTATATCATAAGATGCTTTTGAATAGTAAGGATTCTGGTCTGAAGTATTAACATACCATCTACTTTCATTAAAGGTAGGTCCTAGTGCAAATCCACCATAAGTAGAGTCTGTACCTGCTTTACGTGGTCTTTTTACTGGTACTATGCTACCATATCCTCGTGGTTCAAGCCCATCTAAGGTTTCTTGGTCTGATTCTGCTGCACCATTAGGTCCTAAACCTATTTGTATATCTATCCAACATCTATATGGTGATATCATCATTCTTGGCATATTCTTTTCTTCAAGCACGTCTTCCATATTCCCTCCTTCACCAGAATGTTGTGAAGTATGACCATGCCATTCGTTATTAGCTGATTGAGAACTATGTGTTTTAACTTTAGTAAATATATACTCATCACCATCTCTTTCTATAGTTCCTATTATACAAGTACCCATATCTTCACCACTTACATCTCCTGTATCTGTAGCAAAGGATAATGGTCTACCATACTGAAATAGAATGAATAACTCATGTCCGTTAGTACAATCATCATCAATTATAGTGTTTCGATATAGAACATCTGGTTGTGCAAGTGTTAACTTAGCTGTTGATGATGTTATATCTTTAGCTTTAATAACATGTGTAGAAGCGTAAATATTTTCTCTTCTTACCCATCCTTTGTCATATGCACTGAATGTGCTTGCATCAATTAAATCTTTTTGAAATTGTAAAAAACCTTTATTTTGGAAATTGTTCATGTATACTTTATGACTAGTACTTCTGTTTCTATCCCAAGCATCTGTTTCTGAATTACCTGTAACTATATCATTACCTGCGGTATTTCCTATGGTTAAATTACCTAATTGAGAAGCAACAAATGGATTAGCCGACGTAGAAGAACCTAATCTACCAAATAAGTCGATTGAGTCTCCACATAATCTGTGTTTTCCATCCCAATCTCCATCAGCTGCAAACCCTGCTGTTAGTGCTGAAGAATAAGAAGCTGCTAAATAATTATCTGCAATAGCAGATGGTATTAATTTATTAGATATAAAATCGTTAAATAATAAGAAAGTCGGTTTACTTGTAGAACAAGCACCATGTGTATCTCCACCTGATTCAGAAAGATTGTTGTTGTTCCAGTTTTGAGCTGCTGCTAAAGTGAAACCTAAAGATAGAACTGTTGGCATATTTACCATACTCTTTATATCTTTCTGTTTTGTACTATAAGAAGGTGTGCCTAACGCATCTTGATAGAAATAAGCATTAGATGTTGTTGCTGCGTCAACGTAGTATTTTGATAGTTTTGAATTTTGTCTATTAAATATATTTTCTTGACCTGATGAAATATTTTGGTCGTTAACTGACATATTTACTACATCTGCTTCGACACCTTTTAAAGCAATCTGGTCTACTAACAATCTCATATCAGATAAAACTGCATTTGCATAATAAGTATCTGGAACTAAACTTCCTAAAGCAACTGCTTGGTCTTGTTTTATAACTGCTTTTTGAAATACATCATGTTTATATACGTTATTAGCTGTAGCATTGTCACTACCTTTTTTAGCTATATCGAAAGATGGAGAACCTGTTGAATTCCATCTATGGTTACAAACCCATATTGTAAAATAAGGAGTCCATATACAATGGTCGTCTGGATTACCATCACCTGTACCTGCACCGTCTGCATCCCTACCATCATGAAATCCTAAGTTGTGTGCATACCTATAATTACTTGCTTGATTATCAAAGGCATTAATAGGGTCATTTGGTGCTGTTAAATTTATCGGTCCTTTTGAAGTTGTACCATAACCGTAATTTGTATCGTCAGTTGAGGATACATCTAAAACTTCATCTGTCTCTGGGTCATGTAATGTTAACCAAAATCTACCCTGATGTTTAGCTTCATTACCATCTTCAGTGTCACCACTACCATCTGCATTGGCGAGAACACCAGATGCTCCAAGAGGTGTGGTAGAAAACTTTAATCTCATCCATTTTCCAGTAGTAATTTTAGCTCCATAAGAACCGTTTGTTGTTGTAGTTTGTAAAATTTGGTCGTTAGCAAAAGAGCCAAGTCCCCAACCTAATGTAGCTGTATTTACTACATCAGTAGTATTCCAAGTATACGTTGATATTGGATTTATATGTACGTCAGCGGCTACACCATTAGAGAAATCCATAGATGGCATCATATATACACCAGTTACTTTCTCACCGGCAGTATAAGTACCTGAACCATCTGTAAAGGATTCTAGATAATCTGTTAAAGTTTGGTTATCTTGTGGTTTCTTTGTACCAAATGTAATTGCTATAGTTCTTCTTAAACTGTTACGGAATTCAGACGTACCATTATAACCATATGTATATGGTGTCCAACCATTGCATACTTTCATATCTAATGATAATTCCCATCTGTTACCTGCATCTGCTGTAGTATGTCCAGCTGCACCTGTTTTAGCAGCGAACATTGTTTTTGGTGTTGGTAATCTTTTAGAAACAAAAATATCTTGTTGTTCTGTAACTCTTCCAGAAGAAAAATTCATAGCTTCTTGATTTCTTGGTAATTGATTTGCGTCATAATCAGCATAAGCTCTCATTTCCATAGATTGACCTGCTATTGAATCACCTGTGTGGAAATTGATAGATGATTTTGCTGCCATGTCCTCATTACCTACATAAGCTATTTCAACTCCTGATTTAGTAACTTCACTTTTAGCGTAATCAGTTACTTCTCTTACTTGGTCCCACCATGAAGAAGTAGTAGTCATAGCCATTGAATCTTTTTGTTCTAAAGGATTTAAAACTGTCTCATAAGAATATTTAATATGTCCTTCTATACCTTTTTCACCTACGTGCATATTTTTCCACGAAGCTTTTGAATACCAAACAGGGTCTCTCATTGGTCTTTGTAAACCAGAAACATCACCTGAAGCTTCTGCGTCTGCTAGTGCTTTATTTCTTTTATTCAGAGCACTGCCTACACTGACTAAAGTTACAACCGTACCAACAACAGGTACTCTCTTTACTCCAAATCTTGCAGCTTTAGTAACACCTGATAATTTACCACCGGGTACTGTCCCTGTTTTTCCAGAAGCAGTTCTAAACGCACCACCTGTGTATTTATCAAAGGTTCTCATAAATTTACCTGCTTTTAATTCACCTGCTGGTCCGGCTGGACGTGAAGTTGTATAATCGGGTAATTTTGTCATCTTTCCCTTCGCTACTCTGTCTGTATATGTAACTTTTTCATATGCTGATGGACTTTGAGCATAAACTGTCGCCTTTCCACCAACTCCTGCACCTTGGTCTATACTACTTGTAACTGCTGCTGTAGCACCGGGTAATCCAGCGGCTGCCCATGCAGGTCCTAAGCCTCCTCCTTGTCCTTTTTTAGTAAGAGGTTTCCACTTCTTACCATCCTTTTTTAATTTAATAATTCGTTGACCCTGAAAATCAGTGCCATAAAATAAACTTAATTCTCTTTTAGATAATCTTACACCTGCTGCCTGTCTTGCAACACTGTCATGTGCTACGTCTAATGTAATATAAGGGTCACCTTTCTTACGAACTGCTCCCTGTGTTACATCTATAGTAGTATCTACGTCAGAAGTACCTTCAAAATCTTCATAAAATCCTTTATAGTAAGGGAAAGCATCATCCATTGATGTCAAATAAGCCATCAAATCCATAGCTTGCCACCTAGCAGTAGGAGTACTGAGGTATTGTTGGTTCATACTACCTGTATAGTTTTCTCCTAATTGTTGTACATCACCATTTTTACCACCTTCAAAAGCAGCCCCTTTTTTATGCATGAAAACATTCATGAGACCAAATTGTTGCGTACCTTGTAAATTTGAAGTATCGTCTACATCATCTGGTACTGTTTTAAACTTCATTGCAAATCCCGTAACTTCCCCTGCTCCAAATCTATATTTGTTCGCAATAGGAAATTGAAATAAAGCTAAATTAGAATCCGTTAAACCCGGATTCACTTTAATAATTGCTGATTCACCATCTGATAAATCACCATAACTTCCATTTAATTGCATGTCGAAAACCTCAGTAGGGTTTCTTACTGCATCTGTATATCTATAAAAATATGCCATTAATATCCTCTCCTTGCTTGTAATTGTAATGAAGCTGGTAAAGCTTCTGCCACTTTTTCTGCGAAATTATCTCCATCATAAACGTCACCTTCTATCACTATTTTAATTTGTTCGTTACCCATACTATCTGCCATGTTCATTGTCTTTGATAGAATTGTTTCACCGGGTTCTACGTATGCTAGTGAATGGTTAGGTCTACCTCCTGTATCATACATAGGAATTCTTCCACCAGTATCCATAGTAGGAACTGACTCTTCTCCAAACCCAGATAAATCTAATGGTTCTATTGCTGGTAATTCAGGAGCTTGCATCATCTCTCTCATCATTCTCATGTAAGCATAACCAGCTACTGCACCTATTCCAGCTGCTGCAACGAAAGCACCGGGTCCACCTAATGATGCTCTTAATGCCTGATAAGCTATAGCTAAACCAAATACTGCTCCACCTAATATTCCATATGTCATGGCTAAATCAGTGTTACCTTTAGCCATTTGCATAGTAGCGTATGCCATCAAACCCATACCTAAGTATGCAGTAGCTTGTATTCCCATTGCAGAAATCATTGCGTTTTTCTTCATCTCTATAGCCATAGTATCTACTGTAGTAGCTTCCATGTGTGCTATCTCAGCTGCTGTATTAGCATAAAGCATAGCTGTAGACACTGGTAATATCTTATTTAATAATCTGAACACTAATACAAACTGTAAACCAGCAGTTCCCATAAAGTTCATTATTCCTGCTACTAGTTTTAATGGTACTAAAATCATATTAAAGAATCCAGTAGCAACTTTAACATTGTCTCCCATATCTTTGAATAATGCAGCACCTTGTTTGAGTAAGACAGTCAATTGTTTAAAAGCTTCTATAACAAAGGTTTTCATACCTTGTCCCATCTCTGTAAGTGCAAAAGTACCATCAGGTAATGTAGTATATATCAAATCAGCAAATGTCTGTACCATATTATGTAATGTCATATGGAACTCATTCATGTAACCATTGGCTCTACCAATCTCGTCGGTGATGATAAATGGAGCCAATAATGCATTTTTAAGTATCTGTATTTGATTATGTAAAGATTGTTGCTGTATCTCTGCCATCTCTGCCGCTGACCCCGCAGAATTCTGAAGGTCATTGACAGCTGCTTCAAATTCATCAACGTTTTGTACTAAATGAACAAACGCAGTAGCACCACGAACGTTTAAATCATCTAATAATGTAGTCATTAATTCAACATCTGTAGATACTGCTCCGAAAGTATCATGGAATCCTCGTGCTATTTCTGTTAATTGTTTGAAAGTACCATCTGCATTAACAATTTCAATACCCATTTTTCTAAATGCTCTTGTATTGTCTTCTGCTCCTTCAGCAAACTCTGCTAAAGCCTGTCTTAAACCACGACCTGCAATACCTGCTTCTAAAGCACGGTTAGTTAATACTTGCAAAGAACCTAGTAATTGGTCTACGCTCTGGCCTGTGGATACGAAGAAAGGCATAGCGAACTTAACAGCACTAGCTAAATCTTGGTATTCAATTAAAGACTTGTTAATAGCATGTGCAAATTTATCTACAAGTTCAGCACTCTGAGACATTTCCATACCAAAACCAAAGATAGTCTGTGTGGTTAACTTAGATATAGTATTATGGTCTCCTTGTACAGCCATAGATAATAGAAGTGTATTATTTAATACTTCAGCCGAATCACCAGCACTTAAACCTGCCGATGCAAGTTGATAAAGACCAGTTGTTGCATTTTGTAATTCAATACCATAGCTTAATCCAAAGTTTGCAATTTGGTCAGATAATCCGAATAACGTATCTTGTGTTGTTTGGAAAATAGATTGAGCATTGACTAATTCATTCTCAAATTCTTTAAATGTAATAAGAACGTCGTTTAGTTTATAATAGAAAGCAGCGACAGCCGCAGTAGAATAAACAAAGGCATTACGTAACGTAGTACCAATCTGGTCAGTCATTCTAGTAATCTGTTCACCAGCTTCTCTTCTTAATTGTATAGTTTCTCTAAGATGAGCTGATTCTGCACGTTCTAATTCATAAAAGTCTTTAGTATATGCCCTTTGTAGTTTATTAACTTCTTCTTGTGTTGCTTTATCTTCTTTTTCTAATGCAACAAGTTCCTTTTCTAAGTCTTTTACAGATTGTAACATTAACTTATCAGCTTCTGTTAATTTACCTGACGCTCTTTTTAAATTGTTTTCCTGTTCTAATAATGCTAATATCTGCTCTCTTTCAGCTCTTTCTCTACTTGTATAATCAATTAAAGTTTTCTGAGAACCAAAGCCTGAACCTTCTAAAGCATTTATTCCTCTAGCTTGTAATTCTGTATTTAAAGATTTAAATGACGCTTTCATCTGTGATGCCACAGATTTTGTCTTCTTAGCAACAGCATCTAAACCACTAGTATCAACTTTAGCTTTTTTAGTCATGATTTCAGATGTCTTAGCTACTCTTGTAGCCATAGATTTCGCAGCTGCTTCACGACCTGCTATAAGTTTGTTAGTAGATTGAGATGATATTTCTGATAATTCACCTAAATCCTTTTCTAATCTTTGTCTTCTTTCAGCAGAAGCTTTACTTGCCCCTTGTTTAGCTACTAAATTAATTTGGTCAATGGTATCTCTAACGGTGCTAACCGCGTTCCTTCTCGACCCTCGTCCTACGAGGAAATCAATTTGAAATGCGAGACCCGTTAAACTTGCCATTTTCCTTTATTTTACTCCTGCTATTACGTCTGCGAAATTCTGTGGTTTTCGCTTTTTACCATACTTTTCCTGCATTGCCCTGTATCTATTGTAATCATTTCTTATTCTAGGTTTATCCTTAGACATTTTTCCAATGTCGTCTGAATCATAACCATCGAATGAATGTAATACATTGTAGTTACTTAACCCTGTTAAAAGCATTTGTAACTCATGACGGGGCGTTTCCTTTATTTCAGTCCAACTCATATTGAGTTTTTTCATTAAAGGAATCCAAAGATTTACTAATTCTTGGGCGCTATCCGCCCAATCTAAAAATCCGACTTTGAGTCACCACCAAGAACGACTGCACTTAGATTGTATCTCAAAGTAGATGGTAGAAGTTCCCATGAATCTGAATCTAAAGTCTTACCTTCTGGATTCATTTCATTAGCTTTTTCTATCATAGCCATAACTTTAGCAGTACCAATTTTTTGATATGCTATGTTTTTGTCTTCATCTGATGCTCCTTCATCAGGAAGGGCCATCTTTGGTTCTTCTGCTTCTGTTAACTCACACCATTGTACGGAAATATTCTTTCCTCTAAATTCAACCTCTTTAGATTGAACTTCTGTAGTTAACGCTTTCAATTCATCTATTGTCCATATTTCTGACATTTCTTTTTCTCCTTATATTGTATGGGGGAATTTCACCCCCATGATTTTTTATTTATTCGTCTATGCGAATCATTGTAGGTTCACTTGCACCACTTTTCAAAGTCCAAGTGTATTTCTTACCATCTCCATCTATATAGAGACGGTTTAAAACTATATCGGCTGGAGCTTTACCTTCATCAAGTTTTTCTTCAACCTTTTCTTCAGTTTTCTTATCTTCTTTAGCCATAGTTCACCTTACATATCAGCTGCTAATGTAGCTGTGTTTCCACCATCGAATGCTGCACCGTCCATTTTACCGTTTAAGACTAATGGTTTAACCATAGAAACAAATTCTAATGTTTCTTCGTTAGCGGTGTCGTTACTCATGGTTGTAGTGTACTGTCCCATTGTACAATTTCTAAGTACAATAATAGTACCATCGGAAGCTGATGTTGTTGAGCCACCTTTTAATTGGATAGCTATTCTGTAACCGTAACAAACTGCTCCGGTTTCATCTGTTGAACTTTTTGGGTCTACGGTTCCATCACTGATTACCATATCACCTATAGAAGTTGAACCAGAGGTTATTACTAACCCATGTCTTCCTGCGTGTCCACCACTACCGAAACTCTTTCCTGATGCTGTGTCACCTTGAGCTATAGTAGAGAATGTTTTATCACTCTTCTTTCTAGTTAATGTTACACTCATGTCAGCTTTTGTTTCAATTTTACCGGGTGTTTTAGTTCCGAAATAAGATATTTCTTCATCCTGTGCACCAGTAGATAAATCAACACCAGTAATATCTGGTAAGTTAAAACCTACTTTACCGATAAGACTGCGTCCATATATTTCCTTTTGGTCATATGATGCGTCACCTGAGTTATTAACCATCTCTAATTGATTAGCGTTGATGTGTATCCCACGTGAGTCATGTTCAGTTTGAATCCAAACCTTAACTTCTGTTCCTGTATAATAAGCCATGTTTATAATCCTCCTACTGCATTAGCGACTTGACCCGTACCAGTTTCCCCTGTCATAATGATTGGGTTAACGTAACTTATCCATGTTAATGATTCTTCCTGAGAAGCATCTGGTGATAATGTTACACTATAATCTGTTATACAGCAGTTAGGTAAAATTAATGTTTCACCTGCTGCACCGTCTGCTAACTTAATGTACAATCTGTATCCGTATCCAGTAAAATCAGGTTGATATTTACCGTCACCGACTGAACTGTCAGCTGCTGGTGCTTCTGCTACACCGAATCTTGCTTCGTTAAATGCTACGTTCCATACTTCGTCTTTCTTCTTACGAGTAATGGTTACGCTGTTTTCTTTCTTTACTTCTGCCTTTAAGATGTTTCTCTGTCCAATAAATTGAACGTCCTCATCCATTGTACTTACTGACAAATCTAACCCAGTCATGTTGTCCGGTCTGTTGTCCCATGCTTCACTGCCACCACCAATGGTAGCGCTCATGTCACCAAACACAGTGTTGGATGTTTGCAGCTTAGGTCCTGCAAAAAGGGAACCTTGAGCTCCCCCTGTCATTGCTGATGCGTCCCAATTACTGATTGATGAAGCGTTTCCAAAATCGCGTAACTCTGCGATTTGAACTCCAGCGTCAGCACCTTGGGCGACAATGATTCCATAATCTGCGTTCTCTGTCGTAAGGGCGAAGTCTAAATCTCTGCCTAAATAGTATGCCATACTTTTTTACTCCTACGTTCCGTCGAACGTACGTATATACTTATAGTAAACGGTAGTATATAAAGCTTTCGCCAATTTAGTAGCTTCCAAGCAGTGTTTCTACCTTTTGTGAACGTCCACCTTGATAATGCACACCTATATATGGAGCAACCCATGTTTTACTACGTAAAAACTGATTCATAGGTTTATATTTCTTAGGGTCATCGTCTTCCATAGCACTATGCATAGATTCCATAAGGTCTTCATACCCACTACCTATATCATCTTGTTCCATACCCATCAACGTTTGCTGGCCTATAGAACCTCTATTCCATTGTGCACTAAACCTAGATGCTTCCATCATCCCTTTTTGTAACACTTCTTGTGTTTTTCCTGAATAAGAACTTGGTTTATTAACAGATTCATTAATAACTTCTTGTAATGCTTTACCTAATTCTTCATTCAATACTGAAGGTTCAAATACTACTGCTCCTCCAGCAACTTGATATCCTGCCATTGTAGGTAGAGTTTCTGCACTAACTGTTATTTCTCCTGTGGTTATACCAGCACCAGTTATATACATAGAATCTCGATTCCATAATGCGTTAGCTGCTTCAATAAGTTGTATCCTCGTTTCGTCACCAATATGCTGGTCCATCATATTTTTCATAAACCAGTCCATAAAGAAGTTATGGTCTATATCAAAAAATACTTCTTGTAGTTTTAAAACAGGATAATCAGCAACTTTAGTTTGTAAAGACCAAACAGGTCCTACTAACCACTTTTCATCAGGGTCTTTTCCTAAAACCATTATATCTGAAAAATCACCCGTAGCTTCAAATGTACCACCAAGAATGTGCATAACTGCTTCAAAGGTTTCTTTTATTGCTACTCTTTTAGAACCATCTGCTAATTTATTTGCGAAATCTATACCTGCATTTGTAATAGTTTCTTTAATATCTGCTCCTCTTAATCCTTCTCCTGCACTAAATCCTTTTGCAGTATGTCTTACAAAACCTGTACCTTTCTTTTGCATATCTTTTACAGCTTCTCTAATTGCACCTTCATTACTTAAACCATCATAACCTGCATCCTTTAATACTTTGTGTATATCATGCATCAACATATTTATTTGTTCAGCAGACCTTTCGAAATGCATTTTTACAGAATGTTCTTTAGCTTCTGTAGCTGAACCCTGAAAATCATCTAGTTGTTTATCGGTCATCTGTTTATATCTACCAATAGAAGTATGCGTTGAACCTTTAGCTATATTAGATTGTGTAACATCTATAACATATATCCTATCGCCTATCTTAAACATCATATCAACAGGATTTGCACCACCATATGTTTTCATTATATCATCATCTTCTGTTAATGCTCTAAAAACTTCAGGACCTAGTAAATCCTCTAATAAATTTGGTAATGCTTCTTCAGGAGCCTGTTGTTGATTCCTTGCATCTTTAGTAGCTTCATATGTTTCATCAGATATCAATTTCGATTTTTCTACTAAAGTAGTACCCATTGCTTCTCTCCAAGAAGATAATAGTTTTGTTGAGTGATGTTCTATACCATTAACATATGCCATCATTATATCTAAGTAATCACTGTTCTCATCGTTAACTAGTGTTTTCTTTTTTTGAGAATGTTTACCGGGTATACTTTTAACCAGTTTTTTTAATTGTGGAATATAGTCTCTTGCATAGTTATACCATACGTGGTTACCACGAAGAAAGGTAGCTCCGGGACCTTGCATTGTTAAAGATTCTTGAGTTAAAATCATTCCAGCAGCGTATTGTTTATAATACCTATCCATGTTTGCAAAATCATCTGTGAAGGTAGGATAGAAACCTCCTGTTAAAGAAAATATAGCACCGGGTGACGCTGCAACCTTTTCAACTGGCATAGGTGCTTGTGGAAAGTGTTTCTGTGGGTCAAACTCTTCGCCGGGGTCAAGTGATGCCTGTCTAATAACAGTACCACCTTCTCTATAACTTTGCTCTTGAAAAGTTTCATGTCTAAACATCTTTACTAGTGGTCCACTTCTAGCATATTTTTTATAGTGTCCACCAGCAAATACTCCACCTCTAGTAGTTTTACCAAAGCTGTGTGTTTTTTTAGCTGGGTTAAGTTGTATACTTCTTTTAACCATTATCTTTTATTCAAGAATACTACAGACATACGACAGGTGGCTCCATACCATTGAACTTGTGGCATGTGACCAACATCATTCCAAGCCAATATATTCCTTTGTAGTATTTCTAAATCCTCCTCTTCATAATCATCCCAATCTATATCATTAAGTGCATTAGCTACGTTTAACATTAACCAATTTAATAATCTTCTTTGTTTATAATCTACACTATCGACAGTTATCTTAGTATCTCTATCAACAAGTAGATGTATCATAAATCCTATACCGTATGCTTCTCCTGTACCTTGTGTATTACTATCACCAAAGGTAATCTTTTCTCCATAGAACTTCTCTTCTATACCAGAAGCTACTTGTTGTACTACAACGGCTGGAAACTTCAATTCTTCTGTTTCAGGAAACTGACCATAACAATATACGTCTTCACCTGTACCTGTCACAGAGTTTATCTTATCACTTATACCCATTATCAGGGCTCTTTCTATTACATTTAAATAATCTTTAGCCATACGCTCTTCTCCTACTTCCTCTTTCTCCTCTTACTCTTACAGCACCTATCTCCATATATTCATCTCTATAATCTTTGATACCTTCTATTCTCCATTCAGCTTCTTTATAGATAAATATATCTTTAAGCTCTACTAATCCAGAGCTTGTAGTAAGCACTAGGCTCAATAAATCATATGTGGATGCACCATAGAGCTTATCTAGCTCTAATATAGTGTTATCTGTTCCAGCTGTAAGTTCTGTCCTAACACCATCTTTATAGACTGATGTAGTATCACCTGCTATTATATCTCTTAGAGGTACATCAATAGTGACATACTCGCTGCTAGATAGAGCCAATGAACCGCTCCATGTTAAACTCTTAGTTGAGCCTCCTTCGTTACCACTTAGAGCTATCTTCGTTAATGTAGTGCCCGACTTTATTTTAAATTGAAGCCTATCTAGTTGATAACCAGCTGCTTTATCTGCGAAAGTTTTTACAGTGTGTGATGTGTTTGTAGCAGAGTAATCTGCTATCTTATAAACTATTCTTTCTATATCTATAAGTTTATCAAATGTTTCTAACTCATTAAACTGTGTTGTTTCGCTAAAATTATCCATACCTAGAATATAATCTAATGATGGTGTATAAAAGGTGCAAGCCCCTGTAATCCTGTGTCCTGTCCTTTCTAAATCACCAGAACGGCTAACAATAGGGCTTTGAAGGCATTTAAGGCCCGGTAGAACTAATTCTGGACTATCTGCATGGTAAGCTGCATTCGCGGCCTCTGTGCGTGCTGCATAACTAGTCTCTTCATAACCGAAGTTTACAGCCGGTCCTGCTAATGTACCACCAGATTTAGTAGTCTTTGTTGATTTTCTATAAATTGGGTCTCTAATAAAAACTAGGTCACGTACTTGACTTGTACGATGTCTCATCTGCCTAAGAAGTTTAGGCATATTTACTCTACCTAGTTTTATATTACTCATACTAACCTACATTGCGGGGTTTC